>Ga0307374_10009737_pt1 | contig 14101 bp, 11 predicted proteins | sample OX3MG_FD_202532 | JGI IMG/M metagenome (GOLD analysis project Ga0307374, IMG submission 202532) | Soil microbial communities from Risofladan, Vaasa, Finland - OX-3 | ecosystem: Environmental > Terrestrial > Soil > Coastal area > Acid sulfate soil | place: Finland: Risofladan, Vaasa | collected... | reverse complement strand
CCCAGGGTGACGACCAGCGCCAGCAGCCGGAAGAGCAGGCTCCGGAATTCGCGATGGCGTTGGCCCGCGGCGAGCGCGGAGAGCCGTGGCAGCAGCGCCGACTGGACGGCCTGGAAGACGTAGATGGGCACGTAGGCGACGATCCGGCTCAGCTGGAAACGTCCGGCTGCGCTCTCCTGCTGGGGGGACGCCAGCAACTGCACGGCGACCGCGCCGACGCTGAGCAGCAGCTGCGTGAACACCGACGCGATCAGGAGGAAGCCCAGTGCATGAGAGATCTCCGACCACGGCGCCGGAGGGCCCGGACGCAGCAGCCGGCGTTGCCCGATGAGCGACAGGGCGATCGCGACGAACGAGGCGACGATCATCGCCACCCCGTACGGGCCTGCCACCTTGACCCCGACCACCGCCAGGAACGCGGCGAAGACGACCCTCAGAGCGCCCTCGCCGCCGATGAGGAGGCCGTACGCGCCGAAGCGACCGTTGCCTGCCAGCACGCCGCGCACCAGGAACTCGAGCAGGTAGGCGGCGAATCCGCCGATCAAGCCGGCGAGCAGCGCCGGGTCACCGTCGAACACCCGGTTGTCGATTGGACCGGCGAGCGCCAGCGTGGCGACGATGAGGACGACCGCGAGCGTGGTGCCGATCACAGTCGCGCGCTCCACAACCGGCCGGCCGCCCTCGCCGCGGACCCTCCTGGCTGAGATCGCGCGACCGGTCTCCTGCTCGAGTGGCAGGAAGAAACCCGGGCCGCACACGAAGAGCAGTGCCCAGAACACCGAGAGCGGCGCGAACTTCGCCTGCCCGAGCGCGCGCGCGGCGACCACGAGGAACCCGTACTGCATGAGGCCGGCGAGGCCGAGGCCGACGGCCACCGGGATGGTCCCGGCCGGCAGGGGCAGCTTGCGCAGCCGGTCCAGCAGCGTCATGGAAGGAGAGCCGGCGGGCGGACGCGCCCCTATGGGTAGATGCCCCGTACGGCCGTTGCGTCCGCGACCCGCTTGACCGCGACGAGATAGGCGCCGAGCCGCAGCGAGACGTCGTGGAGGTCCGCCTGCTCGCACATCTGCCTGAAGGCCTTCTGGAGAATCTTCTTGAGGCGGGTGTTGATCTCGTCCTCCTCCCAGAAGAGCGACTGCAGGTCCTGGACCCACTCGAAATACGAGACGGTAACGCCGCCGGAGTTCGCGAGGATGTCCGGAACGACGGTGATCCCGCGACGCTCGAGAATGCTGTCCGCGTCCGGTGTTGTCGGGCCGTTCGCACCCTCCACAATCAGGCGCGCCTGGATTCGTCCGGCGTTGCGCGCCGTGATCTGGTTCTCCATGGCTGCGGGCACGAGCACGTCGACGTCGAGCTCGAGCAGTTGGCTGTTGGTCACCGCCGTGGTGCCAGGGAAGTCCTGCACGCTGCCGGTCTTCTGTCGGTGGGCGAGCAGCGCCGGAATATCGAGGCCCTCCCTCGAGTAGACACCGCCGTAGACGTCAGAAACTGCGCAGATCGTGAACCCCGACTCGTGCATCAGCTGGCTCGCCCAGCTCCCGACGTTGCCGAATCCCTGGACTGCGACCGTCGTCTCGGCAGGCTCGCGCCCCAGCCGTTTGCACGCCTCGATCGCGATGATGTTCACGCCTCGTCCGGTCGCGCTCGGACGGCCCTCGCTGCCACCGATCTCGAGCGGCTTGCCGGTGACGGAGGCGGGCACCGAGTAGCCGGCCTGCATCGAGAGCGTGTCCATGATCCAGGCCATGATCTCGGCGGTCGTGTTGACATCGGGCGCGGGAATGTCCGATTCCGGCCCGACGAGCACGCTGATCTCGGCGGCGAACCGGCGCGTCATACGCTCGAGCTCGCGGTGGCTCAGCGTGCTGGGATCCACCGCGACACCGCCCTTCGCACCGCCGTAGGGGAGGTTGGTCAGCGCGCACTTCCACGTCATCCACATCGCGAGCGCCTTGACCTCGTCGATGTCGGTTGCGGGGTGGAAGCGAAGGCCGCCTTTGGCCGGCCCGCGCGTGACGTTGTGCTGCACCCGGTAGCCCTCGAACATCCGGACGCTGCCGTTGTCCATCTTCACCGGGAAGCGGACGACGAGCTCCCGCCGGACCTCGCGCAGGACGGCGCGCAGCCCGGAGGAGAGTTGGAGGATCTCAGCGGCGTTGTCGAATTGACGTTGTGCGTTCAGCCACGGAGAGTCAACCGCGGCCGGTGCGGCAACCGTGCTCACGGGCACGAGCCTAGCAGGCTGACACGGGCTTGGACGCGCCGTCGCTCACTCGGCTCGCATCTATACTGCGGCGAATGTCGGACACTCCCGAGGTCAGCCCCACAGCCGCCAATGACGCGCTGCAAGCGGGCGGAGCTGTGCTCATCGATGTGCGTGAGCGGTCGGAGTACGACCAGGCGCACATCCCCGGTTCGATCCTCATCCCGCTGGCCGAGCTGCCGGGGCGGATGAGCGAGATCCCGGCCGATCAGGACGTGTACGTGCACTGCCGGATGGGCGCCCGAAGCGCTCGCGCCGTCGACTACCTCCGGACGTTTGGGAGACCCAACTCGTACAACGTCAGCGGCGGCATCGACGCCTGGCAGGACGCGGGGTTGCCTGTCGGTCCCTGACGGGGCCGATCACCGGACTTCGAACGCGGTGGCGCCGAGCGTGGCGCCACTGCCGCTCTGGCTGATCGTCACGGCATAGTCGCCGGGCGGAAAGCCCCCGGTGGGCGGGCTCAGCGGGATCAGCGTGGCGCCGGACGCGTTGAGGATGTACGCGTTGTCCAGCAGGATCGTGGCCGGCTGCCCGACGCTGACGACGATCTCCACCGGAGCCTGTCGAGCAGTCGCCGCAGCGTCGACCTCGATCGAGACGGTCGAGGTCCCGGCGGGGAAGGAGACCTGGGTCGCGGGGATTGACCCGCCTGCGTGGGCAGCGGCGGCGACGGGTCGGACGGCGGTCAGCGAAACTGGACTGGTTGCGTGTGCCGGCGCCGGGTGCGAGGTGGAAGGAAGCAGCCGAAGCCCGAACCCCGCGATGACCACCAGGCCCACGAGCCCCGGGGCGATGATCGCGGCGGGGAATCGATGGTGCATCGGCGGGCCGTACGGGTGCGCCTCCGTTGGCGGACCGGGAGGCGCGGCGGATCCGGCGGCCGGAGCGCTCTCGATCGGCACGATCGGAATCGGTTCCATGGCAAGGGCGAGCGTCCACGCGCGCCCCGGTGGCGCGGGGGGCGGGGGTGGCTCGGCCGGGCGAGCGGCAGGAGGGGCAAGCTGCGCGGCGACATCGGCCACCCCATCGATCACGGAGGCCAGGCGGCCGCGCAATAGCGAGCGCTGGTCGGACACAGACCCAACCTAGCAGAGCCAAATTGGATTCCAACCACGTGTGCGAAACCGTCACCCGCCGTCCATCCGGCTGTGCGGGCGGTGCTGGCATGCCCGAAGGCTGCGGCGTGCACCACGGGCTCCCGCGCCTGATCCGCCGCCGCGCGCTCGACTGAGCGACACCTCCACAACCGTAGGATCGAGGCGTGCCGGATCTCTCATTGCCAGCGCTCGCGCCGATCGCGACCGTCGTTGTCGTCGCGGAGATCGCCGCCGGCACCACGGTCGCGGCCTACGCCGTGGATATATTGGGCAAGGTCGGCCGCGGGTTCATCGGGACGACGGCGGCGATCTGCGCCGGGGTCATGGCGATCGCGGTGCTCATCGAGGCGCTGCTCCCGCCCGACAGCGCGCTCCTCGGCGCGCCACTGCCGCCCGGGTCACAGGCCGACCTCCTGCACTGGTCGATGGCATTCACCATCGCCCTGCTCGCGTATGCGTTCTGCTGCGCGGTCATGACCGATGTGGCTCGCCGTGTTATCGGCGTGATCACCATCGGCTTCGGAGCCATGGCGATCGCCAAAGCAGCTGCGGCATTCGGCCCGGCGCTCGGCGGCGTTGGTTCCGCCGTGGTCGCGTTCGTACCCGCGGCGCTCGTCTCCGGCAGCGCACTCGCCGGCATGCTGCTCGGCCACTGGTACCTGGTAGCCCCCAACCTCTCGTTCCGGCCGCTGCGACGCGCCATCGACATCGTGTTCGTCGCGGTGGCGTTCCAGGCGTTGGTGATCGTTCTGGTGATCGCCACCTCCGCATCGGCAGTGCGCAGCGAGCTGCTCTGGTCCGGCGACGCCTTCCCGTTCTGGCTGCTTGTGGTGGGGTCAGGGATCGTCTTCACGACCGGCGTCGCCCTGCTGACGCGGCACTTCGCCAGGATCCGCGCGAATCAACCGGCGACCGCGATGCTCTACGTGCTCATCATCAGCGTGGTCATGGGTGTGGTCCCGGCGCACCTGCTGTTCTTCGTCACCGGCGCCCCGATCTGAGTCCCGAGGCGGGCGCCTCGGCGCCTACCTCGCGGTCTGGCCGGTCGTGCTTCCAGCGGGCACGTCGGCCTCGGGCCCGACCCGCCAGCGCCCGTGCATCTCGAGCACGCCGGTGTGGCCGTCGCTGTTCTCGATGTGAAAGCTCGCCGCCGGATCGCTGAAGTCGTACATGATCGAGTCGGCGAGGTCGTGTGCCGAGACCTGAACGCTGTAGACCCCCGCGAGCAGCGACAGCGAGTCGATCTCGTACCGGATCGATATGACGTTTCCAGGACGATCGCTTGAAACAGTGATGTGGTCCAGCAAGGTGTTCGTGCCCGCCACGAGCAGGCCGTCGCCGCGTCGAATCGACATGCCACACACGAAATCACCGACATTCTCGTGTGCCAGCAGTTGAATGTCGAGGGTCATCCGGCCTCCGGTCTCGAAGCGTCGCAACGCCTGCCCCTGCTCGTCGCGCAACGCGACCGACATGACCTGGACGGCTTTCGCATCCCGCTGACCGGGATCGCGTTGCGACGACGCTGCCGAGCTCTCGCGCGCCGTGGCCACCGAATGCTCAGCGATCATGCGGTGATAGGCCGACGTGACCTCTTTCGCGGGCCCGTCCGCGATGACGACTCCGTGATTGAAGAGCAGCACCCGGTCGCAGTACTCGTCCAGCGCGGCGAGATCGTGGCTGACCAGGACGATCGTCTTGCCTTCGCGCTTGTACGTGTTGAAAGTGTCGAAGCACTTCTCCTGGAAGCTCGCGTCGCCGACGGCGAGGACTTCATCCATGATCAGCAGGTCGGTGCGAGCGAGGATCGCGACCGTGAACGCAAGCCGTACCTGCATCCCCGAAGAGAAGTTCTTCAGCTTCTGCTCCGCGAAATCCTGGAGCTCAGCGAACGCGAGCACCTCGTCGATCTTGTCGCGCAACTGCACTCGGGTGAGCCCGAGGAGCGCGCCGCCGAGATAGATGTTCTCGCGTGCGGTGAGCTCGGGATTGAACCCGACTCCCAGTTCGAGAAACGCCGAGAACTCGCCGTTGACCAGGGCACTGCCGTGACTTGCCTTGTAGATCCCGCAGAGGATCTTCAGCAACGTGCTCTTCCCACAGCCGTTCGGCCCGGCGATGCCGAGGAACTGGCCGGGAGGAATCTCGAACGAGACGTCGCGCAGCGCATTCAGGTCGCGATATCTCGACGTGCTGCGCCAGTGCGTGACCCGGTACTTCAGCGTCGTGCTCCTGTCGAGCGGGAGACGAAAACGCTTGCTCAGGTGGGAGACTTCGACGACCGGTGTCACAACGCCTCTGCGAACTTCGGCGTGAGCCGGTTGAAGACGACGAAGCCGACGCCGAGGACGACCAGCGTGCTCAGGATCGGGACGATCACGAGCGCGCCGATGGACGAGGCTATGGACGGAATCAGTGGATTCGCCGCATCGACGAGCGAATGGCGCACGTCCTGAACGATCTGGAGGACCGGATTCAAGCCGGCGAGAGGGCGCAGGCGGACGGGAACCCGTGCGAACGGATAGATGATCGCCGATCCATAGAAGAGGACGAGTGACAGGATTTCCCAGATGTGGCCGAGGTCTCTGAAGAAGACGAAGAGCGCGGCGAGCAGGAGTGACAGGCCGAGCACCAGCACGATGAGCTCGATGTAGTACAGCGGTGCGAGCAGGCTCGCGACGGACAGATGCAGCTTCCCGATCACCAGTGTCACGAGCACCACGAGCAGCGTGTTGATGACGAAGGACAGCGCGGCGCTCGCGGTGGATGCGACGACGAGTATCCAGCGAGGGAAGTACGCCTTTCGGATGAGCTGTCCGGCCCCGGCGATGGCGTTCATCGCGAGCGTGGTGGACTCGACAAAGAACGTCCAGATCACGATCCCGAAGAGGAGCTCGACCGGGAAATCAGGATCAGTTCCGCCCGTCTTCAACAGCACGCTGAAAACGAGGTACATGATCCCGAAGAGCATCAGGGGCTTGACGAGCGACCACGCGTATCCGAGCGCGGACCCGGTGTATTTCAGCTTGAACTGCGTAATCGCAAGCTCACGGGTGAGGTTGAGAGTCCGCTGGAAAACGCTCCTCGGCCGAGCGATCGCCTCGAGACGCCCGCTCCCCTGGGCGACGACGGTCATGGTCGGAATCTCCATTGGAATCGATCTGGCTGGCGCCTCACCCGAGTTCGAGCATACTAAGTGGCGGCGGATAGCGCGCGCCGCGCATACCATCTGATTTCGATGCACCAGACGATGGATGTGGCGCGCAGGCGGCGCCTCGCGGCGTGAAAGGCTCCCGCGCTGAGCTGGAGAAGCTGAACGATGCGCTCGACGCTGCGCGTCGTCGGATCGCCGAGCTCGAGGCCGAGCTGCAGCGCGCCCGGCTCGACCTGGCGCAATCGACGGAGAGCGCCGCCGCGCGGATTGCGCTGACAGCCTCCCGACGGGCGCGCCGTCTCGTCCCGCCGAACTCGCGACGGCAGCAGAGCCTGCACATCGCGGCCTCGAGAACGCAGGTCCTCGTCGAGCATGGCCCGGCGGCCGTGGTGGGCGCGATCCGCCGAGATCGCGGGCTCCGGCGCGCGATCGGCGTTGCGGACACAGTGGCCGCGCGCCGCCGGCAGTACCGTGCGTGGCTGGCGCTGCACACGCCGTCCGCCGGCGAGCTTGCGCGCATGCGCAGTGAGGCCGAGGCGCTCGTGGATCCCGTGGTGATCAGCGTTGTGATGCCGGTGCGCGACCCGCAACACACGTCGCTGGACGCTGCGATTCGCTCTGTGCTGACGCAGGCGTACCCGCATCTGGAGCTCTGCATTGCCGACGACGCGTCGACCAAGCCATACGTCCGTGCGGTGCTCCAACGCGCTGCGCGCGATGCGCGCGTGCGAGTCGTGCACCGCGGCGTGCAGGGCGGCATCGCGGCCGCGTCCAATTCCGCCGTCGCATTGGCGACCGGCGAGTTTGTCGCGTTCCTCGACCACGATGACGTGCTGCGCCCGCATGCGCTTTTCGCCGTCGCTGAATATCTCCGTTCACGCCAGGATGCGGATGTCGTCTACTCGGACGAGGACAAGCTGCTGCCCGACGGTGGTGTCGGGGCGCCGGCGTTCAAGCCCGACTTCTCACCAGACCGTCTGCTCGGCGAGAACTACGTCAATCATCTGACTGCGATGCGTCGCTCACTCATCACCGAGGTCGGCGGACTTCGCGAAGGCTTCGATGGCAGCCAGGATCACGATCTCGTGTTGCGCGTCACCGAGCGGGCGAGGCACGTCGGCCATATCGCCGACGTGCTGTACGCGTGGCGGATGGCGCCGGGGTCGACAGCCATTGCAGCGGATCAGAAACCGCATGCGCAGCACGCGGGAAGGCGCGCCGTCGACGACGCGCTCCGCCGCCGCGGCGTCGACGCGCGCGTCGATTTGGGACCGAGCCCCGGTCTCTACATACCGCGTTACGCGCTGACCGGTGAGCCGTGCGTCGACGTCCTTGTCGTCGCCCGCACCAGCGGACCGGATGCCGACGAATGCGTGCAGAGCGTGGAACAGCTGACCTCGTACCCCAACCGACGCGTCACAGTGGTGCAGGCGGGCGACCGTGTCGCGGCCTCGATCAATGCCGCTGCGAAGGCGGCGACGGGCGACCACCTCGTCCTGCTCGACGCGTCGGTCCGCGTGATCACGCCCGAGTGGCTGCAGATCATGCTCGAGCTGAGTCAGCGTGACGAGATCGGCGCGGTCGGTACTCGGCTGCGCTATCCCGACGGCGCGGTGGCACACGAGGGCATCGTGCTGGGACGTCTCGGGGTGGCTGACAGCGTGGATCAGGTACTGCGAGTGATCAAGGAGGCGAGTGCAGTCTCGGGCGCCTGCCTGATGACGAGGCGCGCGGTATTCGAGCAGGCGGGGGGCATCGATCCGATCTACCGGCGCGCGCTCCTGGATGTCGACTACTGCCTGCGCGTCCGTCAACTGGGGTTCCGAGTGCTCTGCACCCCGCTTGCGGAGTTGACCTGGGGCGACGCCGAACGGGGCGGGACCGAGGACGGCAGCGGCTGGGATGAACGAACGTTCACCGAACGTTGGGGCAGCTCCGGCGAGATTCCAGATCCCTATGTGAACGCCAATGTCCTCTGGCCGAACCCTCTGAGCCTGCGACTGGGCTGAGGTCGGACAGCACCTCACGCAGTCGTAACCGAAAACGCGACGAGTTTCAGGCCGTCGCTCCCGATCATGTTGAGACACACGAGCTGAACCAGGAGGCATGGGGATTCAATTGCGAACACGCAGTCACGCGCGCGGCACGGAGCGTGTCTGTTTGCCGCTCCTTGCGGGACTCGTGCTTTGCGCAGCCCTCTGGTTTCCGAATCCCACCCAGGTGGTCGCCGCCGGGCCGGCACGCACATCCTGTGGGCCGACGAGCGCCGCCACTGTGGAGTGCCCGGCCGTCTCGGGCGCCGGGCGTCTTGCGTTCGCAGCGAAGCTCAGGCGGGCCGCCGCCCAGCACGTGCCCAGGGCGACGTGCGGGTCGCCGGAGCCCGGACACGCTCAGTGCTTCGCGGAAGAGGTCGCCGGCACTGCAGGCTCGCCATCGCCTGGCTGTCTCGCAAACAACGGCGCCTACGATCCGTGCGATCTCCAGAGTGCCTATGACCTGCCGTCCGCGACCCGCGGCACCGGCCGGACCGTGGCGGTCGTCGATGCCTTTGACGATGCGAATGCGGAGTCCGATCTGGCTGTCTACCGCAGCAACTTCGGTCTCCCACCGTGCACCACGGCCAACGGATGCTTCCAGAAGGTGGACCAGAACGGTGGGACCAACTATCCCGGGCCGCCGCCGGCTGGGGACAACTGGATTCCCGAGATCGGCCTCGACCTCGACATGGTGTCAGCAGTCTGCCCGAACTGCCACATCATCCTCGTCGAAGCCGACTCGGACCAGGACAACAGCCTGTTCATCTCTGAGGACGAGGCTGCCACGCTCGGGGCAACCGAGATCAGCAACAGCTGGGGCGGCCCGGATGGACTCGGCGAAAACACCGTCGATCCGTATTTCGATCACCCCGGCATTGCCATCACCGCGTCGACCGGAGACCAGGGCTACGGTGTCTCGTACCCGGCCGCATCCCCATACGTGACTGCCGTGGGTGGCACATCGTTGCTTCCCGCGTCAAACGCCCGAGGCTGGACCGAAACAGCCTGGAGCGGCGCTGGGAGCGGATGCTCAGGTTTCGAGGCCCAGCCGGCCTGGCAGGCCGCCAACCCAAACATCAAGTCTCGATGCGCAAGACGTGCGAACGCTGACGTCTCGGCTGTCGCCGACACCGCCACCCCGGTGCTGTCATACGACAGCGTCGCCCCGAGCCCCGGATGGATCGAGGTTGGTGGTACCAGCGTCTCCTCACCGATCATCGCCTCGGTGTACGCGCTGACGACGTCGGCGCCGATCAACAACGCGAGCTACATCTACAGCCACACCTCCGGGCTCAACGACGTGACCACTGGCGCCAACGGAAGCTGTGGAGGCGTCGACCTCTGCACCGCCGGCGCAGGCTGGGATGGACCGACCGGTCTCGGCACGCCTGACGGCACCACCGCGTTCGGTGTCGGCGTTCCGATCATCCGATCCGTGACGCCTGCCTCCGGACCTCTGGCGGGCGGACAGGTGATCACGGTGGCGGGGACGGGCTTTGCCTCTGGCATGGCGGTCACGATCGGCGGCATCGCCGTGACGCCGACGAATGTGTCCTACGCGACGTTCACGTTGACGACCCCGGCAGAGGCCGCCGGCGCCGTCGATGTGCAGGTCAGCACCGCAGGCGGCATGAGCGCGCCGGCGGCCGGCGACCGCTACGTCTATATCGCTCCCGCGAACTACATGCCGATCAACCCGTTCCGGATCTTTGACACGCGGGGTGGGGCGCCGATCGGGCCGAACACGAATCGAACCGTCCAGATCACCGGCGTGGGAACGACGCCGATCCCGAGCGCCGCCGTCGCAGTCGTGCTCAACGTCACCGAGGTCGATGATTCGGCCAATAGCCTGCTCACGGTGTACCCCGCGGGCACGCCGAAGCCCAACGCGTCGAATCTGAACTTCAATGCCGGTACCGTCACGCCCAATCTCGTGACCGTGACGCTCGGCACCAACGGCGGCGTGGTGATCTACAACGCGGCCGGAACCGTGAACGTGGTCGCCGATGTCGAGGGCTACTTCGAACCACCGGCATCGCCGACTCCGGATGGTGAATTCCACCCCATCTCCCCGGTGCGGGTCTGCGACACGCGGAGCACCACGCGGGGAACGAGCGCCTGCAAAACGCACGGTGCCCTGCTCGGCGGTACCCCCATGCTCGTCACCGTCACGACGGGGGGCCAGCTTCCCGGCGGTGGCCTCGCCGCTGCGGCCGTTCTCAACGTGACCGGGGTGGCCGGGTCCGCATCGACGTATGTGAGCGTTTACCCGACGGCGTCAAACGGCGCGTGCGGCGCCCCGCACGTGTCGACTCTCAACATCCTGGCCAATGCGGTCGAAGCCAACCGCGTGATGGTTGCGCTCGGCCCGGGACCGAGCGGACCGGACACGGCGGTGTGCGTCTTCTCATCCGTCGGCAAGATCAACGTGGTGCTTGATGCGAACGGCTGGTTCGGCACCGCGTCGGCACCGAACGGGTATCAGTACCAGGCGATCGTGCCCACCCGGATCTGCGACACCCGAGTGACATCGGTGGGCTGCGCCACTGGACCGATCGGAGCGGGCCAGAGCCAGGCGCGCCTGGTCAGCGTTGCCGGCAAAGGCGGTGTGCCGTCGCCCACCAGCGGTACCCATGTGCAGGCGGTGATCGCCAACCTCACCGCCACAACTCCGACCCAGGGGACGTATCTCGTGGCATATCCCGCCAATTTGCCGAGCGCTCCTGGAGCATCGGACCTCAACCTGGCTGCCGGCGCGACACTGCCCAATCTTGTCGTCGTCCAACTCGACACGACCGGAGACACGCACAATGGCGACCTGGACCTGTTGAATAGCGTCGGCAGTGTCAATGCGATCATCGATATCGAGGGCTGGTTCCAGTAGGTATGGCGTGGATGGCGGTGCTCCCCGAGATGGACGGGGTGCTCAACACGATGGCCTCACGGCCGCTTGCCGAGCGATTCGGTCCGATCGACGGCGTCATGGTCAAGACGTTCAGAAAATGGACGGACCAGCGCGGCTATTTCGTCGAGCAACTCAAGCGCGGTGATCTCGACGACGAGGGACGGCCGTTCGTATCGGATCACGCGTTCGCGCAGGTGTCGCGCAGCCTCGCCTACGCGCGCGGCGGCAATCCTCCGGAGTTGATCAAGGCATTCCACTGGCACAAACGGCAGTGGGATTACTGGGATGTCGTTCAGGGCGACGCGCGTGTCGCGCTCGTGGATCTGCGCCACGATTCGCCGACCGCAGGGAACATACAGGTCGTGATGCTCGGCGAGAACGCGCCGCGCATGGTGGCCATTCCACCGCTCGTCGCGCACGGGTACCAGTGCCTTTCGAGTCGCGATGTGATCCTCAATTACTACGTGACAGAGCCGTATGACCCGGCTGATCCCGATGAGGGTCGTATCGCCTGGAACGACGCGCGCATCGGCTTCGACTGGACGATCGAGAACATCTGACGTGCGCCTTCTCGTGACCGGAGGAGCGGGCTTCATCGGCAGCGAGTTCGTGCGCATGACGCTCCGCGATCATCCGGATGACACGGTGATCGTGCTCGACAAGCTCACGTACGCCGGCAACGAGCGCAACCTCGAGTCGGTTCGTGATGACCCGCGCCTTCGCTTCGTGCGCGGCGATATCTGTGATGCCGAAACGGTGGATGACCTTGCAGGCGAAGCCGACGTGATCGTCAACTTCGCTGCGGAGTCGCACGTGGATCGGTCGCTCGAGGCGCCGGGACAGTTCATCCTCACCGACGTGTACGGCACGTTCGTCCTCATGGATGCGGCACGCACGCACAAACACGAGCGGTTCCTGCAGGTGAGCACTGACGAGGTGTACGGCGATGTGAGCAGCGGGCACAGCGCGGAGGGCGACCCGCTGCAGCCGCGCAGCCCGTACAGCGCAAGCAAGGCGGGCGGCGAGCTGCAGGTGCAGGCATTTCGCACGTCGTACGGGTTTCCCGCAATCGTGACTCGTGGATCCAATACATACGGTCCGTACCAGTACCCGGAAAAGATCATTCCCCTGTTCATCACGAATGCGATTGATGATCGTCCCCTGCCCATCTACGGGGACGGTGGGGCGGTCCGTGACTATCTCTACGTCGAGGATCATGCGCGCGGCATCGACCGCGCGCTGCGCCACGGCGTCGTGGGCATGGACTACAACATCGGCGCCGGCGGCGAGACCGACGGCATCACTGTCGCCGACACCGTGCTGCGTCTCCTCGACAAGCCCGATGCCCTCAAGCAGTTCGTCCGTGACCGTCCCGGCCACGATCGACGCTACGCGGTCGACTCGGCGCGCCTGCGCGGCATGGGTTGGCAGCCGCAGGTGGCCTTTGAGGAGGGAATGCAAAGGACTGTCACGTGGTTCGCCACCCACGAGGACTGGTGGCGGCCACTCAAGTCCGGCGAGTTCTGGGAGTTCTACCAGCGGAACTACAAGCCCGCAACAACCGGTGTCACCCCATAGCCGTTCCTTGCCGGACGGCTCTTGGGGCCATCTGCGATGCGCTATCATCCTTCGACGAAGAGGGCAAACGCGCCAAGAGTCAGTTCGCGGACGCCCCGTGGGATGGATGCAGTTGCCAGACACCGCACCGCGCTGGCGCACCGGCGTCACCGGGCGAGGTTCGATCGAGACGTTGCGGACGGTAGTTGTCATGCCCGCGTACAACGCGGCGAAGACTCTTGAGGCGACGATCGAGCGGATTCCTCCGGGAGTCGTCGATACGATCATCCTCGTCGACGACGGCAGTGCTGACGACACCGCGAAGCTCGCCGCGTCGCTCGACCTCGTTGTCATCAAGCATCCGCACAATGCGGGATACGGCGCCAACCAGAAGACGTGCTACATGGAGGCGCTGCGCGACGGTGCCGACGTCATCGTCATGCTCCATCCGGACGGTCAGTACGACCCCTCGATTCTCAGCGACATGGTGGACGTGATCGCCAGCGGTCGCGCCGATGTCGTCCTCGGTTCGCGCTTTCTCAATCCCGGCGGTGCACGCGCCGGTGGGATGCCGTGGTGGAAGCGGCTGGCCAACAAATCGCTCACCGGCTATGAGAATCGCGTGCTCGGGCTCGGCCTGTCCGAATATCACACCGGCTACCGCGCGTACAGTCGGAAGTTCCTGGCCACGGTGCCCTTCCTGCGCAACTCGAACGATTTCGTGTTCGACACGCAGATCCTCACACAGGCTGCGGCGTTCGGCTTCAAGGTCGCCGAGGTACCGGTGACGACGCGGTATTTCGACGACGCGTCGTCGGTCGACTTCCGCACCTCGACCATCTATGGGTTGAAGACCGTCTGGACGGTGAACCGCTACGCGTTGCACCGCGCAGGTCTGCGCTCGCGTCGTTACTCGCGCTGAGCAGCGCTGCGGACCGCGTAGACCGCGATCGTCGCACTGCGTCGCACCGTCGCGGCAAGTGGCGCGATCATCGCCGCCGCAGCGGTGAGTGGCGCGGCGAGGCCGACGGCGATCACGGCTGAGAGCGCGCCACTGCGTCCTTCACGAAGGCGCGCCTCGGA
>Ga0307374_10009735_pt1 | contig 14102 bp, 11 predicted proteins | sample OX3MG_FD_202532 | JGI IMG/M metagenome (GOLD analysis project Ga0307374, IMG submission 202532) | Soil microbial communities from Risofladan, Vaasa, Finland - OX-3 | ecosystem: Environmental > Terrestrial > Soil > Coastal area > Acid sulfate soil | place: Finland: Risofladan, Vaasa | collected... | reverse complement strand
TTGATGCGCGCCGGATTGAGCTGGCCATCCCGGCTGACGCCGCAGGTTTGACAGGCCTGTTGGCACAGTGTGCGCCGCGCGGAGATGTCTGCGCCTATGTGTGTCACGGGACAAGCTGTTCTTTGCCGATAACGTCATTGACTGATCTGGTCATGGCCCTGCCGCCATGAGACAGCTGTTGGTGGTGCGGCATGCCGAAGCGGAAGAACCGACGGACGCCGCGGTAGCCGGACGTGGGGATGCGGAGCGCAGGCTCACCGAAGCCGGCAGGCGGCAGATGCACGAAGGCGCCCGCGGACTCGTTACTCAGGTTGATGCCATACCCTTGATCTTATCCAGCCCCTTGACCCGCGCGATTCAGACCGCTGAAATTCTGTCGGCGGCATTCCCACGGGCAAAACGCCTGCAGCACCCGCGTCTCGCTCCGGGGTTCGATCCCGGCAGATTGCTGCATTGGGTTGTACGCCAAACTGCCGTGATCGCGCTGGTGGGTCACGAGCCGGATCTGAGCCAATGGATCGGCTACCTGACCACCGGCAACTCCCGCAGTCTGGTGCACATGAAGAAAGGCAGTGTCTGCCGCCTGGAGATGCCGGATCATGCCCTACCGGGCGAAGCCCGCATCGCCTGGTGCCTGACCCTCAAACAACTGGCGAGACTCGCCTAGTAGGCAGGCGGCGCGCGAGCCGGAGCGACCCTTCGCACCTGTGGGTTGCGGCAAATATTCCGCGTGCATACCCACACGTGGATGCAATGGTGCAGAACCCGAACGGCTCACACCTGCACGGTGTTCTGCAACCGTTATTCCCGCTCAGGTGGCCTCGTAATGCCAAGGTTATAAGCCAGGAACGCCCATACATCCGACCATTGGGTGATGCGCTTGTCCGTGGGCATGTAGTTGTGGCTGGTCTGGGTTTCCACGCGAATCAATACCGGATTGCCGCAACCCTGGTCGCGCTGCAGGGCGGCGGCGAACTTGTACGAGTGACTCGGCACCACCCGGTCGTCGTGATCGGAGGTGGTGATGATGGTGGGTGGATAACAGTCGCCCGCCTTCACGTTCTGCAGCGGCGAGTACTTGATCAGCCACTTGAAGGCCCTGGCGTCGCCTGAGGTGCCGTACTCCGGCGCCCACAGGGCGCCGCCGGAGAATTTCTGATAGCGCAACATATCCATGACGCCGGCGCCGGCATAAGCCGCACCGAAGAGTTCCGGGTGCTGGGTAATGGTGGCGCCGATCAGCAGGCCGCCGTTGGAATAGCCCCAAATGGCGAGTTTCTTGGGTGAGGTGTATTTCTGTGCGATCAGATACTTGGCGGCCCAGACAAAATCGTCGAATACGTTCTGTTTCTTGCCCAGCATGCCGGCCTGGTGCCAAGCCTCGCCATATTCACCGCCACCACGCAGGTTGGCCACCGCATACACGCCGCCCATCTCCAGCCATACCGGCACCAGCGGACTGAAGCCGGGGGTAATGCTGATGTCGAATCCGCCGTAGGCATACAACAGCGTGGGATTCTTGCCGTTCAGCTTGAGTCCCTTGCGATAGGTGATGAACAGGGGAATGCGGGTGCCGTCCTTGGAATGGTAGAACACCTGGCGGGTTTGGTAACGCGAGGGATCGAACGTGAGCCGCGGCTTGAAAAACACCGCCTGCTTGCCGCTGGCGAGATCGTAATGATAAACCGTGGTGGGATAGAGATACGAGGTAAAGCCGTAATACAATTCTTTGGAATCGTTGCGCCCGCTCAGACCAACTACCGAACCGATTCCCGGCAGCGATACGCGGCCTTCCGGTTTGCCGGTGCTGGAAAACAGCTGCAACCTGCTTTTTACGTCCGCCAGATACTGGACCACGATCTGGTGGTGTGCCATGAGGGAATTCTGGATCACATTGCGGGTTTCAGGCACCAGCGTGCGCCAGTGTTCCGGGTCCGCGAGTTTGAACGACACGATCTTGTCGCGCGGGGCATCGCGGGTGGTCTGCAGAAACACCGTGTCGCCCAGATTGCCGATGGGAGAATAGGCGGCGTCATTTTTGGTGAACAACGGCTGGATGGCGGCAACGACATTGGGGTGCTCCGGATCGCCCAGATCCGCGTAGTAAAGCTCGTTGTTGGGAGAGGTGCCGTTCACCAGCACCACGAACAGATAACGGCCATCCTCGGAAACAGTGCCCCCCACGATCCATTCCGGCAGATCCGGGCGTGAATAGATGAGTTTGTCCTCGCTCTGGGGCGTGCCGATGCGATGGTAATAGAGTGCCTGATCGCGAACCCGGTCGCTGATGGCCTGGCCGGGCGGCGGCGCCGGATAGCGGGAATAAAAGAAACCCTTGTTATCCCGGGTCCAGGAAATCCCGGAGAACTTCACATAGCGCACCTCGTCCATGAGGGTTTTGCCGTCCGCGAGATCGCGCACGTGCAGGGTCTCCCAGTCCGATCCACCTTGGGAAAGTGCGTAGGTCAGCAAGCGGCCATCGTCCGAGGGCGCGTAGTCCAGGAGCGCGATATCGCCATTGGGGGAAAGGCTATTGGGATCCAGCAATTCCCGTGGCTTGCCGCTGGGGCCGTGCTGCTCGTAAACCACCGACTGGTTCTGCAAACCAGAATTCTTGCTGAAGAACAATCGGCCGGCTTTCATCTGCGGCACGCTTAGCTTTTCATAGTTCCATAATTGCTCGAGGCGCTGACGCACCGCCTGGCGCTCGGGAATTTTGTCCAGATAGGAAAATGTGAGCTTGTTTTCCGCGTCCACCCACTGCTTGACTGCCGGACTGTCCAGGTTTTCCATCCACTGATAGGGCGCGGCGATCTTAGTGCCGAAGTAGTTGTTCACCACGTTGTCGCGGACAGCGGCTGGATAAACGAGTTTTGCATGGCTGGGCTGCGCCGCTGCAAAACCTGGCCATAGCAAACCCATGCCCAGCAGTGTCACGGCAATCTTTTTCACGGTTTTCTCCTGAGGGCTATCACCAACCCGGATGTCATGGCATCCGCAGGTTTCGGCGATGAATTTGCCAATGGTCGGGGTTTGGAAACTCCGCATACTATGATTTGGGAATCCTGCCTGCAAATCCACCCTTGCACCGGATAGGCAGAACCGGCGGGGCCGGTCTGGATCGGCTATATTTCCCATCCCCCTAAACCCATCCTGCCTCACCGGCATCTATCAAGGATATGGGAACTGCGACTGCGTCCATGACCCCTTCAGCGCCCTGGGACGAAGGCTCCGGCCAGGCGGCCAAGCTGGTGACCCGTGCCCAAGCCGGCGAAATAGCGGCTTTCGAGCAACTCTACCGCCAGCATGCTAGCCGCGTGTATGCCGTGTGCCTGCGCATCACCACCGACCGGCCCGCGGCCGAGGAATGCACTCAGGACGCATTCGTGCGGGCCTGGGAAGCGCTCGCCCAATTCCGCGGCGCCAGCAGTTTCGGCACCTGGCTGACGCGCATCGCCATCAACGTGGCGCTGCGGCGGCTGACGCTCGACCGGCGGCACCTGCGGCTGATCCAGCCCGCCGGTGAGCAGATGTTGGACAACCTGCCGGCGCCGGCGGATACGCCCGAGGCGGACATGGATCTGGAACGGCTGATCGCCACTCTGCCGGCCGCCGCCCGCGTGGTGTTCGTGCTGCATGCCGTCGAGGGCTACAGCCACGAGGAAATCGCGGGGCTAACCGGCACCGCGGTCGGCACCTGCAAGGCGCACGTGCACCGGGCACGCCAATTGCTGCAAGCGAGGTTTAAAACATGAATGGCAAACCTGATGACAAACTGGATACGGCCCTGACCAGGCTGCCCAAATCCATTGAGCCGGAGCACGATCTCTGGCCGGCTATTGCTGCGAACATCAACCGGCGCCGTGAACAAGCCCGCCACGGCTGGAATTACGCGGCGGCGGCCGCGGCGGTCATGGTGGCGGCCGCAGTCATCACCTGGACCATGTTCGGCTTGCACCCATCGACGCCAGTCAATTCCAACTTCGCCCACACGTTACCGCGGTCATCCTCTGCTCCGGCCAGCGCACCCGACATTCGTGCCCAGTTCGCCGCCGGGATTGCTGCCGATCCCGGCCTGCCGGTGGCTTCCCGCGCGGCGTTCGTGAACAACCTGCGATTTTTGCAGGATGAAATACAGCGCACACAGGCAGCCGTCAAAAAATATCCCAACGATGTAAACCTGCAGTCCCTGTTGCTTGATCTATATCAGCAGGAGTCCCAACTGATGGGCGAAGCCCAGCGGGCCCAGATTCAAACTACCGTGAGGACCACTCTATGAAACGCGCATTGATTGTTTTTTCGTATTTGCTGTTGTCGCTGTTTGGAATTGGCGTTGTGTTCTCGGCCATACTGCTGACCGCCAACTCCGCCTATGCTCTTCCCGCGAGCAACGGTACACCCATCAACAAAACCCGCAGCGCCAAGGCCAACGGCACCGTGGCTATCTCCAACCTGGCCGGTTCGGTGACCGTGCAGGGCTGGCACAGGAATGAGATTCACGTGGGCGGGACGCTCAGCCCCGATGCGGAGCGCCTGGACATCACTCCTTATGGCGATGGCTACAGCATCCGCGTGATCCTGCCGGAACACTCCCACAGTAACAGTGAAGGCACCGCTCTGGTGATCCAGGTGCCGGATGCCAGCCGCCTGTCGGTCAATACCGTGAGTGCCGGCATTGACGCCCGCGGGCTCGATGGCACGGCGCAACTGGAAAGTGTCAGCGGCAACGTGGCGCTCAAATCCACTGACAGCGATATCACCGCCAAATCCGTGAGCGGTGAGGTAAGCATCGGCGGCTCCGCCGGCGGTGCCTACGTTGACGCTCACAGCGTCAGCGGCGACCTGAAGGTACAAGGCGTTGTCGGCGATCTGCAGGCGGAGAGTGTCAGCGGCAACGTGCGGGCAATCACGGGTCAAGTAAAACGCGCACGCTTGATGTCAACGTCAGGCAATGTGGATTTCAGCGGAGGGGTGCAAAAAAACGGCAGCTATACCTTCCACAGCATCAGCGGCAACCTGACATTGTTGTTCCAGGGAACGCCTGACGCACGCTTCGACATCTCCAGTTTCAGCGGCGACATCGACAACAACTTCGGACCGAAGCCGCAGCGCACCAGCGAGTATGGCCCCGGGGTGGAACTGCATTTCGTGAGCGGCCACGGCGATGCCCAGGTGAACGCCCGCACCCTGAGCGGCAACATCACCCTGCATACCCCATAATGACAGCGGACATCCAACACCAACCCCCAGCTCCACTGCGCTGGAGTTAGTGGTGTCCTTTGTTGGCAACCGTAAAGAATCGCGGCGGAGCCCGCTGCTCCCGCAATCGAATATTGCTGTTCCCGCCCGCGGAAATACCTATAGCTCTTTGCGCTGCCAGCCCTGCGGCGTGTGTACCACTTCGTAGGTCGGCCAATAGCGCAGATCGAGTTTCAGAGTGATGATCTGCCGCATGCCGTCCCAGGTGCGCACACTGAGACGCAGCGTAGCGCCATCTTGCTTGTCTTTCACCGCGGCAATGAAACTGTCCATATCCGGTGTGGCCTGGCCATCCACGGCCAGGATGGTTTGGCCGGGTGTCAGGCCGTAGCGACTTGCGGGCGAACCAAAATTGTAATAATTCACCAGCAGGCCCGCGGTTGGCACATTGCTTTGAGCCGCGGCATGCTGGGGCTTCTGCAAAAGGGCACCGGCCCACATCAGGATGCGCTGCGTACCCTCGCCATTGAGGGTCACGGTGGGTACCGTCACACTCATGACATGACCGTTGCGCAGCAACGTGAGCGCCACGCGCGGCCGTTGGCTGGCTTTCGCGACCGCGCGAAAACCGGTGGCAGGCTTGCCCTCCACCGTCAGCAACAGATCGCCCGTCTGTAACAGCTTCGCGGCCGGCGTTCCCGCTGTCAGCCGCCATACCGCCAACAGCTGGCGCCGCTGCGATTCGGCGGCTTCCAGCCGATTGGCCCAGTCCGGCGGCAAACCCAGTTTGCGCGCCTCGGCCAGCGGTATGGGATACAACTCCACATCCAGTGTCTGCACCCCGCGGCTGTGGCTTTCCACCGTGCGCAGCATACCCTGCACCACTGCCGCGGGAATGCCGCGCTGAATTTCGCGGGTGTGGCCATCTACATCGTAGGCAAAGCTCGCCCACAGCGCCGTGACGCGGCTGTCGCGATCCGTGAGCACGCCGGTGATATTGGCAGGCGGGTTCACCAAACTCAGCACCTCCAGATTGGTGTCGCGGAAACGGAAGGTACGCGAAGGCGGAAACATCACCGGGTCAAGGGAAGCTATCCGGGTTTCCTGGCTGGCGAGTGCCTGATTAGGATGCAAACCCACGACCCAGACCGCGTCGCCGGGGCGTGCGGGCCGGGAGCTGAAGCGGATGGCGTGCACCGGCGTATGGCCGATAAGCTTCGGGTTGTACTGGATCACCGCCAAATCATGCAGGGGATTGACATAAATGACCCTGGCGGGAATCTCCAGAGAGCCCGCGAACGTCAAACGCACGTCCCCCATGGCCACTGGCACCGTGTCCCGGTCCACCACCACCAGACCGCGCACCCGGTTAACGATAACACCGGTACCGATGTAATGGGTCTCGCTCACGCCGTCGATGGGATAAGGCATGTCGAAATTCACAAATACCAGCGACGGCGCCAGCCGCTGCATGCGCGGGTCGTCGTAATGCGGAAAACTTACCGTCGCCGGCAGCAGCGGTGGCGCTGCGGGCGGCGGCGGCAAAAGCGTGCACGGCCAGTTACCGGTAGCATCGTCACGCCGGCAACGATCCGCCGGATACCAGCGCCGGTCTATGCTGATGATGCCCAAGATGGAATGACTGGGGTCCGTCAAACTGAAATAACGCATCGTCACCTGGGCGCGGTCCGGCAGAGTTGTCAGTACCTTCTGGAATTCGTTCAGATCATGCACCGGCACGCCGTCAAAGTCGGTGATGACACTGCCGCGTCCGATGCCGGCGGTGCTGAACACATAACCGGGATTGGCGATGTACACGCCGCGCACCGGCACATTGAAGCTATGGGCCTGCTGATAGGAAAGATCGTTCAATACCGCGCCGCCGAATTCCAGATAATTATCCGGCATGATGCTGTCCAGATTTTGCACCCTGACGCGTGCGGAAACCGGCACGCCGCCGCGATCGAGCCGGAGAGTCAGGGTTCTGCCTATGGAGGTATCGAGGATTTCCTCCAATGATACGAAATCGGATATCGGCTGATTGTCCACGCTCAGCAGAATATCGCCGGTTTGCAGGATGCCGTCCGCCGGACCACCCGGCTGTACCTGATCCACCACCAGCAGGCCACTGGCTTGCGGGTCATGTTTGCGCAACAGCATTTCGTCGGCGGCCGGCAGACCCAGGCGCTCCAGTTGATCGTAATACTGAAAACCGAAAACCGTTTGCAGGGTGCCACGGGTTACCGGTTTACCGGCCTCGATGAGTTTCAGCGCCCGCAGCACCCGGTCGAGCGGCAGGAAATAGCTGGAAGCGGCATCGGCACGCGCGCCCGCATTCAGGGCGATCACATCCCCATGGATGTCAATCACCGGTGAACCGGAAGAGCCACCGCTGGTGCCGGAAACCGCCTGCATATAGAAAGTATTGAAGTCATTGTAAACACCCGGACCATATTCGGGTGCGGCGCGGTCAGTGCGCGCCAGCGTACCGCTCAGGATGGATAACTGTTCGCCGGCATCATTGCCGATAACGCGGATTTCCTCGCCCACGCGCGCAGACTGTGGCGCCAGCGTCAGTGCACTCGGGTGAATGTACTTGAGGGCTTTCGGATCATAGCGATAAAAGCCGAAATCGTGCACCGGATCCCGGTAGATGGGTGTCAGCGGCAGCACTTCATGATCCTGGAACACCGCTTCCGCCACCACCGGTCCGGAGGTAACGACGTGGCGGTTGGTGAGGATGATGCCGCGTTGTGCATCCACCACGAAACCCGTGGCCTGGCCGCTGAGATTCCAGTCGGTGTCGAAAGCGCGGGTGGCGTCCACGCGGATGGATACAATGCCGGGTGACACGCGCGCAATGGTGTCAGCCCAGCGCTGATCGCTGCCGGTGTCGGCGGCAAACGCCGAAGCACTGCACACTAGCAGAAGCAGGGCCGAGAGGCGGTGTGGCGATGGCATGGCTGGATCCGTCGGTGAGTGGCAGAAGGTATGTCTGAGGGCGTGTGTCCGAATCCCTACAATTTGTACCCGAAGGTCTCCTCGAACCGCCGCACGAATTCTGCGTGGCTGAAGTGGTGGTTCTGGGTACCGCGGGATGCGATCTTGATGGCGCCCATGAGTGAGGCGATGTTCCCGGTGGTCTCCCAGTCCTTGTCGTGCATGAGGCCGTAGATGAGACCCGCGCGATAGGCGTCGCCACAACCGGTGGGATCGCGCACTTCCGCGGCGCTGGCCGCGGGTACGTCGATGCGGCGCTGTTTACTGTAGATCACCGAACCCTTGGCGCCCCAGGTGACGATCAAGGCGGCCACCTGCTCGGCGATCGCATAAGCGTTAAGACCGGTTTTCTGTTCCAACATCTGGGATTCGTAATCGTTCAGCGCCACCCAGGTCGCCATCGTTATGAATTCCATGAGTTCCTTGCCGGAGAACAACGGCAGGCCCTGACCCGGATCGAACAGGAACGGGATGCCGGCGTCATAAAATTGATGCGCATGTTGCAGCATACCCTCGCGGCCGTCCGGCGCTATGACACCGAGGGTCATGCCTTTGTCGGTGGGCACGGTTTGCTCGTGGGCGCGCTGCATGGCGCCCGGATGGAAGGCGGTGATCTGGTTGTTATCCGTATCGGTGGTGATGAACGCCTGGGCGGTATAAGTGCCGGGGACTTGCTTGATGTATTCCCGGCTCACGCCGTGCTGATCCATCCAATCGGCATACGGCTTGAAATCCTCACCGACGGTTGCCATGGGGAAGCTGTCGCTTTCCAGCAGTTTAAGGTTATAGGCGATATTGCCGGCGGTGCCGCCGAATTCCCGGCGCAGTTCCGGCACTTCGAAACACACATTCAGGATGTGAATCTTGTCCGGCAGGATGTGGTTCTTGAACTGTTCCGGATACGCCATGATGGTGTCGTAAGCCATGGAACCGCAGATGAGTGCCGACATGGGTGTTGGCTCCGATTCAGATTAGGATGAAACACCAGACCAGCACGGCATTCAGCAAGGCGATCATCACCGCCGCCGAGCCGAGATCTTTGGCAAGGCCGGAGAGTTCATGGCGTTCCTTGCCGATGCGATCCACGGCGATTTCAATTCCGGTGTTGAGCAATTCGGTCAACAACACCAGCAACAGGCTGCCGATGAGCAGCGCCCGATCAATGCCCGTGGATCCCAGCCATATCGCCAGCGGGATGCCGGGAACCAGGGCGAACATCTCGAGTCGCAGAGCTTCTTCGTTTCGCAGTCCCCAATGCAGCGCCTTCACTCCCACACGCGCAGCGCGCAGCAGTCGCCTGATACCGGTGATTCCATCCGTAGCGCGCGCCACATTCATTAGCTGTGATTATCCACCCAGCACCTTAAGGGCGGCTTGGTAATCCGGCTCATTGGCGATTTCCTGGACCATCTCCGTATAGATCACCTTGTCGTTGGCATCCAGCACCACCACGGCACGCGCGGTAATCCCTGCCATCGGACCGTCCTGGATAAGCACGCCATAGTCCTGGGCGAATTTCTTGTCACGCATGAGCGAGAGTGGTACCACGTTTTCCAGGTGCTCGACGCCGCAGAAACGGCCCATGGCGAATGGCAGGTCGGCGGATACGATCAGAATCACCGTGTCTTTGTGCGCCTTGGCATGATCGTTGAATTTCTTGGTGGACAGTGCGCATACCGGCGTGTCCAGGCTCGGCACGATGTTGAGCAATTTCTTTTTGCCTTTGTAATCGGCAAGCGATACATCTTTCAGATCCTTGGTGGTGAGCTTGAAATCCGGCGCCTGGCTGCCGGTTTTCGGTAATTCCCCGCTGGTATGGACGGGGTTTCCGCGCAATGTGATCTTAGCCATGTTTGAATCCTCCTCTCGTCGAATTAACGGTGATTCGCCAAAGAATCGCGACGAGGATCGTCGCTCCTACCTCTTGCATTCAAAATCGCGGCATAGCTCGCCGCTCCCACGGTACTGAAGGTGGGAGCGGCCGGCGGACCAGCGGTCCGCGCCGCGATGCTTCGCTTATTCGTACGCACTCACCGGCGGGCAACCGCACATCAGATTCTTGTCGCCGTAGACATTGTCGGCGCGGCTCACCGGCGGCCAGTATTTCTGCTTGCGCAACGATGGCAGCGGATAGGCCGCCTGCTCACGCGGATATTTGTGCGGCCACCTGTCGGCCGTAACCATTGCGGCGGTGTGCGGCGCATGCTTGAGCGGATTGTCCTCGCGATCCAGTTCACCCTGTTCCACCGCGCGGATTTCCTCGCGGATGGCAATCATGGCTTCCACGAAGCGATCCAGTTCCGCCTTGGACTCCGATTCGGTGGGCTCCACCATGAGCGTGCCCGGCACCGGGAAACTCATGGTGGGCGCGTGAAAACCGTAATCCATGAGGCGCTTGGCCACGTCGTCTACACTGATGCCGCTGGTCTCCTTCAAGGGCCGCAGATCCAGAATGCACTCATGGGCCACCAGACCCTGGGGACCGGTGTAGAGCACCGGATAATGGGGCGCGAGCTTTTTCGCCAGGTAGTTGGCGTTCAGGATCGCCACTTCGCTGGCAGCGGTGAGTCCGGGTGCGCCCATCATGGCGATGTACATCCAGGAGATGGGCAGGATTGAAGCGGAACCATAGGGTGCGCCGGTGATGCCGCCGATGCCGTCGCGGCTGCGCTCGTAACCCACGGCCCGCAAGTTGGGTAGAAATTTCGCCAGGTGCGGCGCCACCGCCACCGGCCCCACGCCCGGTCCACCGCCGCCATGGGGGATGCAGAAGGTCTTGTGCAGATTCAAGTGCGAGACATCGCCGCCAAACTGGCCGGGCGCCGCCAGCCCCACCATGGCGTTGAGATTGGCGCCGTCCACATAGACCTGGCCGCCGTGCTGGTGCACGATCTCGCAGAGTTGGCGCACGCCCGCCTCGAACACGCCATGGGTCGAAGGATAGGTAATCATGATGGCGGCCAGATCGAGCTTGTGCTCCTCGGCCTTGGCTTTGAGATCGGCGATATCCACGTTGCCCTGTTCATCGCAGGCCACTACCACCACCCGCATGCCCGCCATCATGGCGGATGCCGGATTGGTACCGTGGGCCGAGGATGGAATCAGACACACATTGCGCCGCGCATCGCCGCGGGATGCATGATAGGCCTTGATGATCAGCAGACCGGCGTATTCGCCCTGGGAGCCGGCGTTGGGCTGCAGGGACACCGCCGCATAACCCGTCACGGCCGCCAGCATCTGTTCCAGTTGCGCGATCAGCGCGCGGTAGCCGGCGGTCTGATCCGCGGGTGCCAACGGATGCACGGCACCGAACTCCGGCCAGGTGACCGGCAACATCTCACTGGTGGCATTCAGTTTCATGGTGCAGGAACCCAGCGGGATCATGCTGCGATCCAGTGCCAGATCCTTGTCGGCGAGGCTGCGCAGATAGCGCAACATCTCATGCTCCGAGTGATACTGGTTGAATACCGGATGCATGAGATAAGCACTGGTGCGCACCAGGCTATCGGGAATACCCTTGGGTGGAGTGTTTTCAAACAGCACTAGACCGTGCGTTTTGGCGTCGCGGCCCTGGGCTTCCGCGAATACCGACAACAGCATGAGCACGTCGTCACGGGTACTGATCTCGTCCAGCGAAATGCCCACCTGCGCATCGTCAAGCACGCGCAGGTTCATGCGGTTGCGGTGCGCCAGGGTGTGCACGGCAGCCGTATGCTTTCCCGTCGGGATGGTCAGGGTATCAAAAAACGTTTCGTTCACCGGCGCCAAGCCGAGTTGCTTCAAACCGGCGGCCAGGATCGCCGTCAACCGCTGCACGCGTTCGGCGATGGTGCGCAGTCCTTTGGGACCGTGATAGGCCGCGTACATGGCCGCCATGATGGCCAGCAGCGCCTGGGCGGTACAGATGTTGGAGGTGGCCTTCTCGCGGCGGATATGTTGTTCGCGGGTTTGCAGCGCCAACCGGTAGGCGGGTTTTCCCTGGGAGTCCACGGTCACACCCACCAAGCGCCCCGGCATGGAGCGTTTGTAGGCGTCGCGGGTGGCGAGATAGGCGGCGTGTGGTCCGCCGAAGCCCATGGGTACGCCGAAGCGCTGGCTGTTGCCCACCGCCACATCCGCGCCCCACTCACCCGGCGGCGTGAGAAGCGTGAGCGCCAGCAGGTCGGCGGCCACCACCACGCCTGCGCCTTTGGCGTGTAATTTTTCCGCAAGCCCGCGGTAATCGCGCAGCTCGCCATTCACACCCGGATACTGCAGCAACACCCCGAAGCAATCCGTCTGCACAGCCGCGTCGGGCTTGCCGACTTTCACGCTAATGCCCAGGGGCTGGGCGCGGGTTTGAACGACTTCCAGGGTCTGGGACAGCACATCGTCCGCCACGAAAAATACGTTGGAGCTGGATTTGCCGGCGCGCTTCACCAGAGTCATGGCCTCGGCGGCGGCGCTGGCCTCGTCCAGCAGAGAGGCATTGGCGATATCGAGCGCGGTGAGATCCGTGACCATCTGCTGGAAATTGATGAGTGCCTCGAGACGGCCCTGGGAGATTTCCGGCTGATAGGGTGTGTAGGAGGTGTACCACGCCGGATTCTCGAAGACGTTGCGCAGAATCACGCCGGGCGTATAGGTGCCGTAGTATCCCTGGCCGATGAATGATTTATATACCAGGTTCTTATCGGCCAGCGTTCTGAGTTGCGCCAGTGCTTCCTGCTCGGATTTCGGCTGGCTAAAATTGCCCAAGGGCATGGCGGCCTGGAGCCGGATAGTGGCCGGCACCACCGCTTCCATGAGTGCTTTACGCGTGGCGTAACCCAACTCCGTGAGCATGCGCTGCTGTTCGGCGGCGTCGGGCCCGATATGCCGGCCGATGAACCCGCCGTGCTGCTCCAGCTCGGCCAGGGGGCTCTGGGTAGTCGTGTTAAGTTCAGTCACCGCGTTCATGCCTGGAAAGTCTCACAAAAAAACGTGTATGGATGCGATAGAGGTATCTGCCTGCAAGCCAAGGGCCGGCCTTTCGCCTTCAGGCTTCGTCCTTCAGCACCTGTTGGTATGCCTTGGCATCCAGCAGCGCTTTCAAGTCCACAGGACTCGCCGGCTTGATGCGCAGGATCCAGGTGCCGTAGGGATCGGCGTTGATTTTCTCCGGCGCGTCCGACAACCCGGTGTTGCCTTCGAGCACTTCGCCCGCCACCGGACTATATATATCAGAAGCCGCCTTGACGGATTCCACCACCGCACAGGCTTCACCGGCCGCCAGTTTGCGGCCTTTCTGCGGCACTTCCACAAACACGATGTCACCGAGGGCTTCCTGGGCGTGGTCGGTGATGCCGATGGTCACGCTGCCGTCACTGGCGTCTTTGATCCATTCGTGGCTCTTGGTGTACTTCAGATCGGCCGGGACTTTGCTCATGGGTTCTCCGAGATACTTTGAAATTTACCCCCTCACCCTGCCCTCTCCCGCAAGGGGAGAGGGGAAGTAAGGAAACATTCACTTTATTAATATCTTGCCGTTGCGCACGAACGGCGGTTTTACGACCCGCGCTTTACAGAGTTTGCCACGGATGTCCACCTGCACCGCATCGCCGCTTGCCGCGGGTATGCGCGCCAGGGCAATGGAACGCTCCAGGGTGGGTGAGAAGGTGCCGCTGGTGATCTCACCTTCGCCGGCCCCATCCGCCATCACTTTCTGGTGAGCGCGCATCACGCCCTTGCCGTCCAGCAGCAGGCCAACGAATCTGCGCTTGGCGCCGGCTTGCCGCTGGGTTTCGAGGGCCGTGCGGCCGATGAAATCCCGTTGCGCCGGTTCCCAGGCGATGGTCCAGCCAAGACCGGATTCCAGCGGCGTTGTATTCTCGTCCATATCCTGGCCATACAGATTCATGGCGGCTTCCAGGCGCAGCGTGTCG
>Ga0307374_10009733_pt1 | contig 14106 bp, 10 predicted proteins | sample OX3MG_FD_202532 | JGI IMG/M metagenome (GOLD analysis project Ga0307374, IMG submission 202532) | Soil microbial communities from Risofladan, Vaasa, Finland - OX-3 | ecosystem: Environmental > Terrestrial > Soil > Coastal area > Acid sulfate soil | place: Finland: Risofladan, Vaasa | collected... | reverse complement strand
TCTGCAGGCTGAAGGCTATAGCATTGTTACAGCCCAAGATGGTGAGGAAGCCCTGGTTGTTGCCAAAGCTGAACGACCCGATTTAATCATTTCTGACATAATGATGCCAAAAATTAGTGGCTTTGAGATGCTAGACATCTTACGCAACACCGAGAATCTGAAGAATGTACCGGTTATTATGCTGACCGCTCTTGGTCAAAATGATGACCAACAGCGAGCCGATAAACTCGGTGCTGACCGCTATTTGGTCAAGTCTCAGGTTACCTTGGAGGACATTGTAAGAGTTACCCATGAGCTGCTTGGTGACGATACGGAAGCAACCGCTGCAGACGCTAAACCGCCCGTACCGCCTCCTGCCGCACCGGCACCACTACCCGCTGCGCCCGCAACTCCTGCGACACCAGAGACAGCCGAGCCAACTCCTCAGGTAGATGATCCTCCACCTGTAGCGGCATCACCCGACGCCCCAGATCCTTCGCCTGCAGCTACTCCAGAGCCAGCTAGTGAGGTTGCTACGCCGCAAGAGGCTCCGGCTCCAGCTGCGCCTGCACCAGCAACCGATGATGGAGCTACGAGTACAGCGCAAGAAGGCGCCGCTGTTGAGGCTCGCATAGAAGACTTCGTCTCCGGAGCAAGCCAAGACGCTTCACCTCCTACGACAATTGAGACACCAGCAATGCCGGCTGAAGGAAATGAAAGTCCTGCTATAACCGCTGAGCCAGTTCCATTAGAAAGCAAGCCTGCAGCAGATGCTCAGGCGGTAAACCAAGAACCGGTAAAGGAAGTTGAGGCACCACCCGCATTACCCGACGCCCCAGATCCTTCGCCTACAGCTACTCCAGAGCCAGCTAGTGAGGTTGCTACGCCGCAAGAGGCTCCGGCTCCAGCTGCGCCTGCACCAGCAACCGATGATGCCAGCGCTGACGATGGTGATGATTCAAGCGATACGCCCGCTCCGTCAGCAACTCCGACCACTCCCGAAAGTTCTCCAGTCGTACACGATAAAGTTATTAAACCGCTGGAATCTGACCCAAATAAAGACATTAATACTCTCTTGGCCCTTGAAGCCGTTAAAGAAGCAAACGACTCGGAACCAGCAGCAACTAAACCTGTTATTGTCGATAGCGCCAAAGTAACTGAAGCGCCAGCCCCTGATCCTAATGCCACGGCCTTGGGTGCTAATCCCAGCCCAAGTTCAGTCATTCCACCTGTCCCTGGAGACAGCGGAGAAGACAACAGCCCTGAAACTGAGACAGTAGCTGAGGCCCCAGAACCTGAAGAACCTAAGCCATCAATAACTCCGGCTGCGTCTGCTGTAAGCGGGAAAGCAGCCGCTAAAGAACCTGGAGCTGACCTGAATGGTATTGCGCTCTAGATAGAGTCCCTTGTATGCGTATTAACAAGTACGTGGCAACCGCCACCGGACTAAGCCGCCGCGCAGCGGACATAGCTATTACGGACCGCCGCGTACTGGTTAACGACCAGCTTGCCGGCGTTGGGCTACAAGTAAGTATTAGCGACACTATTACGCTTGATGGGGGCATTATCAAACTCCCCGAGCTAGTCACGACTATTATGCTCAATAAGCCGGCAGGCTATGTATGCTCACGCTCCGGTCAAGGTAGTCAAACTATTTATAGCCTACTACCAGCAAAATTGCATTATCTTAAACCGGTAGGACGCTTAGACAAAGACTCCTCCGGTTTACTGATTATGACCAACGACGGAGCTTTGGCTAATCGGCTGACCCATCCTCGTTATGCGAAGACTAAGATTTACCAAGTTTCACTGGATAAAGCATTACAGCCGTCCGATCAAAAAATTATTACAAACGGTGTTCAACTTGATGATGGGCCAAGCAAACTTTTGCTCACGAAGCTTGAGCCGCAGGGCAGAAGCTGGCAAGTTACAATGCGGGAGGGTCGTAACCGACAGATTCGCCGCACATTCGCAGCCCTTGGTTACAATGTCAGGCGCCTCCATCGTACTAGCTTCGGGCCCTATACGCTTGGCGATTTAGCCGAGTCCTCCCATAGAGTTATCGGGGATTGATTAGGCCCAAATTTACCGCCCGGGACCGATCTATCAAGATGTATCTGTTGTAATCTGTTATAATAGGGTTAGGAATGAGCAAAAAGTTACCAATCGTGGCCATTGTCGGCAGGGCCAATGTCGGCAAGTCCAGTTTATTTAATGCAATCTTAGATAGACGTGAAGCAATAGTAGCCCGCGAAGCGGGGACTACACGAGATAGTATTATGGCCCGTGCTGAGCATGAAAATCAGCACTTTTGGTTAGTGGATACGGCCGGCATCAAGGATCCAGACGACGAATTTGAGTTCACCATCCAAGAACAGATCATGCAAGCCGCTGACAGTGCAGATATTATTTGGGTAGTGGTAGAGGCAGATATACCTATAACCGAGGAGGACCGCCGCGTAGCCAAGATGGCTCTCAAGAGTCGTAAGCCAGTTTTTCTCATTATCAATAAGATCGACAAAGCTAAAGGCAGCGACCTAACCGGCTTCGACCGGCTAGGTATAAAACCAATTATCTGGACGAGTACAACCCAGCACAAGGGCGTAGAACAACTCCTAGATACGTTGGTCAAAATTATTCCCAAAGCGACCGAACAGGTTGATGACGACCGGTTGCATGTGGCCATAGTCGGACGGCCTAACGTCGGTAAGTCCCAGCTATTTAACTCACTAGCCAAGAAACAACAGGCTATAGTCGCTGATCGGGCCGGTACAACCCGGGATGTCAACCGGGCCATAGTGCGTTACCAGGGCAGGGAAATTGAGCTGCTCGACACCGCCGGTATCCGCCGTTCAGGTAAGATCCAAGTAGGCGTGGAGCGTTTTAGTGTCATACGGGCTTTGAGCGCCATTGAACAAGCCGATGTTTGCCTGGTGCTGATGGACGTCAATGAGCTGAATGTGCAACTAGATCAAAAGATTGCCGGTATGATCAAAGAGGCGGGTAAAGGTTTGATCCTGGTTGTCAGCAAATGGGATGCGCTTGAGGATAAAGATGCTTTTACCCGCGATGAACTAGCCGCCAAGATTACCGCTAACTACGAATTTGTACCCTGGGCACCCCTCATATTCACCAGTTCGGTGAGCGGTCAGAACGTCACAAAGCTATTTGATTTAGTACTCGATATCGACACAGAGCGCCAAAAACGTATTGCCACTCCAGAACTTAATAAGTGGCTCCGCCAAGCAGTCGATGACCATCCGCCAGCCGGGCTTAAAAACCGATCGCCTAAGCTTAATTACATCACCCAGGAAACCGACAATCCAATTCCGGCGTTCAAAGTCTTTGGCAGTCACACGCGTTTTTTACACTGGAGCTACAAGCGCTATCTTGATCGCAAGCTGCGAGAAGCATACGGTTATATAGGTACCCCGATTCAATTCTGGTTCATTGAGAAACACAGCACCCACAAACATGGCGAATCGCCAACCAAAGTGGGGCAGCAGAATTCTTGATTCTTGCTCAGCGATAAGTGATACTTAAGCGCATGGCATGGCTTCAAAAGCGACCACAAGTGAGCGACCCGACAATGTATTATAGTGTCGGGCTGAACAAAACCGTCATAGTAGCAGGGCTTGGCAACCCCGGTAAGTCATACGACTTAACTAGGCATAACGTTGGTTTTTTATGCATCGATTCATTCGTCAGGCAGACTGATGAAATGTCCGACTGGATACAGAAAAAGGACCTTAAGGCTTTAGTAAGCACCGGCAGGCTCGGTGACAAACAAGTCGTCGCCATGAAGCCCACCACTTTTATGAACCTCAGCGGGGAAGCGGTACAGGCTGTAGCTCATTTTTATAACCTAGTGCCAGCCGACATAGTCGTCATACACGATGAGTTAGATATCGATTTTGGCCAGATACGCTTACGCAACGGCGGTTCTAGTGCCGGTCACAATGGCATCAAATCGCTTAGTCAACATATCGGCGAAGATTATGGCCGAATCCGCATTGGGGTCGGTCCTAAGCATCCTGCCAGAATGAAAAGTGAAGACTTTGTACTGCAAAAGTTCTCGGGTAAAGAGCAGGAGCAGCTGCCTAACCTAATGCGTGAAGTGACCGCTATTCTGAGTGAGTATCTATATGGCAATGAACTGCCGCACGACACCCGCAACTTCCTTGTACTTTAGAAATATCGTTTGCAAAAGTCTGTTAGAATAATGTCATAATGTCGAAAATTGGTGAGGCTTGGATAAAAAGCCCAGAAAAACGTGCCTTTGAAGTTGCTACTGTCGGTTCTTTATTGCCGGCCATAGGTGGCACAGCCTTGACAACGGCCATCTTGCTTTCCGCATCACAAAAGCATGACCGAGTCACGCATTACGTTAGCCGTTCTCTCTATCCAGGCCATGTATTTTCGATGCAAAAGCTTGGTGATCCTGACAGTAACAGCCGGGTCCAGCGATGGTGTCATCAAGCCATGATAGACGAATTACCTCAGGCATTAGACGTTCTGGGAGGTTCCATGTCATTGTTCGGCCCGCGGGCTGATAAGCCTGCTCATATCGTTAACCTATTCGGGTCTATTGAAGGTACTGAACTGCACAAGCGTTGGTTGGAGGTTAGATCAGAACAAAAGCCAGGCATTATTAGTAGTTACTCAGTTCACTCCCATGCTCATAACTTAGAAGGAACTCCAGAATACGTACGTTTTTCTGGATCAGAAGAAGAGATTTTAAGGCAAAATGCTATTATCCGGGCAGAACTCGACGTCCAGGATTTTGAGCAGGCCAGCTTCAGCCGCGACAGACAGTTACTTGTATCTGCCGGCCAGATGGTACTGGGTAATTATCATCACTACGCCGAAAACTTACTGACATCCTTACCGGCGCTCAGGAACGAAAGAACATAAAAGGCCAACGAGAGGGGGTGGGCACCGCTCGTTGGCCTGTTGCAGGAGAGAACCTAAGTTCTCTCCCAAACCCTTCAACCCACCCCAGCGAAACATCGATGTCGATAATCAAATGACTCGTGTCTCCCCCTCCGTGAAGAGGCAAAACCATTTAGGCTCACTTTGAATTGGGGACCCCGGGATGAGCAAGCTCATCGAGGAATCTAGTTAAAGGGGTTAGTATGTTTTAGAGCGTGTTCAGCAGTAACTGCCGAACATCCATTAAGAGAAAGTGGAGGGTAACAACTTTTTCATGGCGCGCTCTAAAACAATCTAACGATCTTCTCTGTCGTTTAACGACAAAGTTGTTAGAATGGGGGTAAAAGGTGCTGAATTCCCCTTACGAGGAATCATAAGTTGCTATTTTAGCAAATGCATGACATTATGTCAATACTTTAAAATATTTCTACATAATAATCAACAAGCTTAAGCTTGCTTATTGATCGTGCTAGACTAATAGGCATGAAGCGCTATATCACTCTCGGTATTATTGTTTGTAGTTTAATCGGCAGCTGGCTTGGTGCAGAGCTGGATCATGGTAATTTTTTTGGAACTGTAAGCAACGTATTAGGCACCGCTGGTATGTTTGTCGGAATATGGGCCGGCTATAAATTGGGACAGTATGTCGAGGGGGGATAATCTCAGCTTATTCTTATATATATGTTGCATTCTCTGCTTAAGTACGCTTAGATGGAGAGCATTATATGACAAAAAACCTCGTTATCGTTGAAAGTCCCGCTAAAGCTAAGACTATAGAAAAGTTTCTCGGCAAAGATTATGTGGTAAGAAGTAGCTTTGGCCATATCCGCGATTTGCCTAAGAAGGGTTTGAATATTGATGTAGCTCATAATTTTGAGCCAAAATATGAAATAAGTGCTGATAAGAAAAAAGTTGTCAGTGATCTCAAAAAAGCCGCAGCCGGCAGTGAAGTTTGGCTGGCAAGCGATGAAGACCGGGAAGGCGAGGCAATAGCCTGGCATCTAACGCAAGCGCTTAAACTTGATCCGTTGACCACAAAGCGTATTGTGTTTCACGAAATCACCAAGCCAGCCATAGAAGCGGCCATAGCCCATCCAAGAACTGTTAACCGCCAGCTAGTTGACGCCCAGCAGGCGCGCCGGGTACTTGATCGTCTTGTGGGCTATGAATTATCACCAATCTTATGGAAGAAAATCCGAACTGGTCTTAGTGCGGGCCGGGTACAATCCGTTGCTGTACGGCTCATTGTAGAACGCGAGCGCGAAATCAATGACTTTATGACCCAAAGTGCATTTAAAGTAACGTCTGTTTTCGTTAACAGCGATAAGCACGAAATATCAGCTGAATTGACGGTAAAATTACCCGACGCTGAGGTGACTACCCATTGGTTAGAAAAGACCAAAGATGCGTCCTTCAAGATTACTAACATCGAGCAGAAGCCCGGTAACCGTAGCCCGGGCGCACCGTTTACGACGAGCACTCTGCAGCAGGAAGCAAGCCGCCGCCTAGGTTACAGCGTGCGGCAGACCATGACACTGGCTCAGCGCCTTTATGAGTCAGGGCATATAACCTATATGCGTACAGATAGTACTACGCTGTCAGCTACAGCCATTAATGCAGCAGCAATCTACATAGAAAAGACCTACGGCTCTAAGTACCACCAAGTTCGCCAATACAAAACAAAGAACGCCAGTGCCCAAGAGGCTCACGAGTCTATTAGGCCTACAGATTTCTCAAAATTATCCGCAGGCAGTGATGATCAGCAAAAAAAACTGTACCAACTCATTTGGCAACGCGCTCTCGCATCTCAAATGGCCGCCGCTCAACTGGAAAGAACAGAAATTACCATTGGAATAAGTACCCAGGAAGAGATATTTCTAGCAAAAGGCGAGATCCTGCGCTTTGACGGTTTCATGAAAGTCTACGGCGGGGGCAAGGAAGACGTCATATTGCCAGATCTTCGTGTCGATGAATCGCTTACAGCAGCGTCCATAACCGGCACAGAGACCTTCAGCCGTCCACCAGCACGATACTCTGAAGCAGCGCTGGTGCGCAAACTTGAGGAGCTTGGTATAGGGCGCCCAAGTACTTACGCGCCGACGATTTCAACAATTCAAAGCCGCGGATACGTAGAAAAGACTGATCTAGAGGGGGCTGAACGGGAAATTACCGAAATTACGCTTATCAAAGGCCAGATCACTACTGATAAGTCTACGGTTATAACCGGAGCGGACCGCGGCAAGTTAGTACCGACGGGTATCGCCGACGTAGTTACAGACTTCTTGGTAAAATATTTCCCGGCTATTGTTGACTTCGATTTTACGGCACGGGTAGAGGCCGACTTCGATGATATAGCCGAAGGGAACCAATCTTGGGAAAAGATGATAGCCGGTTTTTACAAGGATTTCCATCCTCTAGTCGAGCAGTCGGCTGATATATCCCGTCGTGAGGTGTCACAGGCAAGGGAATTAGGTATTGATCCCAAGACAAGCGAACCTATATATGCCCGTTACGGCCGTTATGGACCTATGCTACAGCGGGGGGAAACCGAGGACGAGACAAAGAAGCCAGCTTTCGCGCCAATGCCTACTGGACGTACTATCGACACCGTTACACTTGAACAAGCCCTGGTTATGTTTGAGTTGCCGCGTGTTGTAGGCTCAACTGCCGACGGACAGGAAATCAAAGCCAATATTGGCCGATTCGGCCCCTATGTACAAGTTGGTAAAGCTTTTGTGTCAATTAAGCCGCTCGACCCCCGTACAATTACGGAGGCTGAAGCCCGCGAGTTGTTTGAGTCGAAACAAACCAAAGATGCCGCCAAAAACATTAAGGAATTTGCCAGCGGTATCAAGATTTTAAACGGTCCATATGGTCCATACGTAACTGACTCCAAGAAAAATGCTCGTATTGACAAGAGTCAAGACCCAGCAAAGTTGACTGAATCCCAAGCAAAAGCCTTACTGGCTGCAGCCCCCACCAAAAAACGCCGTCCAAGAAGGCAAACCAAGCGCCGCACCAAGACGAAGTCATAGGCTAAGAATTTGCCGGTCCGTAAAACTAGTGGATAAGTAGTATTTTTACAACATAGAATACGCAGGGCTGTCAGTTATGTGCTACAATAATTAACAGATAAATACTTAGGTATTGACTTTTAAATTTTATAGTTTTATAATAAGAACTAAGTTATGTTAATAACAGGGAAGAATTAATCGTATGGCCCAGAATACAACCGCTGTAGACCTAAGCACTAAAGAACTAGTAAATAGTGTGCTTGCAAGTATTGAGCGCGAGAGAGAGCGAGAAATCGTAGCTCGCCGTTTTGGGTTATTTGACCGTAAAGAGACCCTGGAACAGATTGGCGAGATGTTAGGCATCACGCGTGAGCGCGTACGCCAATTGGAAAAGTCAGTTGTTATTCACCTGAAATCTTCTGTAGAGCAGGGGACTATCCCGCATATTGCTGATTTTCAGGGCAAAGTAGTGGGATTGCTTGAGGCAAACGGCCAGATCGCTCGCGTCAGTGAACTGACAAAGCAGTTGACCCCTGATGCTACGCGAGAAGAGCAGGCCCGTGTGGCTTTCTTGAGCCAGCTTTGCAGTGGGCTTATAGTTATCAGTGAGGATGACAACTTTTACAATAGTGTTGGTGTTAAGAAAGCTCACGATGAAAAGGCTATTAAAAACCTTGTCACAAAGCTTATTGAAACTATTAAACAGCTCGGCGAGCCGAAAGATATCGAAACTATTGCCAAAGCTGCCAAAATCGAAGATCCAAAGCAGGCAGCAGCGCTCGCCAGTACTTCTAAGCAACTAGCGACACTGAATGGCCGCTGGGGACTTATAAAGTGGCCGATGGTTAACCCAAAGAATATCCGCGATAAGATCTACGTTATTCTGAAAGAAAACGGCAAGCATATGCACTTTAACGAGATCTCTGACGCCATCAAAGATAGCGACTTCAAGCGCAAGGATGTTACCACCCAGGCTGTACACAACGAACTCATTAAAGACAAACGCTTTGTGTTAATAGGGCGGGGAATCTACGCTCTCAAGGAATGGGGTTACAGCAAAGGTACCGTAGCCGATATTATCACTGAAGTTCTAAAGCAGGCCAACGAGCCGCTGCACCGCGACGAAATCGTCAAGCGAGTCCTAAAAAGCCGTTTTGTTAAAGAAACAACGATTCTGTTAAATCTCCAGGGCAAGCCTCAATTCAAAAGAGTTGCTAAAGCCACCTACGCTCTAGCTGAGTAAGTTAACCCTTCTTTGTGTAATCTGATCTTTCTTTCACAGAGTTAATGACTGCGTCTTTAAATGATTGCTCTGTCATGACAGTAATGTGTTGTGGAAGTGGTATATGGCGATTCTCAATACGACGATTTATATCGAAATTGCTTATACTTGGATTGCCTACAAGAATAAAATATACATCATAGGGAAGGGTGGCGTAACGTTTAGCTTTTATGTTGACAATTTTTAGCAAGGTAACTAAATCTTGTGCATAAAAAAGATCTATCACTATACCGTCCTTACTAAACTTATTGAGATAAATAAAAACATCACGAGCAACGTTACCGGGTCTTATTACTTTATGTTCATGGATGGCAATTTCTTCAAAATGATCAAGTAAATAATTATAAAACTCTTCTTCATAAAGGCTTGCTCTACGGTCGCCGTCACTCGCTTTCTTTCGTCTAAGTTCACTTCTAGTATGGTCAGATTCTTCGTTTGGAAAAAGTCGCTTACGAAGATTAATTAAACCTCCTTGGGTACGCTGTATGGACCTGGCCGAAGGTAAATATGCGAAACTATCAATTTCACCCGCTGCAGGATATCGACCATGAAGTTGAAAATAGTACTTAAAACCAGCGCTCAACTGGTCATCAGTCCAAAGAGGCTGACTGCCAATTTTATTTTTCCGTAGATTTTCAGAATTATCGAACATTTTACGAACACGATTATTTAGTAATAGACGAGGAGCATTGGGTTAGTATATAAATACGTAGATTTAAAATAGCAGTGCATGGGTAGAGTAGTCAACTAAAAACTCAAATATTATAAAATTGGACAGACCTATATACGAAAGGGTGTAAGGGAAATATCAATTTCAAATATAAACGTCATGTCGTACATTGTATATTTTGCGACACGCATATTGTAATTAAAGATGGGAACTAATACCCCTGCTGCAGGGGAGTAACAAGTAGGTTTGTCCATTAACATGGCCAAAGCACTGCTGCTCCATAGCCTCTAGTGTTTATTAAGTACATGCGCCGCTACTGCCCAAGTTGTTGCCCAAACCCGCCTAGCGTCTGAATGTGATTTGTAACACTATTTGACTTTTCCACAGTTGTGTCGTGAAACTATTGTTTTTTGGTCTTTTTCCAAAAAAAGTTTCTCCCCTGCCTCTCCTGCTTAAAAATCAAAAATTTGACTTTTGCCCTACTGCATATGCTTATATAGTTTTTTCTTATTTTATTGCATTCCATCTAACATGAACAAATTACGAACTAGCAGGGCAGCAGAACAGGGACTCTATTGATAATACGCCCGGCCATCAACCTGAACGTCAACGTACTTTGCGGGAGTTATATTCTGTGACTGTAACTGGGTAACGGTCGCCAGGAAAGTCCCTACTTGTTGGCGTGGGTCATTATTTTGCAGATTAAACTTAATGGTATATGCCTTCCCTGCCAGGTTAACGTCAAGCTCGTTGGCAGCCGGCGGTAGCGTCATTGTTGTTACGGTGTACTTCTTGGCCGATAGTTGAGCTATAACAGTCTGTACAAAGCTCACCGTACTTGCTGGTAGCACCTGATGGCCAAGTGCTAGCTTGAGGCCACTCAGATCAGTGACGACTGGCAAAGCAACGTGGGCTGCTGAGGAGGTGCTGGCAGTTGTAAGTACGGCTTTGCCGCTCTGATTAATTACAAACGAGCCGCTTGAGGCCGAACTAATAACGAGAGCAGGCTGAGCCGGTGCAATATAAATGATTGGTTGGTGACCTAAAAGTGGAATTGTTATGCTGACACTCACAAGCTCTGGAAACTGAACCAATAATTGGCGACTAATTTGTCCTGTATCAACGGTGATCTTGTTGTGATTCCATATTGATGCTGCTAATAGTTGGTCGGCCGCCGCTCGGTAAGCGGCCTTATTGAATAAGATTGGTATTGAGTTATTGCTCGTTGCAGGCAATATTGCAGCCGTAGTCGACAGCTTGAGAACATTGACAGCTGAAGCTACAATTGCAAACAATAAAATAATTAACCCAAAACGCTGTAACCAAAATGAGCCTGAATGAATCGCGGGTGACTTTTTCCTTTCAGCTTGTCGGCCAAGATTGGATTCTTCATCTGAGCGTCGAGAGCGGTAGGAAGACCCCTGACTCTTGGACATAGTGTCATCAAGGGTTGAATTGCGTTGGCGCAAGCGGGACTTAGCTAGTTTGTTCCGTCCAAGCTTCATACTTGTTCCAAAATCAGTTTGGCTATCTTGTGGGCAGCGTTGGGCTGAGCCAACTTTGCGAATTCCGTTTCTAGTTTCTTCCGCTTATCAGACGCTTGCAGTAGGTCAGTAATGTAACGGGCCAGCCGGTTTGGATCAGCAATGAGATCGTCGGTCTTCAGCACTAGCGCAGCCCCCTGCTCTGCCAGATATTCAGCATTTTTTAGCTGGTGGCCACCGGCTAAAAAGGAGCTCGGTATAACAATACAGGCCTTGCCCTGCATGGCAAATTCGGCTAGATTGGTCGCCCCTGCCCTAGTTACAATGATATCTGCTGCCCCACTATACCTATAGACATCGCTAATAAAGTCGTGAACTTGCAGTCTTTGGCGGTCCTCATCGGTGACTGTTACGTTATACTTACTCTGGAGCTCAGCCTGGTTACCACGACCGGCCGCATGAATTACGTAGAGGTTTTTGAAGTCTTCTAACAGATGAGGTACAGCGTCAGCGACTGCTGAATTTACTTCCTGCGAGCCTAGGCCGCCACCAATAATAAACACCAGCTTTGACTGGTGTGGAATATCCAGCTGGTCCTTATAATTCTTTTGCAGCTCACTCGTTACTAGCTTAAAATATTTATTCAATGGTATGCCGGTAGTAACTGTTTTGTCTGCGGCATAGGGATATAGCTCTTCTTTATAGGCAACTGCGTGTAATTTAGCCCAGGGTGCTATGAGACGATTTGCCAAGCTGGGAATAAGGTCAGAATCATGTGTTATATATGGTACGCCTTGGAGCTTAGCTCCAATTGCCACCGGAACACTAACAAAGCCACCACGGCTAAAGACCACACTGGGCCTGATGTGCCTCATTAGGCGCCAACTCTGGTAAGTGCCAATAACCACATACAACGCGTCTCTGATGTTCTTCAACATAGTTGGCACATCAAGTAGCTGCCTTAGTCCCTCGCCATGAAAACGGCGAAATTTACCAGCTCTAACCACAAAGACCTGGTCTATGTTAGGATCACTAGCCGGAATATCTCCGAGGCTATCACCCTTATGTCCTATATAGACAAGGTGTGTCTCGGGATTCAGCCGCTTGAGCTCGGCTGCCACAGCCAAAATCGGGGTAATATGACCGCCTGAACCGCCACCGGTGAGAACAATAGTCAAGGGTTGGCCCTCCGCAAGGTATTATCTCGGAAATTGCGTTGCTGGCTGTCTGGCTCATCAGGGGTGTTCTTGCGAGACGAAGTATAAGCAGTATACTGCGAAGCCTGGAATACTAGACCGACTGCTGCAGCAGAGAATACGACGCTTGTGCCCCCATAACTAATAAATGGTAACGTAATGCCCTTCAAAGGCAGCAGGCCAATCATACCGCCAATGTTAATCAAGGCCTGGGTACTGAACCAGGCTAGCACTCCAATGACCAATAGTCTGCTAAAGTCATCTGGTAAACGCTCAGCGATGCTTTTTATACGCGTAAAGAATAGACCAAAGATCATTAGCAGGATCATAGTACCGACAAAGCCAAATTTCTCAGCGTAAATTGCGAAAATTGAATCATTTGCTGCCTCCGGTTCGTAGCCGTAGGCCTGGACACTATTGCCGAGACCAAGCCCAACAATACCGCCTGAACCGACTGAGATTAATGACTGGCAAGCCTGATAACCGCTACCCTGACAGTTTGAGGCTGGATGCAAAAACGTTTCAAGACGCGCTCGCCGATATGGCGTAGCCGAAACGGCTAAAACCAGTCCTAGCACAACAACCCCTCCAATGAGTACGATACGCCCCATGGGCAGACCGGCCACAAAGGCCATGGTGCCCATCATTATCACCAAGACACCGGTTGAACCGAGGTCACTTTGTATGCCAGCAACTATTACTCCCAAGGCCAGTAGTGCTATCAAAAGAGGGCTGAAAGTCTTTCCGACGCTGCGAATTGTTCCGCCATGGACACGCTCCGCTAAAAAGCCGGCTATCCAGATTAGGGCGGCAAATTTAACGAGTTCGACTGATTGGAATGAGAAACTGCCAAGCCGTACCCAACGATGTGCCGGATAAAGTGGATTAACTGGTAAAGCTAGGGCCAACAGAGTAGTTAGGCCAGCAAAAATTAGCAAGGGCTTGTAAGCTTTGCGCCATGTCTTAAGCGGCACTTTGGCAGTTACGACAAAGGCTACAAGGCTCAGTGCGATTGCAATCACCTGCTTGCCGACATAGTAGTTACTGCTGACATTATTGGTTATAGCAAGTGCCGGGCTGATGGCATATACGACAATGAGACCAATAGCCAACAAAGTCGCACACCAGATTAGTAGCCAGTAGTCGGGCTTATGTTTACGCCCGAGTTGCATTTGTTGCTGTAGGATTTGGGGGCGGCGTCTCGATGTGACGCTACGGTTAGGCCACATGGCCGATTTACCCCCGCCGCCCCATCAGAAAAATAATTAAGCCGACGGCGCTAGCTATCTGTCCAAGTATCCAAAAACGCATAGTTACCTTGGTCTCCGGCCAACCTATAGCCTCAAAATGGTGGTGGATCGGTGACGATAAGAAGACTTTCTTGCCGTTACGAAGTTTTCTAGATGTACGATTAATAATAACTGAGCCGGTTTCCATAACGTAGACTGCACCAATAATTGGTAAAACATACATGGTATTAGTCTGCAGTGCAATAATACCGAGAGCCGTGCCGAGTGCAAAGGCACCGACGTCTCCCATAAAAAAGCGC
>Ga0307374_10009732_pt1 | contig 14107 bp, 13 predicted proteins | sample OX3MG_FD_202532 | JGI IMG/M metagenome (GOLD analysis project Ga0307374, IMG submission 202532) | Soil microbial communities from Risofladan, Vaasa, Finland - OX-3 | ecosystem: Environmental > Terrestrial > Soil > Coastal area > Acid sulfate soil | place: Finland: Risofladan, Vaasa | collected... | reverse complement strand
CGGCAGGCCGAGCCCCTCGGCCACGCCGTCGTCTGGGTCTTCCCGAACCCGAGCGGGCTGCAGGCCGCCTACGGCCTCGACGTGGTGGTCGGACAGCTCCGGGAGCTCCGGAGCTTCGTGCGCGGTGGCGCCGACGGTCGTGCCTAGGGTGGTCGCAACCGGCGGTGAAGGGAGCTGCGGTGGGCCACTACCACGACGTACAGGACGAGCTTCGTGGGCCGTACGCGCGGCTGCGGGACGCGCTGCCCGACGTCGTGGCCGGCTACGCGGCGCTGCATCGGAGCGCGATGGGCGACGGGGCGCTGTCCGCCAAGACCAAGGAGCTCGTCGCGCTGGCCGTGGCGGTCACTCGGGAGTGCGACGGTTGCATCGCGGCGCACGCGCGGGGTGCCGTACGGCGCGGCGCGACGTTCGAGGAGGTCGCCGAGATGATCGGGGTGTGCATCCTCATGAACGGTGGCCCCGGCACCGTCTTCGGCCCGAGGGCGCTCGCCGCGTACGAGGAGTTCGCCGAGGCCCAGGGTTCTTCCGTGGGCGCGCCGCGCTGAGCCGGTTTCCCTGCCCCGCGTCCGGCTCGATAGTGTCCCCCCGTGCGACTGGCCACCTTCCTCGTGCCCGACGAGACGCCGGCAGGACCGGCGACAAGGCAGCGAACGGGGGTGGTCGACGGTGACGACCTCGTCGACCTGACGGACCCCGACATCGGGTTGCCCGGCGACATGACCGCGCTCCTCGGCCTGGGCGACGAGGCCTGGGAGCGGGCCGAGTCGGCGACGTCCTCGTCGGCGCGGCGGTGGCGCCTCGAACAGGTCGAGCTGCTGGCGCCGGTCACCGCACCGCCCAAGGTGCTGGCGATCGGGTTGAACTACCGCGCACACGTCGAGGAGATGGGGCGGGAGCTCCCGGCCCACCAGTACTGGTTCAACAAGCAGCGCACGTCGGTGAACGGGCCGTCGGGCGACATCGTCGCCCCTGCGGTCTCCGAGCAGCTCGACTACGAGGGCGAGCTCGGGGTCGTGATCCGCCGGCGGGCGAAGTCGATCCCTGCCGCACGGTGGCTCGACGTCGTCGCGGGGTTCACCGTCGTGAACGACGTGAGCGTCCGCGACTGGCAGGCGCACTCGCCCACCTTCACGATGGGCAAGTCGTTCGACACCCACTGCCCGCTCGGGCCGTGGATCGTGACCCCCGACGAGGTCGGCGACGTCCGGAACCTCCGCCTGCGGACCTGGGTGAACGGTGAGCTCCGCCAGGAGACGACGACCGCGGACCTCATCTTCGGGCCCGACGAGATGGTCGAGTACCTCACCACCGTGTTCCCCCTCGAACCGGGCGACGTGCTCTCGACCGGCACCCCGTCGGGCGTCGGGGCGGGGTACTCGCCGCCGCGGTGGCTGCGGCCAGGGGACGTCGTACGCGTCGAGATCGACGGCGTCGGCGTGCTCGAGAACCGCGTCCTCGGGGAGCCGCCCCGCGCCTCCCCGCCGGATCCGCTCCTGGCCTGAGCGGAGCCCCCGGGAGACGTCGGGCGGCGGTCGCCGGATGCACGGTGACCCGCCGGTGCACGGTGACCCGCGGGTCCACGGCAGAATGGGCGACGTGGACGACCAAGCCAGCCAGCCCGCAGGTCCGGGAGTCGAGCCAGAGACGCAGATGCTCAGCGACGACGAGCGTGCAGAGCGGCTCGCTCAGCTCCAGAGCCTGATCGACCTCATGCGGCCCGCCGTCCAGGCCGACGGCGGGGACCTCGTGCTGGTCTCCGCCGACGTGGCGTCGGGAGTCGTGGAGGTGCAGCTGCAGGGCGCCTGCAGCTCGTGCGCGATCAGCTCGGCCACCCTGCAGGGGGGCGTCGAGCGGATCCTGAAGGATCGCCTGGGCTGGGTCACCGAGGTCGTCGGCGGCCTCACAGAGTCCATCGACCCGTTCGAGAGCGCGGCGCTCGGCCACGGTGCGTACGTGCCGCGCGCCTGAGCCACAAGGCCCTCCCTCGCCTGCCGCGTGATCCCGCACCGCCGAAAGGGCGGGCTGACGCGCATATTAGTTAGAAAAACTAAGTACACTGGGCTCGTGACCACCCGCGAGACCGATGCCCTCGGCAAGCGAGGGTCGGCCCGCGCGACGAGGTCTGCCGGCGAGGAGCTCCCCGCGCGCCTGCGGGTCGCGGTCACCCGGCTCAACAGGCGGCTGCGGCAGGAGTCGGTGACCGGCGTCTCGCCGTCCCAGGAGTCCGCGCTCTCGACGATCCGACGTCTCGGCACGCCCACCCTCGGGGAGCTCGCCCAGGCCGAGCAGGTGCAGCCGCCGACCATGACCCGGGTCGTCGCGACGATGGAGGCCGCCGGCCTGGTGGTTCGGCGTGGGGACGAGGGTGACCGGAGGGTGAGCCGGGTGGAGCTCACGCCGGAAGGTCGCGAGACCCTCGCACGGATCAAGCGGCTGAAGAACGCGTACCTCGCGCGCCAGATCGCCACGCTCCCGCCGGCGGAGCGTGCGCGGGCGGCGGAGCTTGCCGCCCTGCTCGAACGGCTGGTGGCGGACCCGTGAGGAACCGCCTCCGCCGGGCCGGCGTCCAGACGTTCCGCGCCTTGCGCGTCCGCAATTTCCGGCTGTTCTTCGCCGGGCAGGTCGTCTCGGTCTCGGGGACGTGGATGCAGACGGTGGCCCTCGGCCTCCTCATCCTCTCGGACCGGCTCCACGGGAACGGGCTCGACGTCGGAGCGTCGATCGCGTTCCAGTACGCGCCGATGCTCCTCCTTGGTACCTGGGGAGGCGTCGTCGCCGACCGCGTCGACAAGCGGCGCCTTCTCATGGTCACGCAGGCGTGCGCCGGCGTGCTCGCGCTCTTGCTCGCGCTCCTCGCCGGGGCCCACGTCGTGCGGATGTGGGAGGTCTTCGTCCTCGCTGCGCTGCTCGGCGTCGTCAACCTGTTCACAAATCCGGCCCGGCAGGCGTTCGTGTCCGAGATGGTCGGCAGGGACCTGCTGCCGAACGCGGTGAGCCTGAACAGCGTCCTCATGAACTCCGCCCGTGTCGTCGGCCCGGCGATCGGGGGGGTGCTGATCTACACGGCGGGGTTCGCCGCGTGCTTCTTCGTGAACGCCGGCAGCTACGTCGCAGTGATCGTCGCCCTCTTCTTGATGCGGACCTCCGAGCTGCACCGCACCGAGCGGGTGCCCCGGGCCAGGGGCCAGGTTCGAGAGGGGCTGCGCTACGTGTGGCGAACGCGCGCGCTGCGCGATCCGCTGATAGTCATGGCCGTCGTCGGCACCCTCGCCTTCAACTTCACGACCACCCTGCCGCTGCTCGCCGAGTTCACCTTCCACGGCGGTCCGGGGACCTACAGCGCGTTCACCGCGGCAATGGGCGCGGGGGCGGTCGTCGGCGGGCTGCTCGTCGCCCACCGGAGCCGCCCTACGCCCGGCCTCCTCGGTCTCCTCGGGCTTGGCTTCGGCGCGATGATCGCGCTCGTCGGGCTCCTTCCGACCGAGGCCCTCACGATCGTCGCCCTCGCGCCGATGGGGGTGTTCAGCATCGCGTTCATCGCGACCGCGAACGCCACCCTGCAGCTCGCTGCGGACCCGACGCTGCGCGGGCGGGTGATGGCGCTCTACGGGATCGCCTTCGTGGGGTCTGCGCCGATCGGTGCGCCGTTCATGGGGTGGGTGAGCGACACGACGTCTCCGCGCGTGGCGCTCGTGATCGGCGCGGCCGCGACGGTCGCCGCCTCCGCGTCCCTCGCGGTTCCATGGCTGCGCCGCCGCGCACGCGCGGCCGGCGGGACGGCCGGCGCGGGCTTCGTCGCCGCCCCCTCACCCGGCGTCGAGCCCGGCGAGGTGTCGGGCAGCGCCCGCTCCGCGTGGCAGGGGAATCGCGGCGCGGACGCCGCGGCGTCGTAGCAGAGCGCCGGCCCCGTCGGGACCGCTCCCCGCCTGCCGCTGTTGCGGCCGGGCTCGCGTCAGGTCGGCTTCGGCTCCTTGGGCAGCCCGAGGAGCCGCTCGCCGACGATGTTGCGCTGGATCTCTGCGGTCCCTCCCCAGATGGTCTCCGAGCGCGCGAAGAAGAAGGACGCCTGCAGCTCGTCGACCGGGTAGTCCGCCCGGCCCCGCCGCTCCGTCGAGCGCCCTCCGCGGATCCCGACGCCCCGGGGGTCGCCCCGCAGCACCTGGGCGTCCATGCCCAGGATGTCCATGGCGAGCTCGGTCGTCCGTTGGTGCGTCTCGGACCAGAACATCTTGTTGCACGCCGTGAGCTTGGCCGTGTGGTGCGTGCCGTGCAGGGCGTCGGTGAGCGTCCTGTAACCGTTGATCTGCATGATCTTGACGGCGCTCCACGCCCGGGCCAGCCGGTCCCGGATCAAGGGGTCCCGGTCCTTGCCGCGCGCCCGGGCGGCGTCGATGATCGAGTCGAGCTCCCGGGCGAACCGCCGGTACCCGGTGGTGGCGGAGGTCCCTCGCTCGAAGCCGAGCGTGGTCATGGCCACCTTCCACCCGTTGTGGAGTCCTCCGACGACGTTGTCCTTCGGGCACCGCGCGTCGGTGAAGAAGACCTCGTTGAATTCGGCCGGGCCGTCCACCTGCGCGATCGGACGGACCTCCACGCCGGGCTGCTTCATCGGCACCAGGAGGTAGGAGATGCCGGCGTGGTTCTCGGCCTCGGGATCGGTGCGCGCGAGCAGGAAGATGTAGTCCGCGTACTGGGCCTGGGTGGTCCACACCTTCTGCCCGTTGACGACCCACTCGTCGCCGTCCAGCACGGCGCGCGTCGTGAGGGACGCCAGATCGCTCCCGGCATCGGGCTCGGAGAACCCCTGGCACCACGAGATCGAGCCGTCGAGGATCCCCGGGATGAAGCGCTGCTTCTGGTCCTCGGTGCCCCACTGCAGGATGGTCGGCCCGACGAGCGTGTCGCCGAAGAAGTCGGCGCGAAGCGGCGCACCCGCCCGGGCGAACTCCTCGGTGAGCACCACCTGTTGGAGGAGCGAGAGGCCCTTCCCGCCGTACTCGGCGGGCCAGCTTGCGCAGATCCATCCCCCGGCGGCGAGCCTCGTCGTCCAGTCCTCGTCGAACGCCCGCCGCTCGTCCGGCGACATCGAGAATCCCGGCTCCCCCCACCCCTCGGGGAGGTTCTCCCCGAGCCACCGGCGGACGTCTTCCCGGAAGGCCTCCGCTTCGGGGGGGTAGGTCAGGTCCACCGGATCGGACCCTACCGGCGCGGGCCGGTGTCCCGGTGACCACGGTCGGCGCGCTACCGTTCGGGTCGGTGACCGCGACCGCGCCGGCCGTGCGCATCGTCCACTTCTCGGCCGTCGTGCGGCGGCCGCTCGTCGACTCGACCGGTGAGCGCGTCGGGCGGGTCGAGGATCTCGTCGTGCGCCTGGGTGCTCCCCACCCCCCGGTCGCGGGCGCCGTCGTGCGCATCGGGGGACGCGACCTGTTCGTCGGGGTCGGCAAGATCGGCGGCATCGGGGAGCACGAGCTGCGGTTCACGGGCAACCGCGTCGACCTCCGCAGGTTCGAGCGGCGCCCGGGCGAGCTGCTCCTCGGGCGCGACCTGCTCGCCCGCCACCTCATCAACGTCGCGGGCGGGCGACTCATCCGCGCCAACGAGATCGAGCTCGCCGACGTGAACGGCAGCTGGGAGATCATCGGGGTGGACCCGTCGAGCAAGAGCGTCGTCCGGCGCGTCCTGCGCGGCCACCTGGGATCGAGCGGCCCCCCCTCGGAGGTCGTCGACTGGGCGAGCATCGAGCCGTTCGTCGCCCACGTGCCCACGGCCCGCCTGCGCATCCCCTACCGCAAGCTCGCCCGCCTGCATCCGGCCCAGATCGCGGACCTCGTCGAGGCGGCGTCCCACGAGGAGGGGGAGGAGATCATCGAGGCCGTCGGCGCCGACCGGGAGCTCGAAGCCGACGTCTTCGAGGAGCTCGACGCCGAGCACCAGATCGAGTTCCTCGAGGCCCGATCGGACCAGGACGCGGCGCGCCTTCTGGCCTCGATGGCCCCCGACGACGCCGCGGACCTCATCATGGAGGCGGACCAGGACCGTCGCCTCCGTCTCCTCGAGGCCCTTCCCCAACCGCAGCGCCGCAAGATCCGCCTGCTCCTGAGCTACAACCCCGAGACCGCCGGCGGGCTCATGAGCCCCGACTACGTGTCCCTCCCCGAGGCGGCGACGGTCGAGGACGCGCTCTCCGCCGTGCGCCACAGCACGGCCGCACCGGAGTCGCTGCACGTGGTGTTCGCGCTCCACGCAGACGGCACGGTCGCGGGGTCGGCGTCGGTCGTGTCCCTCCTGCGTGCCCCGCCGGGGGCCACGCTCTCCTCGGTGGTCCGCGGGATCCCCGCCCACCTCCACCCGGACTGGGACATCGGGGCGACCGTGCGCAAGATGTCCGACTTCAACCTGATGGTCGCGCCGGTCCTCGATCCCGAGCATCAGCACATCCTGGGTATCGTGACGGTGGACGACGTGCTCGAGCTGCTGCTGCCCACCGGGTGGCGCCGCGACTTCGGGACCACGTCGCCCGAAGACTGAAGGACGTACTGGCCGAACGTGCAAAGACCGATGGAACCTCCACATACGGGGTGCCCGGGGCCACTGACGCCCCGCTGCGTCCCCCCCAGGACCGACGGACCGCCTCGGCGGCGGACCGTGCACACGCTGCCGGGAGCAGCGCGGGCTCACCTTCCGCGCTGAGGCCCGGTGGCGTGAGCGCACGCCACCGGCAGCAGCGAGAGGAGGTGAGCGATGGCAGAGACCGGAACAGGCGCCCCCCGCTTCGGGCCCGACGGGACCCCCGCGCCTGCGCCCGGGGCGAACACGGCGTTCGACGCCCCGGAGTCGGCGGTGCTCGACGAGGCGCACCTCGGCGACATCCACGGCGCGTTCGGCACCATCCGCCAGTCGGACACCGACACGCGCCGGTCGTGGAAGCGCCGCCTGCTCACGCTCCTCGCGATCCTCGGACCGGGGATCATCGTCATGGTGGGGGACAACGACGCCGGCGGAGTCTCGACGTACGCGCAGGCCGCCCAAAACTATGGCCTCACGCTCCTGTGGACGCTCCCCCTCCTCGTCCCCGTGCTCATCGTCAACCAGGAGATGGTCGTGCGCCTGGGCGCGGTCACCGGCGTCGGGCACGCGCGCCTCATCAACGAGCGGTTCGGCAAGTTCTGGGGGGCCTTCTCGGTGGGCGACCTGTTCGCCCTCAACTTCCTCACGATCACGACCGAGTTCATCGGGGTCAACCTCGCCCTCGCCTACTTCGGGGTGAGCCGCGACATCTCGGTTCCCGTGGCGGCCGCCGCGCTCGTGGCCATGACCGCCTCGGGGAGCTTCCGCCGCTGGGAACGGTTCATGTTCGTCTTCATCTTCGCCAACCTCCTCGTGATCCCACTGGCGGTCTTCAGCCATCCGCACGCGTCGTCGTTGTTCCGGGGGTTCGCCGTGCCCGGAGTCCACGGCGGCTTCACGTCGACCTCGGTGCTCCTGGTCATCGCCATCGTCGGCACGACGGTCGCGCCCTGGCAGCTCTTCTTCCAGCAGTCCAACATCGTGGACAAGCGGATCACCCCCCGCTGGATCTCCTACGAACGCGCCGACACCGTCCTCGGGTCCGCCGTGACGGTCGTCGTGGCCTCGTTGATCATGGCCGTCGTCGCCGCGGCCTTCTCGGGCCACCCGCTCTTCGGGCACTACAAGAACGCCGAGGACGTCGCGCACGGGCTGTCTCGGTACGTGGGTCACGCCTCGGGGGCGCTCTTCTCGGTCGTCTTGTTGAACGCGTCCCTCATCGGCGCGGCGTCGGTCACCCTGGCCACCTCGTACGCGTTCGGCGACGTCTTCGGGATGCGGCACTCCCTTCACCGCAGCTGGCGTGAGGCGAAGTTCTTCTACGCGATGTTCACCGCGATGGTGGTCGCCGCCGCCGCGATCGTCCTCGTGGCCACAAACACCGTGCTCGGGCTCATGACGACGGGCGTCCAGGCACTGGCCGGGGTGCTGCTGCCCAGCGCCACCGTCTTCCTCCTCCTCTTGTGCAACGACAAGGAGGTGCTCGGGCCGTGGGTGAACCGGCCGTGGCTGAACGTCCTGGCCTTCGGCGTCGTGTCGATCCTGCTCGTGCTCTCGCTCGTCCTGATGGCGACGACCGTGCTCCCCCATGTCGACGTCCGCCTCCTCGCGCTCGGCTTGGGCTCGGCGCTCGCCCTCACCTACGTGGTCGGGGGCGTCGCGTACTGGCGCGTCCTGCGACAGCGCCCGCCGGAGCCGCCCATGCCCAGGAGCCGGCGCGACCACTGGCGGATGCCCCCGCTCGCCCGTCTCGAGCGTCCCGTGTGGTCCAGGGGCCGCCGGCTCTCGATGTACACGCTGCGGGGCTACCTGGTGCTCGCGGTCGCCCTCCTCGCCGTGAAGGCATTCCAGCTCGGTCTCCACAAGTGATCACGATCCCTGCATGCGGCTTGCGCGCCGAACGCGGCTCGGGGGAGGCTGTCCGCCCATGACCCCACCAGGGCGAACCGGCGTTCACGCCGTTGGGTGACGGCCTGCGCCGCTCCTGGCGGGAGATGCGGGCGTCCTGGGAGCGCTCGCGCGGCATCGTGGTGCCCGCCGCCCGCCCCGCCGCCGCCGCCCGCCCGGGGGGCCTGCGGATCGCGTTCCTCGTGTACCGCGGCAATCCGCAGTGTGGGGGACAGGGCGTCTACACGCGCCACCTGACGCGCGAACTTGCCGCGCTCGGGCACTCGGTGACCGTGTTCGCCGGCCAGCCCTGGCCCGAGCTCGACGACGGCGTGGGCTTCGTCCCGCTGCCCGGCCTCGACCTGTACCGGGACCCCGACCCGTTCCGGCTCCCGCACCCCCGCGAGGTCCGGGACCTCGCCTCTCTCACCGAGCTCGGGGTGATGGTGACCGGCGGCTTCGGCGAACCGCTGGCGTTCTCCCTGCGCGCCCGTCGGGCCCTTCGGGCGCGGCGCGGGGACTTCGACCTGGTCCACGACAACCAGTGCCTCGGGACCGGGATGCTCGGGATCCTCTCCGACGGCTGGCCCCTCCTCACCACCCTCCACCACCCCATCACGGTGGATCGCCAGCTGGCGCTGCGCCACGCCTCGGGGCGCTGGGAGCGCTACACCACGCGCCGGTGGTTCGGCTTCCTCCGCATGCAGACGCGCGTCGCCCGCCGGCTGCCTGCGGTCGTGACCGTCTCCCACTCGTCGCGCACCGACATCGCGGCGCAGCTCCGCGTCGACCCCGAGAGGATGACGGTGGTCCCCGTCGGGGTCGACCACACGGTGTTCCGCCCGCGCCCAGAGGTCCACCCGGTCCCCGGCCGCCTCATGGTCACCTCGTCGAGCGACGTGCCGATGAAGGGCCTCGTCCCGCTCCTCGAGGCGCTCGCCGTGCTCCGCGCCGAGCGCGAGGTCGAGCTCGTCGTGGTCGGGCGCCCCCGCAAGGACGGGAGGGTCGACCGCGCCCTCGACCGCCTGGGACTGCGCCCGGTGGTGCGCTGCGTGAGCGGCGTCACCGACGACGAGCTCGCCCGCCTGTACGGGGAGGCCGAGGTCGCCGTCGTGCCCTCCCTCTACGAGGGGTTCTCGTTGCCGGCGGTCGAGGCGATGGCGTGCGGCGTCCCCGTGGTGACCACGACCGGGGGCGCGCTCCCCGAGGTCGTCGGCCACGACGGCGAGACGGCGGTCCTGGTGCCGCCGGACGACCCGCTTGCCCTGGCCGCGGCGATCGGACGCCTGTTGGACGATCCTGCCACCCGCGCGCGGCTTGGCGCCGCGGGAAGATCCCGCGTGCTCGAGCGCTTCACCTGGCGGGTCACGGCCGAGGGCACCGAGGCGTGCTACCGGGAGCTGCTGTGGCACGGCACGCCGGACAGCCGGGCGGCGCCCGGCCATGCCGGCACGGCGCCCGGGCGCCGCGCGGATCCGACCCTCGCCGAGGTCGCCTCGTGCTGACCGTCGACTACGGCCGGTTGGGCCTGCGCCCCGGGGACCGGGTGCTCGACCTCGGCTGCGGGTTCGGGCGGCACGCCTTCGAGGCCGCGCGGCGCGGCGCACGGGTCGTGGCGCTCGACGCCGGTGCCGACGAGCTCGCCCAGGTGCGCGCGATGTTCCTGGCCATGCTCGTCGAGGGCGAGCTCGACGGCGAGCGCAGCCACGCCGGCGCCGTGCGCGGCGACGCGCGGCGACTCCCGTTCTCCGACGGCGCCTTCGACCGGGTCATCGCCGCGGAGGTCCTCGAGCACATCGAGGACGACGCCCACGCCATGGCGGAGCTCGCCCGGGTCCTCCGTCCGGGGGGCACGATGGCGGTCACGGTGCCGCGGTGCGGACCCGAGGTGGTGAACTGGCTCCTCTCCGACGCCTACCACGACGTGCCCGGCGGGCACGTGCGCATCTACCGGCGCTCCACGCTCGTGCGCCGGCTCGCCGCGTGCGGGCTCGTGCCGGTGGGGCGCCACCACGCCCACGGCCTGCACTCGCCTTACTGGTGGCTCCGCTGCCTGGTCGGCCCCGCCAACGACTCGCACCGCGCGGTCGCCGCCTACCACCGGCTCCTCGTGTGGGAGATCGTGAAGCGTCCCCGGGCGCTGCGCATCGTCGGGCGGGCGCTCGACCCTCTGATCGGCAAGAGCCTCGTCGTGTACCTCACCAAACCCGCCAGCAATGCGCGGGCGCGAAGGGCCCGCGCGCACGGGGAGGCCCCCACTGCGGGTGCGCCGGCTGCGCGGGCCGTGCCCCGCGAGGTGGCCGAGCGCCCCGGGGTCGCCGCGTGACGTTCGACGCCCGCCGCGACGCGACCGCCCTCGTCCCCGAGGTGCCCGGCGTGCTCAGCGCGGGCCAGGTCCACCAAAGCGGGCGCGCCATCGCGGAGGTGCAGCGGCCCGACGGGATGATCCCGTGGTTCCCCGGCGGCCACTGCGACCCGTGGAACCACGTCGAGGCGGCGATGGCCCTCACGCTGTGCGGCCTCCTCGACGAGGCCGAGGCGGCATTCGGATGGCTCGCGGACACCCAGCTGCCCGACGGCGGCTGGTTCAACTACTACCTGGACGGCGCGGTCCTCGACCCCCGCATCGACACGAACGTGTGCGCGTACGTCGCGACGGGCCTCTGGCACCACGCGCTCGTCACCGGACGCGTCGACGTGCTCTCCCGCCACTGGCCGATGCTCGAGCGCGCCGTCGACTTCGTGCTGCGCTGGCAGCGGCCCGACGGGTCGGTCCACTGGTCGCTCGACCCGACCGGGCGCCCCGAGCGCTACGCGTTGCTCACCGGCTCGTCGTCCATCTTCCACTCCCTGCGCTGTGCCGTCGCGGCGGCCGAGGTGCTCGAGCACCCGCGCCCGGACTGGGAGCTCGCCGCCGGCAGGCTCGGCCACGCCCTCGTGCGGCACGCTCCGGCGTTCGCGCCGAAGGACGAGTTCGCGATGGACTGGTACTACCCGGTGCTCGCCGGCGCGCTGAGCGGCGAGCCGGCGCGGCGCCGGCTCGATGCGACATGGACGACGTTCGTGATGGACGGCCTCGGCGTGCGGTGCGTCTCGCAGAACGACTGGGTCACCGCGGCGGAGACCGCCGAGTGCGCGATCGCGCTCCATGGAGCCGGGATGGAGCGGCGGGCCGTCGAGCTGCTCGCCTGCGGTCAGGGGCTCCGCCTCCCCGACGGTGCCTACTGGACCGGCATGGTGTACCCGCAGCGGGCGACGTTCCCGGGGGGTGAGCGCACCACCTACACGGCAGCGGCGATGGTCCTCGCCGCCGACGCGATGTCCGGGGCGTCCGGGGCGTCGGGCCTCTTCTGCGGCGAGGCGATCCCCGCGGTCATCGACCTCGTCCCCCCCTTTTGCACCGGGGACCCGGGTTGCGTCCCCGCCGACCCCGCGGCGGCGGTGCCGCGCTGACCAGTGCGGGCCGCCGCCGGGCACCCTCCTGGCGCCGGAGCCCGCCGAGATGCATCAGGCGCCGCCGGGGCGGACGCGGCGCAGCACGCGGAGGCTGCCGCACGCTGCGTCCTGCGCCCACTCGCCAGTGCCCATGGCGTGGCACCACAGCTCGTATGGGGGACGTCCACCCTCAGCCGGGTCGCTGAACACGTCGTGGATGGCGAGCAGACCGCCGACGCCGACGAGGGGAGCCCAACCCCGGTAGTCCGCCCACGCGGGCTCCTCGCCGTGGCCGCCGTCGATGAAGCAGAAGTCGAGCGCGGTCCTCCAGCAGGACGCGACCGTCGGCGAGTCGCCGACGACCCCCACCACCACGTGCTCGAGCCCCGCTTTCGCGACCGAACGCCGCCAATGGGGCAGCGTGTCGATCCTGCCGTCGTCGGGGTCCACGAGATCGGGCTCGTGGTGCTGCCAGCCCGCCTGGTTCTCCTCGGAGCCGTGGTGGTGGTCCACGCTGAAGAGGATCGCGCCGGTCGCCTCCGCCGCCGCCCCGAGATAGATCGTGGACTTCCCGCACCACGCCCCGATCTCCGCAAAGACCCGGGCCTGCGGGGCGCCCGAGTCGGTGCGCGCCGACTCGCCGGCGCGCCGCGCCGCGTCGTAGAGCGCCTTCCCCTCGTCGTCGGGCATGAAGCCGCGCGTCGCCCGCGCGAGCACGAGTAGCTCGCCGGCGCGGCCGGTCACGTGACGAGACCGTAGACGCCGTAGGCGGCGAAGCCGAGGAGCGCCAGGCCGCCGGCGCGTCGGATCCACTCGAGCGGGAGCACGCGCAGCAGCGCCCGGCCCCCGAACGCGCCGATGGCCGACGCCGCGAGCAGGCCGGCATACCCCCCGATGAACACCGAGATCGGCTGGTGGTACTTGCCCACCAGGTTGATCGTGAGCAGCTGGGTGAGGTCGCCGAACTCGCCGACGATGATCACGCCGAAGGCCGACGCGACGATCTTCCACGGCCGGGTCGGGGCCGGCTCCGCCTCGGCGGCCTCCTCCTCGCCGCGCTCGCGCTCCTTGCGCTCGGGCACGACGAGGAGAAGGACCGCCCCGACGAAGAAGAGCCCGGTGACGACGATGTCGAGCGTCTCGTGGGGGAGGAGCTCGATGGCGCGCCCGGCACCGACGGCCAGCACCATGTGGAAGAGGAACGCAGCCGCGGCGCCGACCCACACGAGGATCGGGCGGCTGCGGCTCCCCATCACGAGGGTCGCGATCATCGTCTTGTCCGGCAGCTCCGCCGCCCCCACGAGCACGAAGACGGTGGCGATGACCCCCGCGCTCACCCCGGTCTCACTCCGGTCATCCTCCGGTCAGCGCGCCGCGGCCCCGGCCAGCTCCTCGGCCAGCCGCCCGCCACGCATGCGCTCGGCGAAACGGACGTTCACCGCAAGCTGTTCGAGGGTCTGGACGACGCTCCGCTGGCCGACGTCGAGCGGGTGGTCGGTGAGGAAGCGCGTGACGTCTCTGGCCAGCTCCGGGTCCCGGCACAGGGTGCGCACCGTCGAGATCATCGAATGGTGCACGACGTCGGGGAACCGGTCGCACACGAGCGCCCAGTCGGCCTTGAGCCGCTCCCAGACCTCCGAGCCGCCGACGCGGTTGGCGAGCAGCGTGCGGATGAGGAAGGGGCCGTCCTGGCGCCGCACCTCTCCGATGGCGAGGTCGAACGAGCGGCGGCAGAGCTCGGCGTCGGCGAAGGACCCGAGCGCCATGAGGTGGCGCCGCTCGTCCTGGGGGTCCGACGGGCGGCGGTAGCGGTCCAAGACGGCCTCGTAGTCGCCGTCGCGTGGCTCGTCGGCCACCACGGCGAGCACCGCGGACTCGACGTCGGCGTCGATCGCGCGCTCACCCCGGCGCCACCCGTCGAAGCGTGCGAGCGCCTCCTCGCGGACCTGCGCTGTGGCCCCGGTCGTCCCGAGCGTGTCGAGGAGGAGCGCGCGCAGGGTGGGCGTGCGCTCGCCCTCCCCGGTCCGGGCGTCCCAGCCGACCGCCTCGAGGCGCGCCCCGAGCAGGGCCCGGCACGCGGCCTGGACGGCGGGTCGGGACGCGTCGGCGGCGACCCGGTCGCAGAGCCGCAGCGCGGACGCGACGACGTGGAAGGGCTCGGGATCCTCCTCGATGTCGAGCCCGGTCGCGAGCTGCACCAGGTCGCGGAGGT
>Ga0307374_10009731_pt1 | contig 14112 bp, 17 predicted proteins | sample OX3MG_FD_202532 | JGI IMG/M metagenome (GOLD analysis project Ga0307374, IMG submission 202532) | Soil microbial communities from Risofladan, Vaasa, Finland - OX-3 | ecosystem: Environmental > Terrestrial > Soil > Coastal area > Acid sulfate soil | place: Finland: Risofladan, Vaasa | collected... | reverse complement strand
CGGATGATCGTGGACGGCAAGGGCAAGCAGGGCTTTATTCGCGGCTCGGGAACTCTTGACCTCGAAGCGCGCGACGCGAAATCGACTACCGTCAAGTACGCCGGCGATGTCCAGGTCGGCGGACCGTTGGTCCAGGTCGGCCAGCGCGTGATCGATAGCGCGGCCAAGATGATGCTCGGGCAGTTTTTCGCCGCCGCCGACGCGGAACTCAAGGCCGAGGCGGCCGGCACGGTCGCCCGGCAGGGAATCCTGATCAATCTGTGGCGATCAATCTTACGCCTGGCGGCATCGATCTTCGGCCGGAACTAGAGGCCGGGAATCGCGCCGAAAAAGAAAGCACGCGCCCATTCGGACGCGCGCTTCCCCGCAATGCGGAATATCAACTATGCCACCGCGACGCGCGCCGCAGGCCGCAACCCCCCGGCTGCCTGCACCGATGTGCTGGTGCGGAACAGCGGCGCCGACGGCAGTAGATTCGCCTTCGGCGCACCAACCAGGATCCGCCGCCGTCCGTCGCGAGCGAGCAGTCCCTGCTGCGTCATCTCCATCAGCAGCTTCGAGACCATCGGACGCGAGCTCCCAATCATCTCGGCCAGCTCCTCCTGCGCGAGCTCCGGCGTGAGCAGCACTCCGCGCGCGTCGGGTACGCCGAAGCGCAGCGCCAGCTCGTTGAGCACCACTTCGAGCCGCTGCCGCAGCGACATCCCAAGGAACGTCGCATAGCGATACGCGACTGACGACCATAGCGAGTTGATCGCTTCCGCCAGGTGCAACAGCGTTTCGCCGTCGAGGCTTTTCAGCACCTCGGCTATATGGTGGCGCGTGAACAGCGCGACCGTGCATCCGGTCAGCGCCTCAGCCTCGAAAAGCTGCGAGCGTTCGCCCGAGCTCTCGGAAAAATCCGCGTAACCCACGATATCGCCCGGCCCGGCCAGCTCGGTCAAAATTTTGTCACTGCCCGGGCGCGTGCTGTGAACCTTCACCACGCCGCTTAGCACGGCAAAGACCACGTCCGCAGGCGAGCCTTTGGCGAACAGCGGCGCGCCCTTTGGGTAGCGCACAGGAGTGTACCTGTCGAGCAGAGCGGTGATTGCCGTGCGTGGCAGACCCAGGCTCACCAACCGCGCGAGCAGCTTGTCAGTAGGATGTTCCATTCCTGGACCATTCATATTTCGACCCCTTGAGTTGATTGCGGCGCCCATTTTTTGACCTCCGCCACCGGGCGGACTGCCGACGACCGGCTCCGCCCCACCCGCCCAACCGATGCTACTGTAAGTATCAACAGTTCGACGTGCTGGTAGCTCTAAATTCCTACACTTTGTTAATACATTCAGGGCAAGCGGTCAAGAGGCGCAATCTTTGGCAAAAACGCGCTTTATGCGCCCGCGATTGTCATTTCCGAGATCTTGATTGTCGGCGCAACCGTTGACGAGCGCCAATGCAGATCGTTCCCAATCATCTCGATGTTCAGAAACATCTCTTTCAGATTGCCCGCGATAGTTATTTCCTGCACCGGATAGGCGAGCTGGCCGTCTTCGATCCACATGCCGCCCGCGCCGCGTGAGTAATCACCGGTCACCATATTGACGCCGAACCCGATGAGTTCGGTCAAATATAAACCTTGCTTGACCGAGCCGATTATCTGCTCCGGCGTGTAGGCGCCCGCTTCAAGGTAAAGGTTCGTGGTCGAAACGGTCGGCGCCTGTCCGACCGAGCGCGAGGCATTGCCGGTCGGCTGCAGCTTGAGCTTGCGCGCCGAGTAGCAATCGAGCAGATAAGTTTTGAGCGCGCCTTTTTCAACGATATGTTTGCGATTGGTCGCAAGGCCTTCGCCGTCGAACGGCTTCGAACCGAGCGCTCCCGGCATCCGTGCGTCGTCAACTATCGACACTGCCGGCGCCATCACCTGCGACCCAAGCCGATCGATCAAAAACGATGAGCCCTTGTATAACGCGGGGCCCGAGGCCGCGCCCGCCAGCGAACGAATGAGTCCGGCCGCCATGTCAGGATCGAACACCACCGGCACTCGCGTGGTCTTGACCTTGCGCGCTCCGAGGCGGCGCAGCGCGCGCTTTGCGGCGGTGAGGCCGACGGTCTCGGCGTCCTCGAGTTTCGCAAACCGCCGGTTCGAGGTGTACCAGAAGCCCTGCTGCATCGCGCCGCCGTCCTGCGCGATCGGCGCGACCACCAGACTGAACGACGAGCCTTCGTACTCGCCGGCGAACCCGTTGCTGTTGGCGAAGAGCACGCGGTAGCGGCCGGAATCGAACTCCGCACCCTCGGAATTCTTGATCCGCGGATCGGCGGCGAGCGCGGCTTTCTCGCCCTTGCGTGCGATTTCGAGCGCGCGATCGGCGTCGATTATTCCCGCGTCGGGATCAGTCAGTCCGAGATCCGGAACCGACTGCGGATGCGTCGCCGCGTCGGGAAGTCCCGCCCACGGATCCTCGGCGGTGAGTCGCGCCAGCGTAACCGTATTGGCGATAAACTCGGCCAGCGACGCGCGCTCGAGCTCGGCGGTTGATGCGGTCGCGGAAGATTGTCCGGCAAACACGCGCACGCCGAGCCGCCGCTCGCGTGAGCTCTTGAGCTTTTCGACCTCGCCCAGGCGCACGCCCGCGGCCAGCGACTCCGCGCCGACGAACAGCACTTCGGCCGCGCTGGCGCCGTGCTTCTTCGCCTCGCCAAGCACCCATTCGGCCAGCGCGCTATCGAGCGTTTCCATCCGCGAGGTGCTTCCATTTCCCGATTGATTTTTCATGCGCGAGTGCCGCCCACCGTGATCCCGTCGATCCGTATCGTTGGAAGTCCTACGCCCACCGGCACCGATTGGCCGTCTTTGCCGCAGGTGCCGACGCCCGAATCCAGCGCAAGGTCGTTGCCCACCATAGCAACGCGCGTCAGCACGTCGGGTCCGTCGCCGATAAGCGTTGCGCCCTTCACCGGGCGCGTCACTTCGCCGTCTTCGATCAGGTAGGCCTCGCTGGCGGAGAAGACGAACTTGCCGTTGGTGATATCAACCTGGCCGCCGCCGAAGTTGACTGCGTACAAACCCTTCTTCACCGACTTGATGATTTCCTCTTTGGTCGAGTCTCCCGCGAGCATGAAGGTATTGGTCATTCGCGGCATCGGGGTATGCGCAAAGCTTTCGCGCCGCCCGTTGCCCGTAGGTTTCATCTTCATCAGGCGCGCGTTCATGCGGTCCTGCAGGTATCCGCGCAGGATTCCTTTTTCGATCAGCACCGTGCGCGAGGTCGGCGTGCCTTCGTCATCGACGTTCAGGCTGCCGCGGCGCATCGGGATAGTTCCGTCGTCAACCACGGTGCAGAGTTCGCTTGCAACTTTCTGTCCGATCCGCCCGGAGAAGGCTGATACGCCTTTGCGATTGAAATCGCCCTCGAGTCCGTGGCCGATCGCCTCGTGCAGCAAAATCCCCGGCCATCCTGGCCCGAGCACCACGGTCATTTCGCCCGCGGGCGCGTCGCCGGCACTGAGGTTGACGATCGCCTGGCGCGCGGCCTCGTGCGCGTACTGCCGCCAGCGGTCGCCCTCGAGAAAATATTTGTACTCGACGCGTCCGCCGCCGCCGAAGCTTCCCGACTGGCGCCCGCCCTTGCCGTCCTCCGCGATCACCGTCACGTTCAGACGGCATAGCGGCTGCACGTCGGCGGCGAGCTTGCCTTCGCTGGTGACGATCATGACGATCTTGCGCTCCGCCGCGATCGAGGCCATCACGTTCTTCACCCGCGGATCGTACGCACGCGCGGCGGCGTCGATCTCGCGCAGCAGCCGCGCGCGTTCTTCGAGCGGAATTTCAAGCGGCGTGGTCTCGACCTCATACAGCGCATGACGCGGCGCCGGCGCGCCGACCTGCACCGCGGGAACGGTTGCGCGCTGGTCGGCAATTGCGCGCGCGGCTTCGGCCGCGAGCTGCATCCTGTCGATCGTGACTTCGTCGGAGTAGGCATAGCCCGTGCGATCTTCGGCGCATACGCGGACGCCGACACCGTGGCTGATGCTCTTCGAGGTGTGATTGACCATCGATTCTTCAAGCGCGAGCGACTCCGCGCTCTGGTACTCGAAGAACAAATCGGCGTAGTCGGCCTTGCGTTCGAGCGCGGTGCCCAAAATCCGCTCGAAAGCGCGGTCGCTCATGCCGAAGCGATTGAGAAAAAACTTTTCCGGATGCGCCAGTTCATTTGCCATCGGGGTTTGTCACCTTTACGATCAAGCCTATCAGACCGCTTCAAACTCAAGAAGTTGGGACCGCCATCCGGCGCTCCGGTTTCGCAGAAACCTGGAAATTCGCTAGGATTTCGCTATGACAACAGACGACTTCACTATTGGCGGCGACTTGCGCGTCAACAGGCTCGGTTTCGGCGCGATGCGCGTGACGGGCAGCGGTGTGTGGGGCGAGCCACCCGACCGTCGCGAAGCTGTCCGGGTGATCCGGCGCGCGGTCGAACTCGGAATCAACCTCATCGACACCGCAGACGCTTACGGACCCGAGGTCTCTGAAAATCTTATCGCCGAGGCGATCCATCCCTACCCCGCCAACCTGGTTATCGCGACCAAGGGCGGCTACACGCGGCCAGGGCCCAATTCGTGGGTTCCCAACGGACGTCCGAAGCATCTGAAGGAAGCGTGCGACGGCAGTCTCAAGCGTCTGAAGCTCGATCGAATTGACCTCTACCAGCTTCATACGCCCGATCCGAAAGTGCCGCTGGAAGAATCGATTGCGGCGCTCGCCGATCTGCGCGAGGCGGGGAAAATCCGGCATATCGGAGTGTCTAATTTCAGCGCGGATCAACTGAAGGCGGCGCGCGCGATCGTCCCCATCGTCTCAGTACAAAATAATTACAACCTGGCGTATCGCGAATCCGAGCCGGTGCTCGATTACTGCGAAGCCGAAGGCCTTGGCTTCATCCCGTATTTTCCGCTCGGATCGGGCAATCTGCTTCGCAACCAGCGCCTGAATGAGATCGCGACGCGCCTCGGCGCCACCCCCGGGCAGATCGCGCTGGCGTGGCTGCTCAGACGCTCGCGCGCGATGCTGCCGATACCGGGCACCTCCAGTCTCGCGCATCTCGAAGAGAATACGCATGCGCGCGCCGTCGCGCTCGAGGACGCGGACTATCGAGCGCTGGATCGCGCGGCCCGCTCGATTTGAACCGATGAGGAATCCACGATGACCGATCCACTGCCCCAGATGACCCGCGACCTCGCGCAAGCGAAGGGCGATTTGGCTTCATTTGGCTATTGCCTGATCGCGGAGGCTCTCAGCGCGGGCGATCTGCGCGCGTTGCGCGAGCGGCTCGTCGATCAGGCGGCGGCCGAAGCGGAAATCGGGCGCGCCACTCGCGACGGCGGTGCCGGCGCGCCCAATCAGCGCGTCTGGAACCTAATCAACAAGGGCCGCGAGTTTCGCGATCTGATCCTGCATCCGCTGGTGGACGCGATCATGCCGCATCTGCTTGGCACTGGATTTATTTTGTCGAGCCTGACCGCGAATATCGCGGGTCCAGGAGGCGCTCCGATGTACCTGCATCGCGACCAGGGCTATCTGCCGTTCCGCACTCCGATACCAGTGGTTGCGAATATCGCGTGGATGCTCGATGACGTCACGAGCGCCAACGGCGGAACGCGGCTGGTGCCGCGAAGCCATCTGAGCCCGGCGCCGCTCGGCGATCCCGCGGATACTTCGCAGACCATCGCCGCGCAAGGACCGGCAGGCTCGGCGCTGGTCTTTGACGGGCGCATCCTTCACGGCACCGGACCGAATTCGACCGAGACCCGGCGCCACGTATTGCTCAGCTACTTCGCGCGGCCGTTCATGCGCGCGCAGGAGAATCCGTTTCTGTCGCTCGACGCGGAAGTGGAACGCGCGCTTTCCCATCAATTGAAGGCGCGACTTGGCTACAAGGTCTGGGGGACGCTCGGCGGCGTCGAAGGACCGGCGGAAGCCGCGATAGTGACGCGTCCGGCGCGTCCGCTCGGCGAGCTGAGGCCGCAATCGCCGCGAGCGTGAAAAAAACAGGGACGGCCTGATGGTCGCCCCTGCGAATGAATCATGAGGGTAAGGCGGTTCCGGCTCAGCCTGCGGCGGCGGCGCGGCGCGCGCTTTTCTCTTCGGTTTTCTTGACCGACTTCTTGCGCGGCTTCTTGGCCGCGGAGCGCTCTTCGTTGCCGGTGAACTCGATGACCGAGATCGGCGCGGCGTCACCGCGGCGCACCCCAAACTTGATCACACGGGTATAGCCGCCGTTGCGATCCTTGAAACGCGGAGCAATCTCGTCGAAGAGTTTCTTGACCGCGTCATGCGACTGCAGGAATGCGAACGCGCGGCGATGCGCCGCCAAGTCGCCCTGCTTGCCCAGCGTAACCATCCGGTCGGCGAAGCGCCGCATCTCCTTGGCCTTGGCGTCAGTGGTTTGAATCCGCTCATGATGAATCAGCGCCAGCACAAGGTTCTTGAACAACGCCTTGCGATGCGCGGAAGTGCGGTTTAGCTTACGGCCCTGGTTAAGATGACGCATCGCCTACTCCAACAAACTTGAGGTCGCGTGCACGAGCCGCATTTACGCGGATTCGCGCCGCTCCTGCTCTTCCCACATGCGATCGAGTTCGCCGCGAGGCGGCAGATTTTCCAGCCGCATCCCGAGCGAAAGGCTCATGTCGGTGAGCACTTCCTTGATCTCGTTCAATGACTTGCGGCCGAAGTTTTTGATCTTGAGCATGTCCTGCTCGGTGCGCTGCACCAGCTCGCCGATATATTTGATGTCGGCGTTCTGGAGGCCGTTGAAGGCGCGGACCGAGATCGGCAGCCCCTCGACCGGGCGGTAGAGCAGCTCGTTGAGGGTCGGGCGCTCCTGCGAGCCTTCGACGCCGGGAGCCACCGCCCCGGTTTCGGTCTCTTCCTCGACGCCTGCGAAAATCGACATCTGATCGCGCATCACGCGCGCGGCATAGGTCAGCGCCTCGCGCGGGCCGATCGAGCCGTCGGTCCAGAGTTCGAGCGCCAGCCGATCGTAGTCGGTGCGCTGTCCGACGCGGGCGTTGGTGACGGTGAAGTTGACTTTCTTGATCGGCGAATAGATCGCGTCGAGGCGCACGGTTCCGATCGGTTCGTCTTCCTCGCCGCGCTCGGCCGGCACGTAGCCGCGGCCGCGCTTGATCACAAGTTCCATGTCGAGGTCGGCGCCCTTGTCGAGCGACACGATATGCTGGTCGGGGGTGAGAATTTCGAGGCTCGCGCCGCCGGTGATATCGCGCGCGGTGACCACGGCTTCTCCCTTGACCTTGAGCGTGGCGGTGATCTGGTCGCCCTCGTGCAGGCGCACGCGGACTTCCTTCAGGTTGAGGACGATATCGGTCACATCCTCCTTGACACCGGGCAAGGTTGAGAATTCGTGGAGCACGCCCTTGATCCGCACCGCGCAAATCGCAAAGCCCGGAAGCGACGACAGCAGCACGCGCCGGAGCGCGTTGCCGATCGTGATTCCGTAGCCGCGTTCGAGCGGTTCAGCGAAGAAACGGCCATAGCTGGGCGTTACTTCCTTTTCTTCGAATTCCACCGACTTGGGTTTGGTCAGATCTCGCCAATCGTTCTGCATAATTTCGCCGCTTCAAGAGCTGTTGGGACTTTAGCCGCAGTCGGGTCCGCCACGGACCCCGCAGGCAGCTCCGCCTCCGTTAGGGGTTATCTCGAATAATGTTCCACGATCAGTTTTTCGCTGATCGGCATCGTCAAATCGCCGCGCGCGGGCAACGCCCTAAAGGTGCCGCGGAACTGCTCGCGTTCGAGCGCCATCCACGGCGGCGTGCCGCGCCGCTGCGCCATCTCGATCGCCTCGACGATCACCTTCTTGGTTCTGCTCTTCTCGGTGATACTCACCACGTCGCCGACTTCGAGCTGATACGACGGGATCGTCACGGTCCTGCCGTTAACCTGGTAATGACCGTGGCGCACGAGCTGGCGCGACTGTGCGAGCGAACTCGCGAAGCCGAGCTTGTACACCGCGTTGTCCAGACGCCGCTCGAGCAGCACCAGCAGATTTTCGCCGGTGATACCGGGCAGGCGCTCGGCTTCCTCGAAGTAATGCGAGAACTGCTTCTCGAGCATCCCGTAGATTCGTTTCACCTTCTGCTTTTCCCGCAGACGGATTGCGAACTCGGAGAACCGGGTGCGCGATTGTCCGTGCGCGCCGGGCGGATAGTTGCGCCGCTCGATCGCACACTTGTCGCTGAAGCATCGCTCTCCCTTGAGGAAGAGCTTCAACCCTTCGCGCCGGCATAGCCGGCATACAGGACCAAGATTTCTCGCCACGTGACTTCGTCCTTCCTAAAAGGTGATCAGACCCTGCGCCGCTTCGGCGGACGGCATCCGTTGTGCGGTATCGGGGTCACGTCTTTGATTGAAATTACGCCCAGACCGGCAGCCTGCAACGCGCGCACCGCCGATTCGCGGCCGCCACCGGGACCCTTCACATAAGCAACCACCGCGCGCATCCCGACTTCCGAGCATTTGCGCGCGCACGCCTCTGCCGCCATCTGCGCCGCGTACGGAGTTCCCTTGCGCGAGCCCTTGAAGCCGACCGAGCCGGCGCTGGCCCACGCAATCACCATTCCATTCTGATCGGTGATCGTGACGATGGTGTTGTTGAAGGTCGCATGGATATGCGCGATACCCTCTGGCACCGAGCGCTTGACGCGCTTGCGCCGCGGGGCCGGAGCCGCCGCCGCGCCGGCGCCTACAGCCGCGCCTTTTTCCGCGCCCGCGGCGGGTGCGTCTTTGGTCTCTTTGGTTTCGTCTGCCATCTGGTCTCTCGTCTAAAGCTCCCGGTCAGGAATCTGTCAAAGCTTTTGGGTCCCGCTGCGCATGCGGCGGCCGGTTTACTTGGTCGGCGCCTGCTTCTTGCCCGCGACCACTTTGCGCGGACCCTTGCGGGTGCGCGCGTTGGTATGAGTGCGCTGGCCGCGCACCGGAAGCGAACGGCGATGCCGGATACCGCGGTAGCATCCGAGGTCCATCAGGCGCTTGATATTCTGCTGCATCTCGCGGCGCAGATCGCCTTCGACCTCGAAGTCGGTGTCGATCACCTGGCGGATGCGGCTCTGCTCTTCGGCGCTCAGATCGTCGCTCTTGCGCCCGCGATCGACCCCGGCCTTGTCGAGGATCTTGACCGCGGCCGAGCGCCCGATTCCATAGATATAGGTGAGCGCGATTTCCATCCGCTTGTTCTTCGGCAGTTCAACTCCCGCTACACGTGCCATCGCAAATTCCTTCTGAGTCTCAAGTCGTAAGCGCGGCTCTAGCCCTGGCGCTGCTTATGGCGCGGGTTGGAGCACAGGATGCGCACGACGCCTTGTCGGCGCACCACCTTGCAATTCTTGCAAATCTTTTTTACCGAAGCTCGAACCTTCATTGTTTCGTACCGTGTCGCCGGCGCTTAGCGCTGCCGGTAAGTAATCCGGCCACGGGTCAAATCGTACGGGGACAATTCCACCGTGACCTTGTCGCCGGGAAGAATCTTGATGTAATGCATCCGCATCTTGCCTGATATATGCGCCAACACCTTGTGCCCGTTGTCGAGCGTGACCCGAAACACCGCGTTCGGCAGCGCCTCATTGACCGTTCCCTGAACTTCGATAGAGTCGCCCTTAGACATTGTCCAACTCGCTCAGGATAATCGGCCCATTTGAGGTGATCGCGATCGAATGCTCGAAGTGGGCCGATAGTTTACCGTCTGCGGTTACCGCAGTCCACCCGTCCGCGAGTATCGCCAATTCAGGGGTTCCTTCGTTAACCATCGGCTCGATCGCGAGCGCCATTCCCTCCTGGAGCCGGGGATTGGGCATCCCGCGCCGGAAATAATTTGGCACTTGCGGATCCTCGTGGAGCCGCCGCCCGATTCCGTGACCGGCGAAATCCGTCACCACCGAATAGCCCGCGTTTTCGGCCACCGCCTGCACCGCGCGCCCGATATCCGAAATCCTGTTGCCCGCGTGCGCCTGCGCGATTCCCGCATACAGAGCCTCGCGCGTGACGCGCAGCAGCCGCGCAGTGCTATCCGGAACCTGGCCGACAGGAACGGTCCGCGCCGAATCGCCAAAAAAGCCCTGGTACACGACGCCGTAGTCGAGTCCGACGATATCGCCCGCCTTGAGCTTTCGCCCCGACGGGATGCCGTGGACAATTTCTTCATTGATCGAGACGCACAGCGATTTCGGATAGACCACGTCGCCCGGCTTGTAGCCCTTAAACGCCGGACGCGCACCCTTTTCGAGCGTCAACCGCTCGGCCAGCGCGTCGAGCTCCTGGGTCGCAACGCCGGGCCGCACCGCGCCAACCAATGCGTCGAGCACCTCGGCGACGATCTGGCTCGCGCGGCGCATGATTGCGATTTCTTCGGTGGTCTTGATCGTGATCATCTAAAATTCAGACTTCTAAGATTCAGACTTCGCAAAGCGAGTTCTAGTTTCCGCGCGCACGCGCCGCCTTGGCCAACACGGCCGGCGACAGCAGTCCATTGAGCACGGCGATAATCCGGGCCTCGACCTCTTCAGGCTTGCCCAGCCCGTCGATTTGCCCCAGCACCCCCAGACCACCGTAGTATTCGAGCAACGGACGGGTGGTGGCGTTGTACACGTTGAGCCGATTACGCACCGTTGATTCGGAATCGTCCTCACGCTGATAAAGTTCACCGCCGCATTTATCGCACACACCCGGCTTTTTGGGCGGCTCGAAAACCAGGTGATACATGGCGCCGCACTTGGTGCAGGTGCGGCGTCCGGAAACCCGCCGCACGATTTCCTCGTCCGGCACGCTGAACGCGATCACTCGATCGAGGGTCGTGCCGCGCCGTTTCAGCAGCATCGCGCGCAGCGCTTCCGCCTGCGCGACTGAGCGCGGAAACCCGTCCAGGATAAAGCCCTTTTTCGCGTCGGCGGCGCCGAGCCGGTTGTCGATCAGGTTCAACACCAGATCATCCGGGACCAACTCTCCGCGGTCCATGTAGCTTCCGGCTTTAACGCCGAACGGAGTCTTCTCGTGAACCGCGGCGCGCAGCAAATCGCCGCTGGAGATTTGCGGAATACCCGATAGATCACGAAGCATCCGCGCCTGCGTGCCTTTACCCGCCCCGGGCGGCCCCAACAGTACCAATCGCACAGTTTACGCACCTTTGCGCGACTTCACCCGCCCGCGGCGCATGAAGCCTTCGTAGTTGCGCGTGAGCAGATGGGTTTCGATCTGGGCGATCGTGTCGAGCGCGACGCCGACCACGATCAGGAGAGCCGTCCCGCCGAAGTAGAACGGCACGTTGAAGCGCGCGATCAAAATCGTCGGCAGAACGCATACGGCGCTGACGTAGATCGCGCCGCCCAGCGTGATCCGCGACAGCACCCGGTCGATATATTCCGCCGTGTAGCGGCCCGGTCGGATACCCGGAATAAAGCCGCCGTATTTTTTCAGATTGTCGGCAACGTCAACCGGGTTGAAGGTGACGGCCGTGTAGAAATAACAGAAAAACACGATCAGGATGACGTAGATCAGGTCGTAGGTAAATCCGCCCGGCATCAGGAAGGCCGAGTAATCCTTAAGCGCGGGCAAGAACTGCGCGACCGTCGCCGGAAATACCAGGATCGACGACGCGAAGATCGGCGGGATAACTCCCGAGGTGTTGATCTTGAGCGGCAGATGCGACGCCTGCCCGCCGTACACGCGCCGTCCGACCACGCGCCGCGCGTATTGAATCGGGATCCGCCGCTGCGCGGTCTCCAGATACACGATCAGGCCGGTGACGCCCACCGCCAACAGCAGGATGAACGTGAGCGCGAAGATGCTCATCTCACCCGAGCGCACATACTGGGTGGTGGCGCCAAGTGCGCTCGGCAGCCGCGCGACGATTCCGGCCATGATTATGAGCGAAATACCGTTGCCGATTCCACGCTCGGTTATCTGCTCGCCGAGCCACATGACGAACATCGCACCCGCCGTGACGGTGATCACCGTCATCGTGATAAACGCCGGACCCGGCGAATATACCACCGAGCCGCCGCCGGGAGCCTGGATCTTCTCGAGTCCGATCGCGATCATCGTGCCCTGCAGAATCGAGAGGCCCACCGTCGCGTAACGCGTGTATTGCGTTATCTTGCGCCGGCCGGCTTCGCCTTCCTTGTACAGCTCGTCGATATACGGCGACGCGACCTTGAGCAGATCGATGATGATCGCCACCGTGATGTACGGCATGATCCCGAGCGCGAAGACCGAGAATTGTTCCAGCGCGCCGCCCGAAAAGAGGTTTACCCAGCCGAACATCGTGCCCGACGCCGCATCGAAGAACGACGCGAGCGCCTGCCCGTCGATTCCCGGAGTCGGCACCGCCACGCCGAGCCGGAACACCGCCAGCATCATGGCTGTGAAGAACAGCCGGCGGCGCAGCTCCGGTATATGCGAGGCGTTTGATAACCCGTCAAGCATCAGGCATTGGCCGGGGCGATAAGCTCCGCGCTGCCGCCGGCGGCGGCGATCTTTTCGCGCGCGCTGCCGGAGAAGGCGTCGGCGCGAACCGTGAGCCTGGTCTTCAACTCACCCGAACCGAGAATCTTGATCTTGCGTCCTTTGCGCGTGATTCCGCGCGCGGTCAGCGCCGCGGCGTCGATCGTCGCACCGTCGGCGAACCCGGAAAGACTCGCGATATTCACCAGATCGAATTTCTCGCGCCGGGTCTCGTTTTTCTGCAACCGGCGAAAGCCCTGCTTGGGCGTGCGCCGCTGCAGCGGCATCTGTCCGCCCTCGTAACCCGGCGGAGTATTGCCGTGCGAGCGCGAGCCCAAGCCTTTATGCCCGCGACCGGAAGTTTTTCCGTGGCCCGAGCCGATTCCGCGTCCGATTCGCTTGATGCGATGCTTCGAGCGGGGAGCAGGTTTCAAATCGCTGAGATTCATCGCGTCCTCTAATTATTGCACTAAATTCGGCGGCGCGTGTCGCGCGACGCTCAGCTCTCGATCACGGCCACCAGATGCTTAAGCCTTTTGATCATCCCCTCGACCGGGGCCGTGCGTTCGAGCTCGCGTTCGCTGCCCACTTTGCTGAGGCCGAGGCCGCGCACAGTGGCGCGCACGCGCTTGTTGGTCCCGATCGGGCTGTGCACGAGTTTGACCCGGATTGTCTGGCTCATCTTAATCGACCGCCTGCTTTACTGATTACCCGCGCCAGCCTCAGGCGGCCTCGGGACGTTCACCGCTGCCCGAACGCGCGCGCAGCTTCAAAATATCTTCGGGGCTGCGAAGTTCAAGCAGCGCCTCGAGTGTCGCCTTGACCAGGTTGTGCGGGTTCGAGGAGCCCAGCCGCTTGGTCAGAATATTGCGGATTCCGCAAAGCTCGACCACCGCGCGCACTCCACCGGCTGCGATAACTCCGGTCCCTTCGGCCGCCGGACGCAGAACCACGCGGCCCGCGCCGAAATGGCCGACCACCTCGTGCGGGATGGTGCCGTTGCGCAGCGGCACGCGAATCAGGCTCTTCTTGGCCCGTTCGACGCCCTTGCGAATCGCTTCGGGAACTTCGTTGGCTTTGCCGAGGCCGAAGCCGACCAGTCCGTTGTGATCGCCCGCGACCACCAGCGCCGAAAAGCTGAAGCGGCGTCCGCCCTTCACAACCTTCGCGACGCGGTTGATGTGGACGACCTTTTCCTTGATTTCGAGCCCTTGCGGGTCAATGCGTTGCGCCACTTCGTGCCTCGATTTTCAGAACTTTAGTCCGGCTTCGCGCGCCGCGTCGGCCAGCGCCTTTACCCGGCCATGATAGAGAAAGCCATTGCGGTCGAACACCACGCTCTGGATTCCTGCCGCCTGGCACTTCTCCGCGATCGCCTTGCCGACGGCTTTGGCGGCGGCGAGGTTGCGCTTGCTCTTCAGCGCTTCGCGCACCGCTTCGCTCTGCGTCGAAGCCGCCGCGATCGTGTTGCCGCTCTGGTCGGAAATCACTTGCGCGTAAATATGATTGAGCGACCGGTAGATCGAAAGCCGCGGCCGCGCGTCGGTGCCGGTCGCCTTGCGGCGCACCCGCTGACGGCGCAAACCCCGTTTTTCTGCCCGCTGTGATTGCAT
>Ga0307374_10009729_pt1 | contig 14115 bp, 11 predicted proteins | sample OX3MG_FD_202532 | JGI IMG/M metagenome (GOLD analysis project Ga0307374, IMG submission 202532) | Soil microbial communities from Risofladan, Vaasa, Finland - OX-3 | ecosystem: Environmental > Terrestrial > Soil > Coastal area > Acid sulfate soil | place: Finland: Risofladan, Vaasa | collected... | reverse complement strand
CGGGTGAGTGCCCCGGCCCGCTCAGGATCCTCGCCGCGACCGGCGCCGGCCGGGACCACGTGTCGCTGCACGGCGGCGCGGACGGCTGCGACGACCGTCCGTTCCTCGTCGGCGGTGAGGCCCGGATACATCGGCAGGCTGAGGCAGCCGGCGGCGATGCGGTCGGTGACCGGCAGGTCGGCGTGGATCCCCCGCTCGAGGACGTACGGCTGCCGATGGACGGGGATCGGGTAATAGATCCCCACCCCGACGCCGGCCGCCAGGAGATCCGCGACGACCGCGTCGCGGGCCGTCCCGACCCCGATCGTGTACTGGTGGAAGATGTGGGTCCGCCCCTCCGGTGTGATCGGGAGCTGGATCGGCAGGTCGGCGAACGCCTCGTCGTAGCGGGCGGCGAGCGCCTGCCGCTTCGCCGTATTTCGCTCGAGCTTGGCGAACTGGACGAGGCCGATCGCCGCCCCGATGTCCGTCAGCCGGAAGTTGTAACCGAGGATCTCGTGGTGGTAGCGCTCGCGCATCCCCTGGTTGCGATAGAGCCGGATCCAGTCGGCGAGCCGGTCGTCGTTCGTCGTGACGAAGCCACCCTCGCCGGTCGTCATGTTCTTCGTCGCGTAGAGGCTGAAGGCGCCGTGGCCCCAGCTGCCCGCACGGCGGCCGCGGAACGTCGCTCCGTGAGCCTGGCAGGCGTCCTCCACGACCGCCAGGCCGTGGCGATCCGCGATGGCCGTGATCATGTCCATGTCGGCGACGAGGCCGAACAGGTGGACCGGGCAGATGGCGCGGGTCCGAGGCGTGATCGCCGCCTCGATCCGCGACGCGTCGATGAGGTAAGTGTCCGGCTCGATGTCGACGAACACCGGGGTCGCACCGGTGGAGAGGATGGAGCTGACCGTCGCGTTGAAGGTGTGGCCGACCGTGATGACTTCGTCGCCCGGCCCGAGGCCGAGCCCGGCGAAGATGCACATCTCCGCGATCGTGCCGTTGGTGACCGCGATCGCGTGCCTCACCCCGACGTAGTCCGCCCAGCGTTCCTCGAGCTCGGCGACGCGGCGGCCCATGACGATCATGCCGCTGGCGATCACCTCGGCGACCGCGGCCGCCTCCTCGGGACCGACATCCGGACGGGCGGGTGGGATCATGCGGGTGCTCCTTGTTCGGTTCGGATGGGCCGCTCCTCGAGCGTGTCAGCGTCCGGGACGTAGCGATAGCGGCGGGCGCATGCCGGGCAGGCGAGATCGTTGCCGGGGTCCGGCGTCACGGAGGCGGGGGCGTCGCCCTCAGCGTTGCCGAGTCGGGCGCCGCACGCACACACCCAGCCGAGCCGGCGCGCCGGGTTCCCGGCGACGAGCGCGTGGTCGGCGACCGTCCGCGTGACGACGGCACCTGCACCCACCGTGGCGAACCGCCCGATGTCGACGCCCGCGACGATCACCGCTCCCGCGCCGATCGAGCAGCCGTGCCGCAGGACGATGGGGCTGACCGTCCAGTCGGCAGCTCGCGCGAGCGCGCCGTCCGCGGTCACGGCGCGCGGGTAGCGGTCGTTGGTGAGGATCGCGTTCGGGCCGATGAACACCGCGTCCTCCACGGTCACGCCGTGATAGACGAGGGCGGCATTCTGGATCTTGACCCGGTCGCCGACGATCACGCCCTCATCGATGAAGGCATCCCGACCGATGATGCAATCGGCGCCGATCCGGGCACCCGTCCGGACCGCCGCCCGATGCCAGATGCTCGTCCGTGGCCCGACGACCACGTCCGATTCGAGGTCCGCGGTCGCATGGACGCGCGCGGAGGGGTCGATCACGGATCCGGTGGCTCCCTGTGCGTGACTGGTCGGCCGGGCCGGTGAGCGACGGCGAGGCACGAGTATACCGAAGGGTCGGCGCATGACGGCCGGGACGTCAGCCTCGCGACCGGCGGCGCGGCCGGAGCACGGCGCTGACGAGCCCGAGGGCCGCGCCGAAGGCGAGCGCGCCACGCCAGTCGAGGATGGCTCGTGCCTCGCCGTCCACGTGCCGGGCGATGAGGATGAGGGCACCGCTCCCGCGACCCATCGTCACCCGGTCGGCGAGGATCGTCCGCGCGCCGGCCTGCTCGAGTCGCACGTCCCGGGCGATGAGGGCTCGGACCGCGCCCTGGCGGACGGTGACCTCGCGCGCCACGGCCATGCCGACGGCGCCCTGCTCCACCGACAGGCGGTCCGTGCGGACCGTGCCGACGGCTCCCTGCGAGAGCGCCACGTTCGTGGCGTCGACCCGCCGCAGTGCGGTCCGTTCGATCGTGACGGACGATCCGGGCGTCATGGACGACGCCGCGATCGTGTCGGCGCCGGCCGCGGCGACGGGCGTGGGACGGCGCCGCTTCGACCGCGCCGCCGTGCCGTTCGTCGGCGGGGTCGGGTGCGTCGCGGCTGCGGGATCGGTCGTGGGAGTGGGGTCGGGCATGATCGGGTCCCTCGCTGGCGGATCGGTCGGCGCGGCGACGACGACCGCGTGCTCCGTCAGCCTACGCCGGCCGGCCGGCCGCGTCGCATGGCCCGGTCATTCGTCACATGGCGCGCTGCGCCCGAACGAGTATCCTCCGCTCGGCCGCAACGCCGCGGTCCGCGTCCCACCCACGGGAGGCATCGGACCTGAACCGTCGCATCGTCGCCCCGTTGCTGGTCGTCGTCGTCGTCGCGGTCGGCGTCATCGCCGCCAGTGCGCTCGGTGGAGTCGGGATCGCCGGGCCGCACGCGGTCACGGCGCCGATCGTCGGGGCCGACTCATCGTCCAGGGGCACGCCCTCCGCGAGCCTGTCGCCATCGGCCGCCCCGAGCCTGTCGCCGTCGCCCGCCCCGTCTCCCACCCCGATCCTCGTGGCGGGGCCGCTCGACGGCCTGCCGATCACCCCCCAGCAGGCCCTCATCCATCCGATCGCGGTGATGATCGACGACCTCGCCCCGGCACGCCCGCAGGCCGGCTTCTCGGCCGCATCGGTGGTGTGGCAGGCTCCCGCCGAGGGCGGGATACCGCGCTACATGCTGATCTTTCAGGAGGGCCTGCCGGGGGACGTCGGCCCGGTCCGCAGCGCCCGCTACTACTTCATCGCGTGGGCGGCCGAATGGCATGCCCTCTACGTCCACGCCGGCGGTTCGCCCCAGGCGCTTTCGACGCTGTACAGCAAGGGTTCCGGGCAGCTCGTATACAACGCCGACCAGTTCGCCAACGGCCCCTTCTTCCGGCGAGTCAGCTCGCGATATCCGCCGCACAACCTCTATACGACCGGCGCTCAGCTCCGCCAGCTGGCGACGAAGCTCGGTGCGACGGCCCCGCCTCCGGCGGCTGCCTGGCGATTCGGGCCGGACACGCCGCTCGCCGCCCGCCCGCTCGGCGGTTCGATCGAGGTCGACTACCCAGCCAATCGGATCATCTATCGCTACGATCAGGCGACGAACTCGTACGACCGCTACGTGAGCGGCGGCGTCCTCCAGATCGACCCCGGGTCGAACGCCGTCGTTGCGCCCAAGAACATCATCGTCATGCGGATGGTCTTCGGCCCGCTCAACGACGGCGAGCCCTTGAAGGGCCGCCTCGAGGCGAACGTCGTCGGCAGCGGCACGGCGTGGATCGCGACGGGCGGGATCACGATCAAGGGGACCTGGCGCAAGACCTCGCTCACGGCGCCGACGCGCTTCTACGACGCGAACGGGAACGAGGTCGTCCTGACGGCCGGCCAGACGTTCGTCCAGGTGATGGAGACGACCGATCCGGTGAAGATCGTCGCAGGAACGCCGCCGGCGTAGCGACCCGCGGTCGACTCGTAGCGCCGCTGGCGTCAGCCCACCGGCAGCGCCTCGACCGTGCGCTCGCTCCTCGCCGCCGAGCGCCGGCGCGGACGCAGGCCGACGAAGTTGACGAGCGCACCGGCGAAGAGCAGCACGGCACCGACCGACACCGCGAGGTGGAACGCATCGGTCGAGGCATCGCGGCTCGCGAGCGCGACCTCCGGCGGGACGGTCGCGGCCGGCGGGTTGAGCGGCTGCACGTCGCGCCGGATGACGGCCGACTGGGGGTCGAGTCCCGGCACCCGCGCCGCCAGGGTCCCGTAGAACGTGCCGCTGACAACGATGAAGATCACCGCGGCGAGGAGCGGTTGGCCGACTCGCGAGATCGCGTTGTTGATCGCCGACGCGAGCCCCGACCTGGCGACCGGCACCGAGCCCATGAGGGTCGTCGTGAGCGGCGCGACAACGAGTGCGATCCCGAACCCGAAGAGGAGGATCGCGGGCGCGATGTCGATGAGGGTGGAGATCGGCGGGATCAGCGTCGCTGGAAACTCGATGGAGGCGCGCCATGGCGCGCTTGTCGCCGGGATCCGGGCGTACCAGAGCAGCGCGATGCCCATCAGCACAGGTCCGATGACGAGGAACCGCCGGGCGCCCACCCGGGCGGCGACCGTCCCGATGCGCGTCGAGAGGACGGTGAGGAGGATCCCGCTCGGCAACCCGACGAGTCCGGCCGCGAACGCGGTGTAGCCGAGGACGCCCTGCAGGAACAGGCCCAGGAACCCGAAGGTCCCGTACAGCGCGCCGTAGATGAGGAGCGTCGAGAGGTTGATGACCGCGAACTCCCGGACCCGGAACAGGGACAACGGAACGAGCGGGTTCGGTCGGATGGCCATGAGGACCGGGAACGCGACCGTGGAGATGGCGCCGACGGCGAGGGCGCCGAATGCGAGCTCGTCGGTCCACTGCTTCTCCTGGCCGCGGATGGCGCCGAACGCGAGGCCGCCCACGGCGAGGGCGACGACCACCGCTCCGAGCCAGTCGAACCGCCCGTCGGCCTGCTCGTCGCGGGACTCGGCGATGAAGCGCCGGGTGACGACGAGGGCGAACAGCAGGATCGGCACGTTGATGAGGAATGCGAGCCGCCAGCTCAGGCTGTCGATGAGGATGCCGCCGAGGAGAGGACCGAGGATCGTCGTGGTGGAGGTTGCCGCGGCCCAGACACCGAACGCCCGCCCGCGGTCGGGTCCGTCGAAGGTCGCCGCGATGATGGACAGCGAGCAGGGGACGAGGAGCGCACCCGCGGCGCCCTGCAGGATGCGACACACGACGAGGATCTCGAGGCTCGGAGCCAGTCCGCAGAGGGCGGAAGTCAGGGCGAACGCGGCGAGGCCGATCGAGAAGATCCGCCGCCGGCCGTAATAGTCGGCGAGCGCACCGGCGAGGATGAGGAGCGCGGCGAGCGTCGCGAGGTAGCCGCTCGTCACGTACGTCTGGCCTTCGAGCACGCCGACGGCCGTCGCCGGCAGCTCGCGGCCGATCGAGGGCAGGGCGACGTTGACGACCGTCGCGTCGAGGAAGACCGCGGCCGACCCGAGGATCGCCGCCACCATCGTCCAGTCCTGTCGTCGCATCACGCGATGGTGCCCGTCCCGATGGCGCGAGGCAAGGCGTGGACGATCGTCGGTCGCGAGGCCGCTGCAGGCGGAGCGGGCCCTCCGCGGCATCCGCCGGTATGATGATTCAACGAGTCGTTTCGGCCGGCACCGGATCGATGTCGTGCGCGATGACCGGGCGGGATGTCCTCTCCGTCGAGAAGGGCGGCGTCCCGACCGGCCATTCGTCCTCCGGTGGCTCGGGTGTCAGCCCGGCTCGGGTGTCAGCTCGGCTTGACCGTCCGGAAGCAGTCCGAGCAGTAGACGGGGCGATCCATCCGCGGCTTGAACGGCACCTGCGCCTGGTTGCCGCACGAGCTGCAGACGACGGCGAAGTACTCCCGCATCGGGCGGTCATCACCGCGCTCATAGCCGCGCGGCCCGCCGATGTCGCGGACGTCGTAGCCACCCTCGCGGGCGGACCGGCGGCTGGCTCGGCAGCTCGTGCAGCGCTTCGGCTCGGACACAAACCCCTTCTGGGCATAGAACTCCTGATCGGCCGCGGAATGGATGAACTCGACGCCGCAGTCGACGCAGGTGATCGATCGGTCGGTGTAGGTCACGGGTTGCCTCCCAGGCGCCAGTCGTTTCCGCGTCGTGCGCTCCGCGCGGACGGACATCGGGGGGCGTCGACGGGAGAGGCCGGGTGCGACGCGCCCAGGTGCCGATGTCGAAGACCCGAGACGGGGCGCACCGGTTGATCGGGCCGGAGGATAGCACCGTTTCGCGCTCTGCCCTCCGACTGGCGTTCGCGGCTGCGAACCTGTCACAATGCGCGCCGAGACTCGACGCGCGGCCGGGGGTGACAGAGGGCGGCAGCCCCGTCCCGGGCCGGGTTTCGTTCGGTCGACGGCCAGCTCACGGAGCCTCGATCACGAGTGTTACGACTCCTCCACACCGCTGACGTCCACCTGGGTGCCCGTCACGGGGACCTCGGTGACAAGGCAGCCGCGCAGCGTGAGCGGCAGTTCGCGGCGTTCCGGGCGACGGTCGACCTGGCACTCGAGGAACGGGTCGACCTCGTCCTCATCGCCGGTGACCTGTTCGACACGAACACCCAGCCCCGCCGCAGCGTGGAGCGCGTCGCCGCCGAGCTGAAGCGACTGGCGGCATCGAGCATCCGGACCGTCGTGATTCCGGGCACCCACGATGTCTACGACCGGGCGTCGATCTACCGCGCCCACGACCTGGCGGCGCTCGCCGGCGTCGGCCGCGACAGCGACCTCGTCGTCGTCCTCACCCCGGACGCTCCAGAGGTGGACCTGCCGAGCCTCGACGCCGTCGTGTACGGCCGGGTCTTCGCGACGAAGCGGGCACCGCGCAGCCCGCTCGAGGAGTTCACGGCCGCGGTGCCCGGCACGCGCACGTGGCGGCTCGGCCTCGTCCATGGGTCGATCCTCATCCCCGGCCGGACGGACCATGACGAGGTGGTCGTCACCACCGAGGAGATCGCGAAGTCCGGTCTCGACTACCTCGCGCTCGGCCATTGGCACTCCACCCAGCAGGGCCGCGCCGGGTCGACCAGCTGGGCGTATCCGGGGGCGCCGGAGGCGGTCGCCGTCGACCAGGATCGGGCGGGCAAGGTGCTCCTCGTCACGCTGGACGTCGACGCGCGCGGTGCTCGATCTGTCGCGATCGAGGAGCGCCAGGTCGGACGAACGCGCTTCGAACGCCTTGACGTCGACGCGGCGACGATCGAGAGCCAGCCGGCACTCGTCGCCCGGCTCGCCTCGCTGGCCGATGCGGACCTCGTGCTCGACGTCCGGATCACCGGCGTCAGGCCGGACGAGCTCGACCTCGATGTCGACGAGGTCGAGAGCGAACTCGCGCCGAGCGTCCACAAGATCCGTGTCCGCGACGTCTCGCTGGCCGCGCTCTCCAGCGGGCCGATCCCGGCCGAGGACACGATCCTCGGCGCGTTCATCCGCGACACGGAGGCCCGCATCGCCGAGCTCGAGGCCGCCGACCGTGACGCCGAGGCAGCGGAGGTACGCGACGTGCTGCGACTCGGCCGGCTCCTCCTCGCCGGCCACGAGGTGACCCTGTGAGGATCACCCGTCTGCAGGCGCGCGACGTCCGTCGCCACCGCGCGCTCGACATCGAGCTCGCGGGCGGACTCACGGTGGTCCGCGGGCCCAACGAGGCGGGCAAGTCGACGATCCAGCGGATCATCGAGATCGCCCTCACCCGCAAGGTCACCTCGGCGAGCGGCGATCTCGACGGGCTGCGGCCGTGGGGTTCGGAGGACGGCAGCCGGCCGTGGCTCCGCCTCGAGTTCGTGTCCGAGGACGAGGAGGCGACCCGCCGCGGTCAGCTCGAGAAGTCGTTCCGTGGCGCCAAGGGCACGGTGGCCCTCGACGTCGACGGCGAGGCCACGACGGACCCGGCGGAGGCCGACGCTCGGCTCGTCGAACTCACCGGCCTGCCGACGGAGGCGTTCTTCCGGTCCACCGCCTCGATCCGCCATCACGAGATCGTCGACCTGGCCCGCGACGAGGCGGCGCTGCGCGACCGGCTCCAGGCGTCGATCAGCGGGGCCGATCGCGGTACCTCGGCGGCCCGCCGGAAGCTCGACCGCGCGATCCGCGACCTGCAGAAGAGCGGCGAGCGGAATCCGGGCCGGCTCAAGGTGGCCGAGGAGACCGTCAAGCAGTCGGCCGCCGGGCTCGAACAGGGAGAGGCGGCCCTGGCCCAGCTCGAGCGCGACCGTGAGGCCCTCGCCGTCGCCCGCGAACGGCGGGCGTCGATCGAGGCGTCGCTGGCGGTCAGCCGGTCGCTCCTCGAGAAGGCGCGCCAGGCCGAGCGGCTCGGCGCGGAGCGGGCGAGCGCCCAGGAGCGCTTCGAGCGATATCGGACCGCGGTCGCCGTGCGCGACGAGCTCACGACGCTCAGCTCGACCCACCCCGCCGTCCATCCGCTCGGCGTCCTCCGCCAGACGGTCGCCCGGCTGCGCGCCCTCGACACGCAGATCCGCGAGCTCAAGGCGAAGCTCGAGGGCGAGGTCGAGGTCGACTACGAGGTCACGACGCCGGAGCCGACCTGGCTCGGCCCGGCAGCGGTGGGGCTCGTGGTCGTGATCGTCGGGTTCGCGATCGCCGCAGCGTCGCAGCTGGTCGTCCGCGACTCCCCGTATCTGCTGCCGGTCGGCGTCGGGCTCGTCGCCCTCGGCGCGATCATCGCCGTCTTCGCCCGCCGGCAGCGGATCCTCGCCCTCGACTTCCGGGCCCAGAAGCAGCTCGCCGGCGTGCAGATCGATCGTCGCCTCCGCGGGCGTTCGCTCCTCGAGGATGAGCTGAACAAGGCGGAGGCGGACACCTCGGCCCAGCTCGCCGGCCTCGGCCTCGCCGACCTCGCCGCCGCCGAGGCGCTCCTCGAGGCGGAGGAAGCGCACGTCGCCCGGATCGACACGCTGACCGCCCAGCTCGACGGTCTCGTCGGCAAGGAGCCGCCGGACACCCTGCCGGCGCAGCGTGACGCGTCCGCGCTCGAGGTCGATCAGAAGAGCGGGGCGATCGAGGCGCTCGGACCGATCGCCCGGGAGCCGCGCGCCCGGGAGCGGCTGGAGGTCGAGGTACGGGATACGGAGGGCGCGCTCGAGCGGTCGCGCGACGACGAGGCCGGCGCCCGCGCCCGGGTCGAGGCGAACGGGGTGGACGCCGAGGCGGTGAGCGGCGAGGCGGAACGGCTCGCGACCTGGCGCGAACAGCTCGCCGCACTCCAGCGCCGGAGCCGCGTCTACGAACAGACCCTTGCGGCGATCGACACGGCCGAACAGGCGACCATGCGCACGGCGACCCGGTTCCTCGAGAAGGAGATGGTGAAGAGCGTCGCCCTGGTGACCGGCGGCCGATATCGGCGGGTCCGGGTCGACGATCGCTCGCTCGATATCGAAGTCTGGGCACCGGAGAAGGACGACTGGGTCGACGTCCGCGAGCTGAGCCAGGGAACGCTCGATCAGGTCTACCTCGCCGCGCGGGTCGGTCTCGTCCGCCTCGTGACCGGGGATCGTCGGCCGCCGCTCGTGTTCGACGACCCATTCGTCACCTTCGACGACGTCCGGGCGGCCCGAGCCGTGCTTCTGCTCAAGGACCTCACGACAGATTTCCAGGTCATCTACCTCACCACCTCCGACCGGTATGACACGGTCGCCGACGCCGTCGTCGTCCTGCCCGGGCCGGACGGCGCTGACGACGGCCCGGTCGATGGAGCCACGAGCGGCGCTCCGTCCACTCGCTGAACCCGGATGCTGGGTGACGGCCCGTCGCTGACCGTCGTCTTCGGGTTGCTGTCGGCCCTGACCTGGGGAGCCGCCGACTTCGGCGGCGGGATGGCCGCCCGACGCGGTCCGGTCCTTGGGGTCGTCCTCGTCTCGCAGGCGGTCGGGATGGCGATCGCGCTCGGGCTCGCGATCGCCCGCGCTGAACCCTTCCCGGTGCCGGCCGACCTCGGCTGGGCGGTGCTCGCGGGGATCGCCGGATCGGCGGGGGTGGCCGGCCTCTATCACGGGCTCGCCACCGCGCGGGTCGCGGTCGTCGCCCCGATCGGCGGGGTTCTCTCGGCCGTCCTGCCGGTCATCGCCGGCTGGATCCTCCAGGGGACGCCCGTCCCGGGCCAGCTCGCCGGGATCGGCCTCGCCATGCTGGCCGTCGTGCTCGTCTCGACCTCGTCCGATCCGGCTGGCGATCGTCCGTCGGGGGTGCGCTTCGGGCTCATCGCCGGCGTCGGCTTCGGGCTCTTCGACGTGTTCACCTCGCGGTTCAGCGCGGGCTCGGTCTTCGGGCCGCTCGTCCTGGTGCGGGGCGTCGAGGCGATCGTCATTTGCGCGGTCGTCCTCGCCACCCGGAGCCGCTGGCAGCTTGGCGGCGCCGCCCTCTCGATCGCGCTCCTGGTCGGCCTCGGCGACATGGCCGGCAACGGCTTCTTCATCCTCGCGGCGCAGGCTGGCCGGCTCGACCTTGCCGGCGTCCTCTCCTCGCTCTATCCGGTGACGACGCTCGTCCTCGCGGCCGTCCTGCTCCATGAGCGGGTGACCCGCCGTCATGCGGCAGGCATCGGGGTCGCGATCGGGGCCATCGTCCTCATCGCCGGCGGCTGATCTGCCGCACGCCCTCCGCACGGCCCGGGCCGCCGAGCGCACGCCGGGGTTGACCCTCAGGAGCCGCCGCGGCGACCTTCCCAGCCATGCTCGCCACGGCGGATCTCGTACGTCGGCTGGTCGTACACCGACGGGCCGCGACGGACCCGGCCGTCAGCGAGGCTGAACCGCGAACCGTGATATGGACACTCGATGCAGCCGTCGACGACGGTCCCGCCGGACAGCGGTCCGCCGGCGTGGGCGCACTGGTCATGGAGGGCGTGGATCGTGTCGCCAGCGCGGACCAGGACGAGGGCGTTGACCCCGAGCTTCGCCTTGATCGGCGTCCCTTCGGGCACCTCGTCGCCGGGGATCTCGAGGGGCAACCACTTCGCGCCGCCGGTCCGCCAGGCGTGGCGGTCCACCATGTTGCCGTAGCGGTAGGCGACGTCGCCGCCGACGATCGCGCCGGCGACGAGGATGAGGAACCCGACGATCGCGACCGCGACGGGGATGGTCCGGTCGGCGGTCCCGGTCGCGCGCATCGCGAGCGAAAGGAGGAAGACGACGAGGCTCGCGACCATGAGGGTCGCATGGAGCGTCGCCCGGCTTCGGGCGCGTCCGTCCGTGTCCGTGTAGTCCGCCGCGCCGGCGACAGCCGCCGCGATCATCGCCAGGATCCCGAGGACGAGCGCGACGTCCGCGGCGTCATGCCTGCCCATGACGTCGAGGACGATCGAAACGAGGAGGATCCCGATCGGACCGTCGGACAGGGCGGCGTGGAGGGGATGGCCATACCACCGCCCGTTGAGGAGATCCTTGACCGGCCGGATGGGCCGGAACAGGGCTGTGAGCCAGCGGTGGTTGACGTCGCCGAGCGGGCGGGCCCAGCGATCCTGGGCGGCCATGAGGCGTTCGAGGAAACGGGCCATCTCGACCTCCGATCAGGCGAGTCTACGGCGCGGGGACCGGGTCGGATTGCGGTCGGCTACCATCCGCCTCTCATGACGAACCAGCGCCGCCAGGACTGGCGGATCCTCCTCACGATCTTCTGGATCACCTCGTGTGTCGAGGGGCTCGGCGTCAGCCAGATCTTCGCGTTCGTGCCGAAATACCTCGAGACGATGGGGGTCGGTGAGGCCGATCGGCTCCATTTCGTCGGCTTGTTCGGTGCCCTCATCTTCGTGGTGGGGATGCCGCTCGTCCCGTTGTGGGGGGTCTGGGCGGACAAGTACAGCCGCAAGGCGGTCATCGTTCGGAGCGCCCTCGTGGAGGCGGTCGTCTTCGCCTGCGTCGCGCTCTCGCGCGAGCCGTGGCAGCTGGCCGCGAGCATGCTCCTCGTCGGCTTCCAGCTCGGCAATACCGGGATCATGCTCGGGGCGATCCGTGACGCCGTTCCGCGTGCGCGGATCGGTACGGCATTCTCGCTGTTCGGCAGCTCATCGCCCATCGGCTTCGCCATCGGCCCGGTCATCGGCGGGGTGGTCGTCGACCGGCTCGGCTGGGGGTTGCCGGCCGTGTTCGCGCTGTCCTCCGCGCTGTCGGTCGGCACGGCGCTCCTCGTCACGTTCGGCTCGGTCGAGGTCCGGCCGGAGGTCGTCCCGGTCGGACGCTCGCTTCAGCTCGCCTTCGGCGCGCTTCGCGGGGTCCTCGGCGACCTCCCGACCCGGCGGATCTTCGCGATCTTCTTCGTCGCCTTCCTGGCCAACCAGATGACGCGGCCGTACATCCCCGTGCTCGTCGCCCGCGTGAACGGGCCGCTCGACGAGGCGAGCGCGATCGGCCTCGTGACCGGTGCGGCGGCCCTCGTCGGAGCGCTCGTCGCCCCGATCGGCGGCTGGCTCGGCGACCGGATCGGCTACCGGCCGGTCCTCGTGATCGCCCTCGTCGGGGCGGCCGTCGCGAGCCTCGCGATGCCGCTCGCGCCGACCGTGCCCCTCTTGGCGCTCGTCGCCTTCGGGCTCGCGGCGTTCTATGCGCTGGACGCGCCGATGGTCTTCGCGCTGCTCGGCACGGAAGTCTCAGCCGAGCGGCGCTCGCAGGCGCTCAATCTCGTGTACCTGCCGCTCTACCTCGGCGGCATCGTCGGGCCGATCCTCGCGGCCCTCGTCGTCAGCTTCGGTCTCGGTGCGCCGTTCATCCTCGCCGCGGCGGTGTTCGCCGCGGGCGGAGCGTTGATCGTCCTGCTTGCCCGCCGGGCGGGATCCACGGTGAGCGTTCCGCCGGCGGCGTGATCAGGCAGGCAGGCTGCGTTCGGCGGGTCCCGTGTACCGCATGTCCGGCCGGATGAGTTTCGCGGCGCTCACCTGCTCGATCGCGTGGGCGGTCCAGCCGGCGTGGCGGGCGAGGGCGAAGATCGACGGAAAGAGGTCCGGCTGGAGGCCGACGCCCTGCAGCACGGCCGCCGCGTAGTACTCGACGTTCGTCTTGAGGACGCGACCGGGCTTGAGCTCGGCGAGCACTCGCAGGACGACGTCCTCGACCACCACGGCCATCTCGAGCCATTCGGCCGTGTTCGCCATGTGCTCAGCCACGGTCCGCAGGGCGGCCGCCCGTGGATCGTACGCGCGGTAGACGCGATGGCCGAAGCCCATGATCCGTTCGCCGCGCCCCACCGCCGCGCGGACCCAGGCCTCCGCCCGCTCCGGTGAGCCGATCTCATGGAGCTGGTTCACGACCTCCGATGGCGCTCCGCCGTGGAGCGGTCCCTTGAGGGCGCCGATCGCGCCGCAGACGGCCGAGGCGATGTCGCTGCGGGTCGAGACGATGACCCGGGCGGTGAACGTCGAGGCGTTGAGGCCGTGCTCCGCACCGACGATGAAGTAGGCGTCGAGGGCGCGGGCCGCGGCGTCGTCCGGCGCTGCGTCGGTGAGCTGCTGGAGGAAGCCTGCGGCGAGCCCGAGGGACGGATCCGGCTCGACCGGCTCGAGACCCTGCCGGATTCGGGCGAACGCGGCGAGCGCCGATGGTGAGAACGCGGTGAGCGTGCGCGCCTGCTCGGGCGTCGGCGGCCAGCTGAACCGCTGGGTCGGGCCGAACACGGACACGGCGGTCCGCAGGGCATCCATCGGGGCCGCGTCGCGCGGCAGCTGGCGGAGTGCGACGAGGACGGCCGCCGGGACCGGTCCCGCCGTGAGCGTCGCGTCGGGATGCCACTCCCCGGTCCACAGGAGATCGGCGACCTGGGCGTACGTGCCGCGCTCGACGAGCTGGCCGATCGGATAGCCGCGATAGAGCAGGCGACCGTTCTTGCCGTCGACGAGGCCGATCGCGCTCTCGGCGCCGATGACCCCTTCGAGGCCCGGCGAGTACGGTCGCGGGTCGGGCGAGCTGGACGCCGCGGGCGCCGCGGCTGCGGGGGACGCGAGAGCGGTCGCGACGGGATCTGTCATGGTCGGATGGTAGTCCTGCGCCGCACGCAGCGCAGTCAGCCGCGAAGTCAGCCGCGACCGTCGAGGAACGACTCCACCGCGTCGACGAAGTCATCGGCTCTGTCGTGGTGGGCGGCATGTCGCTGGCCTGCGAGGACGGCGATGCGACCGTCCGGCAGCGCCGCGTCGAGGCGGCGCGTGGCGTCTCGGAAGAACGCCGGGCTGTCGCCGCCGAGCAGCTGCAGGACC
>Ga0307374_10009728_pt1 | contig 14116 bp, 18 predicted proteins | sample OX3MG_FD_202532 | JGI IMG/M metagenome (GOLD analysis project Ga0307374, IMG submission 202532) | Soil microbial communities from Risofladan, Vaasa, Finland - OX-3 | ecosystem: Environmental > Terrestrial > Soil > Coastal area > Acid sulfate soil | place: Finland: Risofladan, Vaasa | collected... | reverse complement strand
AGTCGCGCCGCTCGCTCCCTGCTGAACAATCGTCTGCGTAACCGCCTGAGCAACGGCGTTGTTTGCCGCTTTTCCGCTAGCAGCAGGAGGCATCAAACGATATACCGGCACTTGTCCATTGTATTGGTTCTCGGCGAAGTCCGCGTCAAGCTGCATCTCAGACGGGAGAGTACCAACTAGAACTCGATTCATGCTGGAGACTGGCGGGGCCGGAATTGGACGCGCGGGCTGGCCGTTAATCATTGGTGCTGGCGAGGCGACGGGCCTGAGTCCTGACGCCAACAATTCCTCGTAAGATTGCAATTGCGGTTTGTTAGGTTGCGATGCCATATTATTCTCCTTTAATTTGATGATTTGCGATGCTGTTCTTCGTTGTAACGATCCAGAATCTCACGGTCTAATTCGCCCTCGGTATATGGCGGAGACGATTCGAGGTCGCGCAACGCTTCTAAATGGTCTGACTCCCATTGTCTGCGATCTTCGTCGGTCAACTCGCGCGCAATCTCGGCTTCTCGAATCTTCCAACGAGCGAATTCTTCGTCCGATTTACGGCGTTGTTCGGCGAGATCGGCTTCATGGCGCTGGGCCGCGTCAACACGATCCCGTTCTTGCCTCTCTCTGATTCCAGCCATCATCGCCGCTTCATCCGCAATCCTCTGTTCGTGCGAACGGATTTGGGAACGGGAAGACTTGAGGGCACAGGGACGGGAACAAAATTCCCCGGAACGATTAGGATTACGTTCAACCGTAAAGACAGTCCCACAACACTTGCAAGGATGCGTCGTGCCTTCGGGGATGCGTTGGAGATTGTGAGGCATGAATGCTCCCTTCGTGAGTGGTCGGTTCGTGAGTTGAAATTAGCTTGTCTGCTGAATCTTACGCGAGACTTGACCCCCACTATGGGGACGTGCTTGGCGGCTCCGTGAGATGGGGGTCGGACTCCTTCGTCGTGGGTGCGAGTTCCGACGCGATGTCGAGCAACTCCGTACTGAAGCGTGATGCAGCGGCTCGAATGCGTGCGGCTTGGGCGGCGTTGGGCAAACGTTTTGCAACAATCCTGCTGCGACTGGATGCCGCGTCCGCAATCCGGGTGAGTCTGTAGTCGAGTCGCGTAATTTTAGTTATTGGGTCTGACATGCTAGTTCTCCTTGGTGTGAGGATGCCGAGAAAAATCCTTCGGCGGTTCTCGGAAACTGAGAAGGGTCTTGGACGCCTAATTTGACTTGATCGCCGCGAACCACACTCAAGACTTCACGGTTCATAACATCGGTTTGTAAGTCAGACAGGGACTCCCGTTGATTGCGCTCCGCTGATTTCAGCCAATCGCGGGCCACGGAACGCTGTTTATTTTTTTCGGTTAGGTAAAACCAGTTGACGTATGAGGATCGCGCGAATCTCCCCGGCCTGAAAATCGCAAAGTCCGAAAGCCGAACAACGGCGTTTTCCTTGATGACGTAACAAAACATTCGGTTGAACGCTGCGATTGCTTCATTGTACTTGCTGAACGGCTTCTGTTGATTGACCATTGATGGGTCAGTCATGGCTGAGGCTCCCGAACTTCTTGAAATTGCTGTAATGCGTCTTGCGAATCGGCGGGAATCGAAGCCCCCGGCGCAAAAACAACCGTGCCGTGGCTCTTTCGTGTAGTTTGATATCCCAAAGAACGAACCATCGGGCCAACCGCGCGATTGTCCAATTCCGAACCATCTAGCCGGATGTTTAATTTTAGTGCAATGGCTGAGAGCGTCGTTGGAAGCGCGGTCTCACGCATGACTTCGCGCAATGCTTCTTTTGGACTGTGCTCTTTTTCGGCAACCGCATATTGAGTCAGAAAGTCGATAATTGATTTTGGGTTTGGACTGACGGCCAACAAAGACGCGCCGATCTCTCCCAACCGAGACGGCAAATCCCGCAACTTGGAATCATCCGCGCGGATGTCTTGAAAGTGGGCGAATCTCCATCCAAGAAATTTGTTCCGCAGTTTTTGAGATTCCGAGTAAAACTCGTCGGGAAGTTGATATGGAATTCTCGGATTAACCTTTATCTCTTTCGTTTCCAAAGTGAGACATCGGCTTTCGGTTGCTGCGGCTTTGAGCCGGTAACGAGTCGAAAGGATTTTCGGCCCATACACTACAAACGGATGGGGACGATATCTTTCGCCGTCTTTGTCGCAGCGTATGAGTGGCAGCCCCACTTTGTATCCAGTATTGAGGACTTTAATGATGTCGTTCCATTCATCCGAGGTATTCTGAAAATCCGCCTCATCTACCATGAGCGTGCCGCGCATCAAATCAATGGTGCGAAACAGCCCCGCGCCGGTGATATTTCCCCCGACCTTCAACGAGCGGAAGGATAGGGCGGACACAATTTCGCCGCATCGTGATTTTCCCGTTCCAAAGTCACCCAAGAATCGTAAATAGGGCAGCGACGAGAAACGGTCGTAAACCCACGTCATAAGCGCGTAAGTCGCCATCGGTTCAAGCCACGACTCCGGCACATCCGCATATTGAAGAATGAATGCTTTGCTTTCTTCAATGAGTTGGGCGGCAGAAACATCATTCACAACGTCCGAAGGCAAGAAGAAACATTTTGCATCGTCGAACACGGAAAGACCGTGCGGCGGACAGATCGTTTTTCGTTTCTCTTCTAGTTGCAAGAGAGTTGTCCCATTGTTCACGGCGAACTTCAATCCTTCGGGCGTCGCAACGGTTTCGTAGAGTGTTGTCCCGCGCACGAAGCCAAGACGTTCCTCAATTTGAGCACCGGCGGTTTCTTCCGGCACTTTAGCCGCTCCAGCAATTTCTAGTTTTGGATTGTTAGTATTTGTTGTCATGGCGATCTCCGGGGTTCCCGTAAGCGGTTGAGTTGTTTGAATTAGGCAAATGAAATTCGAGGGTCTTGAAATTTTCACTTTTACGGACAAGGCTGATATGGCCGTTCTCGAATTTGATTTCGAGCGAGCCATAAAACCTTGACGATTCAAGTTGTTTGAGCATGGCGATTAAATTATTCAGCATGACTGCCTCCTGACATCCGATCCGCGAAGAACTTCTTCACGTCGGGAATTCGTTTGTTCTGGCCGCAAGAACAGAGATTTGCTTGCGGACGAAGCAAGTCGTTAAGTGCTTCGAGCATGTCGGCCAAGTCTTTCGGCGAGAAAATCCCTTTGCCCTGAATTTGGAAGACCCAATCGAGAAGTTGGGCACTTGTGGCGCATCGCTCCAAGTCGATCTCGTATTGCCAGTGACCTTTTGGCGCGTAATTGAGAGTGAGAGTGTCGGCGTCGAATTTCCAGTTGCCCCACGTGTGGCCGTGCTGCGGGAATGATGTTGGAAACGTGTCGCGCAGTTCGTCAGCACTGATTGTTGCGGATGTGCGGTTCATTGAGGGTGCCCCTTTGAGTGAAGAGTTGGCGGTGCGGCGATTCCACTAGGCAGGAATTCGTCAAGCGATGCGTTGCTGCGGAATGATTCAGGTGTTGCGGAAAATTCTCGTTAGCTCTCCGAGACGGGTGCGCAAAGATACTTCGCATGGACGGGATCGGTTATCCAAGCGTCGAACGCTTCCCGCGTGATGCATACGCCGACACCGCTGGGAGAATCCTTCGCCCCTTCGATACGTCCAAGGTGAATTTCGCGGTAGAGTTTCCCGCGACCGTTTTCGTTGACGGTGCGAGCGATTTCTTTTGATGGAACATAACGAGACGTTTTCATGTGCGTGTTCCTTGATTGCTGAGATTTTGTTACTTGGGAACGAGCTTGTAGCGTCTTGGAACTCAGCTTCGAGTTACCCGGAACCCATTACGACAGGCTCAATTCCGCGCCGGATTTCTCCGACGATGCTTCATTCTGAGTGCTTGGAAAGTTGCTGCCTTGGAGATTAGTCCGAAGGATGCTTCTTCACTGAGGGCGCTTGGTGCGCCGGGATTAGCCGGACTCGCGCGTGCTACTTCTCTACTTATAGCGGCACGGTAGCCTCAAAACGTGCAACTCGATGATTCTAAACCGCATTTTCCGTCACACTTTGCGGTTCTCGCATGATTTTGACAATTGCCTGCTTCGTCCCTGCCGCAACATAGGCTGGGCTTGACCGCAAGCGATCCCGCATGCGCTGTATTTTTTGCCTGTGCCATCCAGTCTTAGATTCGAGTATTCCGACCGGGAGCGATAGAAACTGCTGGATTAGATCTGCACTGTTATCTCGTTGGGGGGCTGGAGGTGGTTGTGGCGGGTGCTCCGACCAATCTTCACCGAGGTCGGGTGTTGAAACTTCAGGGTCGCGCGAACCTCGAAAGCCAACCGAGTCGATAGCGTTAAGTTGGCCGCCGAATTCCACAGCCGCCTGCTGATCGGATTCCCACGCGCGGTCGTTTTCATCGTCGCCGCGCGCGCCACGACGGTCTGTGTAACCGCCCGTCATAACTTGATGGTTCGACGAAGAGGAGCCGACTCGACCTACATCCAGCGTGGACGCCCGCGATGCGGAAAGTCCTAGTTTACTGAGCAATTCGTCGGTTTTGGCGGCACTCACCTGAAATTGGGTTGTCAGCTTCGGCAGGCATGTGGAGCACGCCTTTTCTTCGTATCGGCGCACGTAGACTTGCTGGCATTCCGAGCACTTAAATTTGTGAGATTCCCAGCACAACCGACATTTGCGTTGGTGAGGATACTTGCGCTGGAATTCTTTCTCGCACGTACCACAAGTGCCAATCGAATAGTCCACCTCTGCGGGCGGACGGGCTGCCCGTTTCAGCATTCGTGACAACTTGTCGGGAACGTCTTGCGGAACGCCTCCCGCAGCGGCGCGTCGAAGGATTATTTCCTCTCGATATGAAATTGACATTTTTCTTCTCCAATGGTGTTTGGTTTGGTTCGACGCGGCTACGGCTGCTCGACGGCTGAGTCGGGCAAAGCTGAAGTATCAGCGCGGCATTCCGGGTGATCCGCAAGCCACGCCAAAAATCCAGCGCGGCTAATTTGCCATCCATAACCGGATAGATTCTGTTGGCAGTTGCGAATACGGCCACGATACAATTCGTAATAGAGGCGTCCGCGCCCGTGGGTGGAGAGCAGAGACGCAACTTCTTTGGTCGAAATAACAGATGAAGGCTTCATATTCGTTTTCCTTTGGGGGATTCGTTCAGGACGGGCAACCGATTGGGGCGCTGGCGTTCAGAAGAATCAAAATTTAACAAGCACCCGCAACGTTTCGCGGGTGAACTGCATTCTGATTGCTGCCTGCTGCGTTCTACGACTGAACTTTCGGAATACAGTTGCATCCCGGTGATGCGCTCGAAGAGTTTCAATCCAGATAAAGAACGGGTCGTTCGGCCATAACGAAATGCGTTTTTCATCGAACGGTTGTATGTCCATCGCATTGCTGAACGATAATTGTGGCGTGTTCGATGCGCCCGTTGAGACGGCAAACGTTTGAGGCAATGAGTGCATTCGTGATGGCGGCGTCTAAGCTGCGATGGCGGTACCGGGCGGATGCCGCAAATTCGACATCGTTCCTTCCCCGCGCAACAATAATTCGCGACTGACTGAACCAAGCCGTCAAATTCACTGCGGCAAAGTTCTCTTAGCTCTGCAATCGGAATCTTAGCTGGACGCTTGGGAGTCGCAGCTAAATTCGGCTTCCGAATCTCCGCGAGTTTGGTTACTGTACTTAAAGTCTGTGAGCTAGTTGCTCGATTGTCGGTCGCCATTTTCGGTTATACTCCTTCGACTGAAAATACCTTCTCACCCTGACCCGTTCTAAACCGCGATAACTGCGATAAGTCTCCTGCCCCTTCGGCGAATGCCTATAGCGATGCGTACGCGCTTTTCCTTTCGGCGATGCGTTGTAGCGACGATAGCGCGCTCTTACTAAATTCTTGTTTCGACGATTCTCTGCCAGTTCCGTCTCAGTCGTTCTCGCCATGCGTGTCTCTCTTTTCCATTCTCGGTTTGACGGTATCTCGCCGTGCCAAGCCGATGCCGTCTCTTATACCCTTCTTGGAGTTGGCCGTTCGCATGCCGATTACGGCATGACGCGCAGCTTTTAGAATTGCGACGAACATAGGCACTGCGATTACACCGTCGTTCAGGATGCCGTATACAGGCGATAAATTCCGAGTCGTATCGTTCGGCGCGTCGTTCGTTTGGCGTCAAATCTGCCGGTTTCATCGTTTCGGGCGCGCGTGGCTCATCTGGACGGTGAATTCTCATTCGCCACAACTCCTGATTGAATTTTTCTCGTTAAGTATTCGTTAGGTGGGGCTTCCCTGACGGGGAGTGGAACCCCGCTAATTGCACCGGCCATCGGGTCGCGTGAAACTGGCCAGCTTACTACGTTAATGTAAGCCCTCTCCGTATTCAGGTTAACACGGTACTATATAACGTCAAGAACTTTTGAATTACTAGCTTGTCAACTCATTGAGCTGGTGAGGTTTAACTAGCAAAATAAAGTTGAGATAATTCGAGACGAGTGACGGTCTCGGTCGCGTTCTACTCAAGTCGTTGATTCGATTCGAATAAAATCGAGGGTTTTTAGGCTGATTTGGGTAAAATTGGGGATTTAATCTGAGCCGGATGGACTCAGATACTAGCGGCGAGTTTTCTAGCTAGTTTTAGACCGGGCTTAACTGACCCCAGCGAGTTCCCAGCCTTTCCCTGCCGAACGTCCATGAACGTTGGCATGAACGTCGATGAACGTATGAACGTTGGCCGGGGTCTGACGTGCATGTGTGATCGTTGTGAGCGTTGTACTAGATAACCTAAACATAAAAAAGGAGATATATTATCATATACTTACGGGGGTGCACGTCGGAGGGCATGTTCCGGGGCAACGTTCACGCCCGACGTTCATACGTTCATACGATCACACGCTGTTCCTATAAGTACCGTAGAATCAGTAGGGCGATTGGGGGCGCGAGATTGATTCACGGTGAGCGGGGAGTGGGACGACGGATTCGATGATAAACGACGTAGAATGAACGTGATGGCATTGGAGGTTGACGATTTCGACCGCTGGCGGATGTGAGACACCTAAAGAATTACTTTAATTGTGTCATATTTGACACACTCACGCCCTTACGTCGCCCTCACGTAAGGTGGTGGGCTAGCTCCATGCCGACCGTAGCGCGCCATCCTCGACCGTCTTCCGCGCGGGGATTGCGTCGTTCGCTGGACGTTACACGGGGCTGCGCCGCACGTCCCTCACGTCCCGTAGTGGGGGTCGGATCAAACCGAGTCCCGCGCTCAAGATGAGGCCATGACCTTGTTTCGCAATTCTCCATCGCAAAACCACTTCGCCTCCTCTTTTCAGGATTGACTTCGCGACCCAGTGTGAGATACGAGGTGTGCAATTCGCGCGCGCGGAGGGAAGACTACTATGGGATGGACAAGATATGCCGCACTGGACGCCTACACGTTGGAGGAGCTTCAACGCGCCTACAAAGAAGCCGATAAGATTGAACGCATACGCCTTCTGAAACGGCTTTTCAAAACTGGCGGCATTCCCGAAAAAGTCGCAGTGATGGCTGCGGAAGATGCGGACTGCGATGTCAGACAATGCCTTGCTCGCCAATTCAACGGACGTGTTGTCGTAGAACGAGAGCCGAAGGAAGCGCACGAAAAAGTTGGCGACGAACAGAGGGCCGCCAGCAACGCTATAGAAACTCTGCTAAAGAACGACCCAGACCCATTTGTTCGCGCCTGTTTACACGAAAATGCCTATGTTTTCGGCGGCTTGCCGTTTATGGATCAGCCGTGGATCGCTTATTTCCAGAAGGCAACCCACATGGAGCGTCTAGCATTGATGAGAAATCCAGGTGTGGGTACCAAACTGATTGAAAAGGTATTTGACCCAGAGGAGAAAGAGCTTGGGATTGACATACGAGAGCGCCGAGAGTTGTGCCGAGCGTTTCTAACTAACAAACGCAAGCTACACTGGCTGAAAGACGAAGCGGGGTTATGCGCCGAACACAAGGGATATTGGGAGAACCTCTTGTACGCAGAGCCTTTTTTGATTGCACTTTGGAAACTGGCACTGAAGTGGCCGCAAGATTCGGACATTCCTGCATTGATCGTAGCTTACGTTCCCGCTGACGGATTGTCATTCATAGACGAGCAAACAGGACAGCACAAGCACATCAAAGTCGAAGTCTTTCGGGCGATTCCGCGATTAAGACACATGATGCTATATCGGTGCGGGCCACGCGACCGGGATGTAATTGAAGTTGCCATGCATGATGAGGATGAAAACGTCCGTCTCGCAGCGTTTCAGAACCTGTCCTACGCTCCCGACTATCTAGTAAGCGAATTTATAGGACGCAAAGACAAGATCGCCCTGCGAGGGCTTGGAATGAATGAGGCGGTATCCGTCGAGATGTTGAAGAAAATAAGCGAATGCTCGAAGGAACTCGACCCAAACTGGCCTGACAGCCCTTGGGACATAATCGCGCGGAAAAAGAAGGCCAAAATCTCCGAAGACCCCGAACAGTTGTTCGATAAGGATGGGCGCGGAAGGATAGATGAGAAGCTCAACTTCATCGGTAAGATACTCATCGGACCGGGCACAGCCAGAGCAAATCCCGCACTCGTGTGGGCGAGGATAGCAGCAATCGCCAGCGTATTGGCCCTTTTGCGTTTGCTTATCAGGTTATGAAAGGCTGCGAGCGGCCTGATAAACCGTTCCAACACTCAGGCCCATTTCGCGGGCAATCGCGGGCCACGACGCACCCTCGGCGCGCAGACGGACGATCTCCGCAGCGTCCACGGCCACGCGAGGTCTGCCTAGCTTCTTGCCCTTTGCCCTAGCGTTTCTCAACCCGGCTCTAACCCGCTCGGCAATTAGACTGCGCTCCAACTCGGCCACGGCTCCCAAGACGGTGAAGATCATTCTGCCCGTTGGCGTCGAAGTGTCGAGTGATTCACTCAGGCTCACAAAGCCGACTCCCAGGCTGTTAAAGGTTTCGAGAGCGCGGAGTAGGTGCGACACGGAACGCGCGAATCGGTCAAACTTCCAGACGATCACGACATCAAAGCGTCTGCGATGCGCGTCGGCCATCATTCGGTCTAATTCTGGCCGGGAAGCCTTCGAGCCGCTAATTCCCTCGTCCAAGTACTCGCCAGTGATCGTCCATCCGCGTGCCTCAGCGAATTGGCGTAGCTCGCGGGTCTGCATTCCGACATCTTGCCCGTGATTTGACGTGCTCACTCTTGCGTAGATGGCTGCTTTCATTCGCGCACCTCGACAGGTTCCGCGCTCATCAGTTCTAGCTCCAAGCGCATCAGGGACTCGCGCACGTTATTGTGGGCTTCGCGCGACAGCCTCTCTAAGTTAGGCTCCGGCGCGCCGTTTGATTCCGCTTGCCAAACTCGCCGGAGCAACGCAACAAGATTCCCGTTTAACCCATAGGAACTAAATTCGAGCACGCGGCAACGCGACAGAAACCGCGATTCCAAGCGATCTGTCCCGTTACAGGTGAAAATGAAAATGCAGTTGTCGCGCATCCCGGTCGCATCGAGTTTGGACAGCAACGCAAGTTGCGCCTTGTCGCTCATGGCGTCTGCCTCATCCACGAGCACAAGCCAAAACGTCTTACCGGCCATCGGGACGTACTGAGTCATTCGCAGCGATTCCTCTAGTTCTGCGACTGTGCAATGCTGCGAGGGGATGTGAATCAATTCTGCGTGAATCTCTTCTGCGATTGCGAGCGCAAGGCTTGTCTTGCCTGTACCGGACGCGCCAACAAACAGCCACGCGGACGCGAACGGATTCGCGGTCAATTTAGAGAGAATTCTCCGCTGTTTTTCGAGTCCGATAAAATCCGCAACCTTGCGCGGACGATATTTTTCTGCGAGCGATTGCGGAAAGGGAAGGGTAGGCGTTGCCATCATGCACCTACCTTTCTGCCGTGCGTGTGTGGAAACGAAATACCTTTTTCGCATCGCCAACAACCGTCTACCGGATCGGACGGTCTGCGTTTCAGCGGCCTGCTATTCAAGTCTTTTTCGCCGCGCACGACGGCCAGAAAGTGTTCGCGGGAGAAGCGAGGATTGTCGGCTGCGAGTGCTTCCGCGATATGCGCTGCGAAGTGTTCCTGTGCTTTGCCTGACTCGGCGCGTGTGAATCCATCGGCTTGCAGCGAACCCAAGCCGTAGCGGAGTGCTTCCGCCAAACGGATGTAATCTTGTCGGCTCATTGCGCACCTGCTTCTGTGCCCGGAAGCACGCCAAGATAGACCGCGTATTCGTACAGCGAGCCGTGCCAGTCGCGCGGATTCAGGAATCCATCCTCGACTAGCTCGGCGACATCCTCATCCCAAAAAGACAGAATTGGAGCATCGGTTTGCGCGTTTCGTAGCCCGACGTGAGCGCGATCACGCTCAAACCATGTTTCTAGCGTGGTTTGTTCGATTGGAATTACGGTAGAATTGGAATTAGCTTGCATGGAGATTGACCCTCCGTGTTGAGTTAGGGCTTGTCGGCTGCTTAGAACAGTCGGCAGGCCCGTTTTGTTCTTACTTCCGTTTCATTGCCTTACGTGCTCGCTCCACGTCCTGAACAGACCAAAGCCGCACGGTTACGTTGCCCAACCGCTGCATCGGCGGAAACGGTATCCGCTTTTGCTTGATTAAACGCTGCAAGTTAGGCGCGTGGATTCCGAGCATCTTGGCTGCCTGAACTGTGGAGTAACGGCGCATGATACAGACATATATCAGTAACGCAGAGTTGTGTCAAGAGGAATCTTTCAAAAAACCCTGTTCGTGGCACGTCCGCAAGTGATTGATTCCGCGTACCCGATTCCAGGCACTCAGACCGCACAATAAACAGTTGTTTGTTGAAAGCCTAATCGGACGGGCGAGCTATGAACAGGTGAGAGGCGTGCGAGATCGTCCGCAAATTCATAGCAAAATGCGCGTGATTTGTATCGGATTTGCGGCGACCGTCGATTTACGCGAATCCCGACCCCCCTCTAGGGGACGTGGCTTCGCCGTCGCCATCCGCCATTCATTGCCTCGATCCTATTGCCTTGATTCGTGTCGAAGGTACAGCGCTTTGTAACGTAAAGCTGGACGTGGGCGTGACATCCTTCATAAACGTGACACCCCTAAAGACGACGGCATACCCCGTCGTAGTCGCCCCGTGACGGGTCTGCGGTCGGGCAAATACATGTTCCACATTTTTCCCCGACCCTGATGGCCTACCAACCTTCGTGGATCGCCATTCTCGCGCGCCGGACACTCAAGGCCAACCAACCTTCGACGCGCGCACGCACCAAGGCAGACCACTATTCGACTCACTTACCGCGCGCGGCACCGAAGGGACGACATTCTCTCGCGCCCGGAGCCGGTCGAGCAGGAACGGGGGATGTCTTCAGCGACCGGGGACACGAAGGGTGGGATGATCTCGCCCGGCTCGCCGCCGCACAAGTCTAGCTAGTTTCGTTTAAGGGACTCCGAACTTAAATTGATAGGGCCGCCGTACCCGCCCATACGCCGTCTCAGGAGCCTCAGAAAGCGTGTTCGACATTCCCGGCCCGGATCGAAGCGGTCGCTGTCTGGCCGCTGTTGCAAGCTAGCCGTCTCACCTGAAGGATTCCCGCATCGCCTGAAGCTGTCCCGCACAATCTGAAAGCCGCATCAGTTCGCCTCATACGCGCCGTGGCACGTCCCGCAGTGGGGGGCAAGTTCACGAAGAGTTGTATGAGCCGGGGAATGTCCGGTGGGCGACACGAAGCCAGCAGCAAAACAATCGCCGCTGCTGCAAACACACTTCTGTAAAAGCCGCGTAACTAGCAAGGACTGACCCCCACTATGGGGACGTGTTTGATCGAGCCGCGTTTGCGGGGGAAACATTCCCGGCCTCGAACGGAAATCGGATGGCGGCTTGAGACACAGCCTTCGGATGTTGGAGTACAATTACGGAACTATGAAGTATCTGGCGACAATTGCAGTTTTCATCTTCGTTGCTCAAGCATCGCGCAAGGACTTCTGGGACAAATCCTACGTAGTTCTCACCTTCGCGCTGGTAATCATTGCTGTTTTTACCCTTCGAGCAGTCTGGTATCAGGCTAAGACAACTGCCGAAGCTGCTCAAGCTACGGAGAGAAGCGTAAGGCTCCAAGAAGCCCTGAATCAACAACGGGTAGAAGTAAGCGGATGGCGCATAGGAGGACGCACGGAAAGCAATCCGCCACGTTTTACAATTTTTGCTGACGTTAGCAATCCCACAGCAGTCCCATTGACGATTAAATCTGTCAGCATGAAAGCTCTGGGCGAATCCTCCGCTGACTATGAAGTCGAGAATATGCTTGCAAGCGACAGCGACCCCATTGGGGTCTCGTGGTCTGGCGAGGTTAAACCAGAATGGCTCGATTCCTACCAAGAGAACATGCTTGTGCTGAACTTTAGCGTTTCTGTGACATACGTTGACTGCTTTGGAAAAGAGCAAATTCAAACATTCTTGCAAGCCTGCTTCTTGGGGCCGAAGTACTTCATGACTAGCCCAGTGCGTCGGTATAGTGCAAAGAGCAACAAATAAAACTGCCTATTACGAGACTTGCTACCATCCCTCGTAAGTGTTATGTTGTGAGCCACAATTAAACGCGGCACTGTGGCTACCTTACTGGAGACTCAGTTCAAGACCGCACGCTGTAAATAAGCTATCTCTGGCGTCGCAGGCCCCAACGAGAGTTGGGAACCCGCCCAGCGATTCCAGCTTCAGGCTCCGGCACTGAACGATAGGCAAGGTCAATTCCAGAACATAGAAGCAGGTGTGCTATGTCTCTGGACAGTCCTTTGTTCATCAACCTAACAGAATTGCCGTCACCATTCAATTCCCGTCCGCTCTCCCTGCTTATTGACCCCAGCGATATAATGCTTCGCGGGAAGCCGTTTCGACAGAAAAGAGGACGCAACATGTCGAGACGGTTTGGACAAGCAGGCCAAGTATTTCTGCGTTGTGGCAAATGGGTCGGGCGGTATTATGAGGACATTCCCGGCCAGCAAATGAGGAAGAGGCGAGCGGTTGTGTTGGGACTCAAATCCGAAATAGGTCGATCCGAAGCGAGAAGAAAGTTGATGAACCTTCTATACGTCGCGGGCGTCAATTCCGATGCGGCGTTGGAACGTGCGTCTCATTCTCCGCGAACATTTACAGGCATCACAGCCGAGTGGGAAGCCAAACGATTGCCGTTGTTGAAGCCTTCCACTCAATACACGGCTCCGCTGCAAATCAAATCGCATCTGATTCCCTTTTTCGGCAAACTCCCGCTCACCGACATCAAGACGGGAACGATCAACGAATGGCTTGCGACTCTAAGCGCAAAAGGCTTGGAGCCGAAAACCGTTCACAACCTCTGGAAACTGTTCCGCTCGATGATGAACTGGCACGCTCAACAGAACGACGAAGCGCCCCGGAAATGGTATCCGACGCTGCCCGTCGTTCCGATCCGAGAGCCACGCTGGTTCACTTCGGAGGAGATGCAGCGGATAGAGCAAGCGGCAACGGGACAATATCGAGTCCTATTCCGACTGGCCGGGGCGAGTGGATTACGCGCCGGTGAACTTCTCGCGCTTCACGTCGAGGACATCGACTTGGGTCGCGGGATCGTTCACGTTCGACGGTCGGTGTACCGGGGCCAAGAAGTGACGCCCAAAACTCCCCGTAGCTATCGTGACGTATGGATTGACTCACAAACCGTCGCCATGTTGCGGGAGCATTTGGGCGACAGGCAAACTGGCCGGGTGTTTTCGACAAAGAACGGAACGCCATTAGAAGCGAATAATGTCGTGCGCCAAATGCTTCATCCGATCTGTGAACGATTGGGAATCCGTATTGGAGGCTTACATAGCTTTCGACACGGAAGGGTCAGCCATTTGCAAGCGATGAACGTCCCGCCCGAATTCACCAAGTCCCAAGTGGGCCATTCCAGCTTGCGAATAACCAGCGGCTACACTCACTTCTCCGACGAATTTTCACGCCAGACAGTCGAGCGGGCAGCCTCTAATTGGACTCACTGAAGCATGTGGACTCACTTCGAGGCGAGGTAAGTGATTGAGAGCGTGACAAATCTAGCGGGATGGGCGAAAATATCCATCGGGCGGTTAGCTCAGCGGTTAGAGCAT
>Ga0307374_10009727_pt1 | contig 14116 bp, 12 predicted proteins | sample OX3MG_FD_202532 | JGI IMG/M metagenome (GOLD analysis project Ga0307374, IMG submission 202532) | Soil microbial communities from Risofladan, Vaasa, Finland - OX-3 | ecosystem: Environmental > Terrestrial > Soil > Coastal area > Acid sulfate soil | place: Finland: Risofladan, Vaasa | collected... | reverse complement strand
CGGGACGAGGTCGATGAAAAGGCATTGAAGAACCTTCGCGGCATCGTTCGAATCTCCCATGTCACGCTCCACGGAAACACCTATCCGAACCTCGAAGGCTTCGCTCCCGAGGCAGATTGGGAAGAGTTTGCAGTTACTTCTAGCCGGGAAGGCGAGGCAGCGGAGATAGGCCATGACTTATAGCTATACACAGATCAGCCAGTACCTTCGCTGCCAGCGAAGCTATCGGTACCGGTATCTGGACGGGTGGCAGGAAAAAGAAACCAAGGCTTCCCTGCTCTTTGGCCGCTGCTTCGAGAAAGCTCTGGCGGCGTACTTCTGTGGGGAGGACAGCACGGCGACTTTATTCAAGGAGTGGGGTGTCTGGCGAGAAGCAACACTGGAATACTCGAAGAACGACTCCTGGGACCGGATGGCCCATCAGGGTGTTCACTTGTTGGAGTTGTTCGCACGGGATAATCGAGTCCGAATCCATGATCCCCGCAGAGATCTCCAGGCCAAGATCAATCGCTCGCTACTCAGTGGCAATGACTTCGTTTCTTATATCGATGCCCTAGGATACTTAGATGAAACGCGTTGCATTATCGATTGGAAAACAACCACCAGCCGCTACCCAGATGAATCTACCGGATTATTGGCGCTTGACCCGCAGCTGATCTGCTATTCGTGGGCTACCGGCATCTCCGATGTCGCGCTCGTGGTCTTCGTCCGGAAGCAGACACCCGAGATTCAATATCTAAAGACGTCAATCACCGAGGAACAGCGGCAGGAATTTGGCCGGCTAATCGAAACAACTGCTTCTCAGATCGAAGCGGGTCAGTTTCTGCCGCACAGCGGCATTCGGTTTCCGCAGAACGGCTGCGTTAGCTGTGCCCACCTGGAACTCTGCCTTGAAAATCAGACGATGATCGAATCTAAGCTCGTTCGTCGTCCTGGAGCGAGTGACCTTGATTGGCTTGACCAGCTTGAGGATTAACGGGCAGACGCTGATGCCTCCGAAGCTCAATCGAAAGAGAGCTCTGTTTGTGCTCACCAGGATTGAGGAGATCTTGGCTTGGGAGACACGCGTCGAGCGCGAACGAGACACGAAATTCGTCGAGCTCGGCCGCTATCTCTGCGAGGTTCGGGCAGGACAGTATTGGCGGCTTGACCAGTTCGGGTCCTTCGATGAATTCCTGGAAAGACGCTTCCCTGATTCGCGACGTAAGGCTTATTACCTGATGGCGATTCACGAGCACTTAACGAGAGTGCCGAAGCATCAGCTCAAGGAAGTCGGGTGGACGAAGGCGACCGAACTGGCGAAAGTGGCGCGGAGGGAGGGACAGCGATTCGAAAGTGCAACCTGGGTGCACAAAGCGCAGGCGCTATCGAAGGAAGAGTTCAAGCGCGAAGTCGAGAAACACCTCACGGGCAAAGACACCGAGCCGTGGGAGCTTCTGTACTTCAAAGTGTACAAGAGCCAGCTACAGGTGATCGAACAGGCCCTCGAGACTGCGGGATTGATGCTGGGGACAAACAAATCGCGAGGTTACTGTTTGGAGATGATTTGTGCGGATTTTCTGGCGGGAGCGACCCAGGACAACAATGAGAAAGAGAGTTTGCTGCTTTCGATCAACCGGATGTTCGAGTTGTTGCCTGGGCCAATGAAAGTAACCTTTCTTGAAGGACTACAGAAGGCCTCGTGAGTTCATTGAGCCAACGACGACCGCGCCTTCGACTGGATCGCCAGGCTTACGACGAACTTCGCAAACAGGTCCTCGAGCGCGACGGCTGGAGATGCCAAAACTGCGGATCTTCGGAGAATCTCCATGTTCATCATGTCCAATCACGGGGCCGGCTGAGAGCCGACACCCTCGAAAATCTGATGACACTTTGTGCCTGCTGTCATCGGGATGTGCACCTCAAGTTCCAGCGCACAACCTTGAACAAAAATACGCACAGTGAATGATCGCCGGGCTCCGCAATCCTTCACCGGACGGCAGTGGCAGTATCCATTCGGGGCAGTGGGCCCAAAACCGTAGCCGTTACTCATAAGCGCGAATCAATTCCGGACGACCGAGAAGCAGGCGGACGCTTCCGATTCGAATGGCGAAGGGTATAATCACGTGCGTCAGGGCACCGCCGCAACTGGAAATTTGCCGCCAAATGATCGAGTATTTTGACAACTTCGAAAACGGTACCTGTGTCAAAAGTGATTTGTGCATTGTCGGCGCAGGGGCGGCTGGCATATCAATCGCCAGAGAGTTCCTAGGTACCCATTATGAAATTAGCGTTTTAGAAAGCGGGGGATTCGACGGCGATACGGAGACTCAGAAGTTATATCAGAGCGAGCTTGTTGGGCTGCCGCACACAGGTATCCAAATTGGACGTGCTCGGGTTTTCGGTGGCACGACGACCTTGTGGGGTGGGCAAGCTCTTCGCTTCAGCGATTTTGATCTTCAGAAGCGAGAGTGGGTGTCTTTCAGCGGCTGGCCGCTTTCGCGTGCGGACCTCGACCCATGCTACGAGCGAGCAGATCGCATATTGCAACTCGGAGCCCGGATTCCGTACGAAAAACTGTGTGCTGCATTCGGCGTTGAACCTCCCGCTTTCGATCCTTCCAAACTTTGCATGCAGTGTTCGCAATGGAGCCCCCGGCCGAATTTCGGAACCGCGTTCCGTCGTGAGCTCAAACGAGCGAACAATATTTCCGCATTGCTTCACGCAAACGTGACCGGAATCGTCACCAACGAAGCTGCAACAGAAGTCAGCTCCATTGAGTTCACCACGCTTGGCGGGAAAAAAGGCGTTGCGAAAGCACGGTTCTATGTCATCTGCTGCGGGGGCATCGAGACTGCCCGGCTCCTCCTTGCTTCCAACAGAATTGACCGGCGCGGGGTCGGAAACCAGAACGATTTAGTAGGCCGATACTTCCAAGAACATGTCCATGTCCGCTGCGGAAATTTGCTGGCGACGAATCGCAAATATTTGCAGAACCTATTTGAATCATTCTTCCAAGGACGACTGAAGCACGCTCCTCTCATAACCCTAAGTGAGCGGGTGCAGAGAGAAAAGCGTTTGCTCAGTATTCTCGGGACTGTAGGGTTCGAACCAGCACCGGATTCGTGCATCACCGCGATGAAAACTTTGTTCAGAGCAGCGATTGGCAAGAGCTACCCCGGAACCGCGGACCTGAAACGTTTGATCGGTAACGTATTGGCAGATCCCGGAGAGTTGGCTTCATTGACTTATCGTCTCTATGCAAAAAAAAGGGCTGGGACCCCAAATCGCGGACCGATCTATTTCGGAGCGCAATGCGAGATGGCACCGAATCCCGAAAGCCGCGTAATGCTGTCCGATTCCCGGGACTCACTCGGAATGCGCCGAGTCAAACTTGACTGGCGCCTCGGAGAGATGGAGCGCCGCACAATCTCTGAATTCGCCATTACGCTGGCGCACGAGTTCGAGCGGCTTAAACTCGGAAGTTTCGATCTAAGGCAGGTCGCTTCTCTGGATGATCCTATAAGGTGGACCGAAATGGCGCACGATTCAGCCCATCATATGGGTACCGCCCGAATGCATGAGGCTCCGCAGTTGGGTGTCGTCGATGCGAACTGCCGTGTCCACGGCCTTGCCAATCTGTACGTCGGCAGCAGTGCCGTGTTCCCTACCGGCTCCTGCTCGAATCCTACGTTAACGATTCTGGCGCTATGCATGCGGATTGCGGACCGGCTTAAGCAGCTTTTCTGAGGGCCGTGACACCGTCCCATAAGCAAAGCAGAAAGGTTCCTGCCGGCGCCTCGGCAGCATGAGGACATAGAATGAGAACGATTGTTGTGCCGGGATTCGAAAATGAAATTCCAGTCCTAGGATTCGGTTGCAGTAGCCTCACGGCAACCGGCTCCAGGAACGGAGCGAGCTTGCTGAAGACTGCGTTCGACTCCGGAGTTCGTCACTTCGATGTTGCGCGGTATTACGGATATGGCGAAGCAGAGAAAATACTGCGCACTCTCGTGAAGTCGCACCGCTCAGAGATTACAATCACCACAAAGTTTGGCATTCGGCCTCCTGGACGAGCAAGCGCACTGCGTATCGCTCTCAGCGCGGGGAGGCGGTTTGTCCGGCTTATGCCTACGGCGCGCAAATTCATGCAGAACCGGGCGAAAATCCTCGTGACAACCGGGGCATTCGGTGTGAATGACGCACAACAAAGCCTCGAAACAAGTTTCCGTGAACTGGGCACGGACTACATCGATTTTTTTTTGTTGCATGACTATGCGGTTGCCGACCCAACATCCAGCGAGCTACTGAAATTCTTGGACGATGCTGTTGCCGCCGGCAAGATTCGATCCTTTGGAATAGGAACAGACATCAACAATGTGCTGCGCGCTCTAGAATACCAGCCGGCACTCTGCAAGGTTATCCAGTTCGAAAACAGCGTCCTGGTGCAAAATAGGAAGCGGCTGCCTCTACACACTCCAAGCCGGCTTGTGGTGACACATGGATCGCTAGGCCCAAGCTATCGCGCTGTTTTGTCTTTTCTTCATGCGAATCGCGATACAGCGAGGCGTTGGTCCGCGCAACTCGATATGGATTGCGAGAAGGACGACACCATAGCGGCTCTGATGTTGAACTATGCGGTCGAAGCAAATCCAAATGGCCTTGTCCTGTTTTCGTCAAAAAACGCGGAGAGAATAACCAAGAATATTAGAGCGGTACTCGAACCGAGTCTGGCGTCTGAGCAAGTTGCATTGTTCGGCCAGCTTGTTGAGCAAGAATTAATACCTTTAATCCGCAAATGAAATTCGCGGCGGCGCTGCTCGAACTTAAGTTTGCCAGCGAACAAGACGCGATCAGACCGCCAGACATTTCACCGTTGCCGTAATGCACGACTTCAGTCCACGTTTCGGAGAAGAAATCTGATATGGTGCTGCATATCGCGCAAATCGCTTGTGCGCCAATTCGTTTTTTGATACGGCGAGGGATATTTCATGGTGCCCCAACTACGTCACATGCTCAGTGAACCGCTTCGAAAACGTGCTGCAGCAACATTCGTTGGAAATCATGCGGACTTCTTCAGCGCTCTGGGCGGAAACGCGCAGTTGCATCAGTGGCTAAGGCTGAATCAACCGTTTGGCTATTTTAAAAACAGATACCAACTGTACGGCGACATTCAGGCGCGAATTCTGGATACGGAACCAATCGACTATCTCGAATTCGGCGTGCGTAATGGCGATTCAATTTTCAAATGGGCGACCCTAAACACCAATTCAAACAGCCGTTTCATCGGGTTCGATTCGTTTGAAGGGCTTCCCGAGGACTGGGTGAGCGTCACAGGAACCGCACCCAAGGGGTCATTCTCAGTCGCCGGAATTGTCCCTGCAACAAACGATCCCCGCGTGCGTTTCATCAAGGGATGGTTCTGCAACACCTTACGGCCATTCCTGCAAGATTTTCGCCCACGCTCCCGACTGGTGATCCACAACGATGCAGACCTTTACTCGTCCACACTCTATACGCTTTCGACGCTTGATCCGTTCCTGCGGCCGAGTTCGATATTGATTTTTGACGAGTTCGCGAATCCGCTGCATGAATGGCGGGCGTTCCGTGATTACATCACAGCGTTCGGTCGTTCAGGCAGGGTTCTGGGCGCATCTGGTGAATATTACACGCAGGTAGCTATCGAATTAATGCAGTAGCACCAGTGGTCGACAAAAATCGTGCATGCGCAAATTCTTGCATACAGACATTGAAAGTGATTCCATATTCGGTCAGGCGGTCATTCGGCACCACAATCGCTTTCAACTCCGGCATGCCCGGCACTTGGTCAACAACCACGCCCGAGCCGTCCTCCTTGCTTCTCCTCGGAACGGGCTTGCTTGGATTCGGGCCGCTCGTTCGCCGCCGATTCCGAGCTTAATGTCATCGGCAAGCGACGGCTAATATCGAGGGCAGTACGGCCGCTTTCGGCAACCAAAGGCGAGGTTTCCCAGATAGTTTCGTTTGCATCGGGGGAATTAAGCAGCGGCATTTCCCAGAGCAAGTAAGAATTGTTCCGCGATAGCGTCCCACGAAAAGTATTTCTGTTCGGCCACCAGACTGCGCTGGCGCATCTCGTCGCGGAATTTGGCGTCGCACAGTATGTGCTTGAGTGCTTCTGCAATGCCCACGCGGTCGCCGGGATCAGCTAGGAGCACACCCGCCTCGGTAATCGGGAACGCAGTTTCTTCTCCGCGGTAGCCAACAATCGGGAGACCACACGCAATCCCCGCAATCGCGCTACCTCGTCGGGTGGAAATATGCCCACGAACGCAAAGCAACACATCAGCCATTGCAAGTTGTTGTACGAGCTGTTCTGGAGGCAGCACTCCAAGGACGTTCAGTGCCACCCCGGATCCGTCCAGATCTTTTTTCAGCGCGGCCTCAGCTTCCGCTGCACCTCTTCCCATCACGACCAATCGCAGGCTCACAACCGTGGACACGGCCTGCCTGAGAACATAAGAAATATCGGCCGATTCGTCGCAGCTTTGTGAGCCCCATGTGACACCAAACACGGCAACAGTCAGGACGCTGGCGGATCTTACGCCACTATTCTGGTTTCGCGGTTCAGTCTCAGTAAAATTGCTTCCGACGGGAATGAATATGGCTCTATTCGCGTTTCGCGGAAGCCAGGGGACATTCTTCGCGGGTACAGTCAACACGGAACGCGCCGTCCAGGTGTATGCTCTGCGCATCACTTGATATTGGTAAGTAACCCTCAAACGGTTTTTCCAGCCATGTGCCTGGTCGTTTCGTATGTCGTGAAAGACCATGCAAACCGTCGCGCCTCGCATTCTTAGAGTCCCGAGCACTGCCAGTGCGCCCAAAGGGAAGCCGCGTCGCGACCACATCAGCGAGGTATACTGAAAAAGGATCCACTTCCCTTTCCACTCCCGGCTTTCTCTCCAAAGTTGTCCAACAGCACGCAGCCACCCCTGAGTTTCCCAGCGCATTTCGGCCACATCCAGATGTTCCCCTCGACGCGCAAACGCCCTGCTCAACTGCAGACAATAATCTCGCACTCCATTCGTAGGTAGATCTTGCCGTCCTAACAAAGCGATCACAGCAATCGGAGAACCCAGAGCCCGCCGAAGCGGCAGAATAGCTCCTGATAACATCACCACTGCGTACTCCTTTCTTGTCCGCCACACCACTTCGTTTGTTTTTGTTAGACCGACTTCCGCGTCTTCAGTCACTCTTCGATTTCGCCGACCTCGTCAAGAATCGCCTGCGCGCCAACATCCTGGAGGCGCGAATCCTATTCCTATCCACTCCATTCGCAGTACCCAGCCAGTGTGGCTCTAAAACATTCGAATCCATGGTGTGCGCGAACAACTTCTCCGGCCCGCTGGCCCATCCCTAGCCGCAGATCATCGTTAGACAAGAGAGCGCGCAACGCACCGGGAAGCGACGACGGATTATTCGGCTCAACCAATATTCCCGTGACTCCCTCCTCAACAATATCTGGAATTCCACCTAGGGCTGTGCCAATGACCGGTTTTCGAAAAGCCATTGCTTCGAGAAACACGAGCCCAAAACCCTCTCCTGTGCTGGGTAGGGCAAAAACGTCACATGCAGCGTAACAGGCTGCGAGTTCGTAGCGGGAAAGGCCTGAAATGAAATGGACATTCTCCCGCGCGTTTGCCGCAAGCGCGAGTTCCTTCAATCGTGGCAGATCGTCACCCTCGCCTACGAGTACAAGATGCAAATCGGGGAATTCTCGCGTCAATTCTGAAACGGCATGAATCAACAGATCAGCACCCTTATAGCGTTCGCTCGCCGCCCATCGACCGACCGAAAGCACGACTCTGCCGTGCGGAAATTGCGATGGCCAAGGAAGAGGATCCGGCAAATTTGCGAGGTTGAGAAAATCAGGATCAAGGGGCCAGGGAAGCCGGCGAATATTCTCAGCACGCACACCCTGAACTTCTGTTAGCTTGCGCGCGGTGTCGGAACTGGGAGCAAGGACCATGCTGGCACCGCGGAGGGCTTTCCGTCGGAGCGCAGGCAACGGCTGCCACACTTCGATTCCATGCGTGCCAATGATGACTAGCGCTTGGCGAGCGAGGAGTTTCATTCCCGCGGCGATTGGAGCAAGGTTGGGATGCGCCGCGAAAATGACGCCTGGGCGAGCGCGGGCTAGACGAAGCGCAGCGACAATAAATCGCGACTTGCTGCGGGCGAAACCACGATACTTAAAACGCAACTGTCCTGCTGCGGCTTCGTGTTCTCCATTTGCATCGTTGAGGCTGAGGAACTCGCACGAACCGCCGCGTTCGCTGGCAATGGAAGCGAGAGCGGCAGCAGTTTGGCGGCCAGCCATTTGAATGCCGCCAACGCTGGCAAGCCCGGGAAAGAGCCCCACGATCATGGGAAGCCGATCATTCGAATGTTGGCGCGGCGGAAAGACTGATCAATCATTCACGGATCCTGTCGCGCGCTGGCGGCATGGCGGGATGCTTCTTTTCTAAAGCGTCTATTAAAAGCGCGGCGAACTCGCGGGCGTTGCGCTCCCAAGTATATTGTTGCACGGTCGAAATCGCCCGTTCGCTCAAGTGCGCACGCAGCGTGGCACTCTTGTAGAGCTGCCGGATTTTTGCCGCCAAGGCCACAGCGTCGGAAGGATCCGGAACGACAATTCCATTGTCCCCATCTGAAATAATCTCCGAAATGCCGCACGCGGCGCTGACAATAACCGGGACACCGCAGGCCATTGCTTCGGCGGGCGGCAGCGGAAGTACATCTTCCCTCGATGGGCCAACGTAAATATCCGCGGCGCTGTAATAAAACTCGACATCGTTACGGACCGGCAGAAAGTGAATACGGCCGGTGAGCGAATTCCTCTCCAGAGCGCTCTGATACGGCGATGGATCGTCACTGCCGACGACAAGAAGATGGAGTGGAAGCTCACGGAGACGGCCCATCGCTTCCAAAATAACAGGCAGTCCTTTGTTTTGCCAACCGTTGCCAATGAGCAGGAGCGCGAAGTGCTCTGGGGTGAGGTGAAGTTCCTGTCGAGCAGAGCCACGCAACTCCAAGCGGCGCTCGGGATTGAATACTTCATGGTCCAAGCCGAAATAGACCGCGGGAAGCGGCCCCGTGCGGCCGTAGAATTCTTGCAAGGATGCGGCCGTGCGCGGCGTGATGAGAATCAGAGACGTCTCCGGATTTGCGTAGATGCGTTTCTCGAGTAATGCAATGAGCCGGTAATACAATTGGCGGTGCAGCCATCGGACGGATCCAAATGTCGAAGGTTTCTCCGATGCCGCAGCCGATGAATTGCGGCGCAACAGTTCCGCGAAGACGATGTGAACGGAAATCACATCGGCATCGAGACAATTGATTCCCGGAGAGAACGTAAGGTCGTAGGGCCGAGCGGCAAAGGATGTATCCCAACCGCGCCGAAGTTGGTTGCATGTGAACCACCAGAGATAATTGAGAATATGCGGACCGGGAAGCTTGGAGATTTTGTGCCAGCTGATGCGAGACGGATCCAAGCCCTCCACATTCTGACTATAGACATGAATTTCAAATTGGTCGGCTAAACGCGACACCCATTCGGCGACATAGCGCTCGGTGCCGTGGTGCTTGTCAACGAAGGGCGAGACAACTGCGAGTCGCGGTCGTCGCTTCGTCATAGCGGTTTTGAACAAGTCCGCTTAATCATGACTGTGTCCGCGTTTTGCATCGCTGGTTATCTTAGAGTGTTTGTTGCCAGGGTGATTTCGCGGGCGGGTGGGACGGTGAGAATGTCCGGCAAGCGAAATAACACTCCCACTAGAATCCAAAGAAAAGCATTGTTGACGAAGTTTTCGTAGATATCGATTCCGAGATACGTGAGCGGGTAGAGAATCGCAAATGCGTACCAGAGAATCGCTATCGCAATCGGGAACAGGCGTGTGTGTTTGAGTGTGCGGACTACTTTCCAGGAAGACCAGAGAAGCGCCGCCGTCCAGAGAATCCAGAGAAACGGCGCCAGGATTCCCATCTCTAAAATAAGTGTGCCATAACCTTCCTCGACGCCGATGTTCGAGGGGCCCGCCAGCTTGCTTAGATATTGACCACCGAGAGACGCGGTACCCGTGCCGTTTCCTACAACCCAGTGCGAATTCGAAAATGCCTTTAATAATTCTCCGACAGGATAACTCCATGTCCGATCACCTAGCTGATAGGCTGAACTGCTGGGCATCAGGGTCTGGGAATAGAATCCAAGGCGGGAGGCAGCCTGGATGGGAAAAAATGCGACAAAAATCGCGAGTCCGATGGCCGCAAACATAATACTCCGGCGAATGGCTTTCATCAGTCTGCGGCTCTGCCCACCGGTTACCGGCGCTCCCCAAAGATACGCAACCGTCAAAGCCGAAGTGCTGATCAGGGAGTACATAAATGCTGTGCGGGAACCGCTCAGAAGGACAGCTACTGCAATCAGCCCAATTCCGGCGAGGACGATCTTCCGCCTTCGCAGCTTAGAAAGGATAAAGTAGCCCGCCGCCCCCAGTCCGACGATCGTCGCAAGCACCAAGAAGAAAGCGAATCTCCCGGTACTCACGAATACCGAGGAAGGCAGCAAAAAAACTTGGCTCGTCAGCGGCGTAACTTTTTCGAGCGACGCTGACCCTTGAATTTCACGAGCGAGTGTGACTGGGTTCAGGAATGTCGGGCCGACGACTGCCTGAATGATTCCCAATGCAGAGATAACTCCAGCAAGAGTCATGAAGGCAATCAAGAATCGCCACAGGTCTCTGTCGTCACGGATGAGCGCGTACCCGACGAACATCAACGGCACATAATAAAAGTAGAACTTCATCCCGAGGATTCCGTAGAGAACGCTGGGCGAATAGGGATTGAATATCTGGAGGACGGCGAGCCAGAAAAAAAAGGCAAAGAAGAGCAGGAACGGCGGTTTAAAACGTTTCGCGCGACCGCGGCGAATCGCGACGAAGAGAGATATGTACGTGAGGCCCGCGAGAACGTCCTTGGCAAAATAGATCGCCATGTTATTGCCGAGATATTTGCGGATGAGGTCTTCAAACAGGAGCCAGACAATGAAAAGGTAAAACCCCATGCGCCAGCTTTTAAGGATGGTAAGAGCGATGGCACAGAGGACAAATCCCATGCCCGCGAAGATCAGCATGTTGGTCTGACCGGCGGTAATCCACTGCGCGGCGTGCCACGCGGCGAGGATCGACAGCAAGAAGAGAACGACGGAGATCACAGCTTGTCTTGGAATCCCGTGAAAGCGAAATCCGCCAAGAGACACGGAGCTGCCCCTGACTCCGAGTTTTTCTGTCCATGTCGCCATATTCTGGTCCTGATTATGACTCTATCACGCCTTGGTGACGGGCGAACTGCGACGGAGCTCGATGGCCTTTTCGACTCCACGGATAAGACTATCCACATAGGCCTGCGGCGACCATTGAGCCATGCGGCGCTTTGCCGCTTCGCCGTATTGGCGAAGAGCTTCACGGTCAGACAATACGCGCCGAAGGAGGTTCGCCAGCGCGTCCACATCTCCACACGGATAAACGAATCCCGTCTGACCTTCCCTGATCAAATCAAATTTAGCGCCGACTCGATCGCTGACAATTACGCCGTGGCCACAAAGCATCATTTCGTTTACGACGACGCCGAACGGCTCGTATTCCGAAGGCAGAGCAAGCAGCTCGGATGCGCAATATACCTGCGGCAAACCGGACTGATTAACGAATCCGAGAAAGCGAGTCCTGTCCGCGATACCCAACGCTTTCGCCTCCGCCTCAAGGTCGCCTTTCAGTGGTCCATCTCCGGCATAGACGAGATAACTACCAGGCACGTTTGCGGATGCAAATGCTCGCAGCAAGTCTTGAGGACGCTTCCAAGGCTGCAACTTCGCGCAAAAGAGCACCACGAGCGCGTCTGCGGAAATGTTCCAGTTACGCCGCACGGCCGCGCGATCCACGCGCGCAGCCTGATCAATCCACCATTCGTTATGAACTACATAGGGCATGAGCATGACGCGCTCCGGCGGGATGTTCAGCGAGCGCATCAACGTTACAGTGCCGGAGGAGGGCGCGATCACAATATCCGCCAGACGGAACAGCCTGGGCCAAAGATATTTTTTAATTTTTGTCTTCCAAGCGCGATCGTCGCGCGGGCTTAGGTCATGGGCGTCCGTGCCGAACAGAATCGGAATGCCCGAGAGTTTCGCCGCGGCGGTGGCAATCCAAAACGTCGCGCAAACATATCCGGTAAACATGACGACCGCATCGAATTTTCCGGATCGGATGAGACGCCAAACGCCGGGGTTGATCAGCCGAAATAATCCGCCAATGGCAGGACGTGGAGAAATATTATTGAGTTTTACCCAGGGATAATTGTCGAGAAGGGGTACGTCCCAGGCGACCCGAACGCCGAAGTCGGGATCGACGTGCGCCTCAGCGCCTTCCAAGCTGCAATACGCGACGAGTATTTCGAGATCGGCGCGCTGCGCCATAAGCCGCCACATTGGCGAGCCGTATTGAGTCGGATGCGTGCAGAGCAAAAGCACGCGAAGTTTCTGCTCAGTCATTTTGCAGCATCCGCGCGCAACGCTCAGCAACTGCTTTATTGAAAGGAAATCGCAGTTCAGGCATACCGAGGCCTAACCGAGCCGGGTCGGCTTCCATTCGGCGCCCCACAATTCGATCATACGTTGCAAGCCATCGAAAATGCCGATCTTGGGCCGCCATTCCAAATCGTGACTGGCTTTTCGAATGTCACTGACGTAGATTTTCTGATCTCCCGGGCGAAATTCCGCGTAATCCACCGTCGGTAACTGACCCAGCAGTTTCTCAAGCGGCTCGCGAAGTTCCGCCCAAACTGAAATCGTGTTTTCGCGGCCACCTCCGACATTGTAAACCTGACCCGCTGTGCGTTGGATTCGGCTGACGGCGCGAAGCATAAGTTCGACAAGGTCGTCGACGTAGAGCAAATCCCGCACTTGTTTGCCATCGCCGTAAATGGTCAGGTGCCCTCCACGAAGGCCTGTCAACGCAAAATGAGCAACCCATCCCTGATCCTCATTTCCGAACTGCCGCGGACCGTAGATGCAGGACATTCGAAAAACGATGGTGCGAAGGCCGTAAATCCTGAAATAGTCGCGCACATATTGATCTGCCGCTCCCTTTGAACAACCATATGGCGAGTGGAAATCCAGCGGGCAGCTCTCCGATACTCCATCGGGAAGATCGTCGAAATCGTAGCGGGTCTCCCGCTCCACGACGCGCACGTGGTCGAGCCCGCCGTATACTTTGTTCGTGGAAGTGTAGAGAAAAATGGGTGTGGGATTCAGGTGACGCGCCGCCTCAAGAACGTTTAGCGTGCCCTGGGCATTAATGAGAAAATCTTCGCGCGGATTGTTGACTGACGTCGTAACAGCGACCTGCGCCGCAAGATGAAACACTACATCAACTCCTCTAACGGCGTCTTGGACAGCTTCGAAATCGCGAACATCCGCCTGGAGCAGTTGGAATTGGCTTCCATGGTGTGCACGAAGCCATTCGAGATTTTTCTGAACTCCAGGCCTGGAAGCATTGTCGAAAATTTTGACATCATGTCCATCCTGGAGAAGGCGATGAGACAAATTCGTACCGATGAAGCCGATCCCTCCGGTTACCAGCGCGCGCACGATGCCTCCTTACAGTATGGAACTTACGCTTGGAACTCGGACGCGTTAAGGCCGCGCCCGCCGATCGAAACCTGTCATGAAAATCCGCGAGTGGCCAGTTTCAAGCTGTGGACCGCAAGCGTTGTGCTGCACTCTGGCGCGAAGCGGCCTGCTCCAGCATGCTCAGGATTCTGGGGTAGAAACTTTTCCAGGAATGCCGAGGGGCCAGTTCCGCGCCCGCACTGCCCAACCGTTTTCGTACCTCGGCTTCCGAAAGCAGTAAGGAAACCGCCGATGCAAACGAGTCACGATCATCTGCGACCAATAGATGTTTGCCGTGCTCTCCTTCAGTTCCCAAACACCCCAACGAGGTAGCAACCGTTGGAATTCCCATGCTAAGCATTTCCAATAGCTTAAGCCGGACCCCGGTACCGGAAATTACCGGAACCACGCCGACGGCGACATCCTGCATAG
>Ga0307374_10009726_pt1 | contig 14117 bp, 13 predicted proteins | sample OX3MG_FD_202532 | JGI IMG/M metagenome (GOLD analysis project Ga0307374, IMG submission 202532) | Soil microbial communities from Risofladan, Vaasa, Finland - OX-3 | ecosystem: Environmental > Terrestrial > Soil > Coastal area > Acid sulfate soil | place: Finland: Risofladan, Vaasa | collected... | reverse complement strand
GGGTGTCTCTGGCGGATCGGGTCGGGCCCCGAGATCGCACAGCGGGCCTGGTACGATGGGGACCCCTTCGACAGTGAGGGCCGGCCAGCGAAAGCCCCCACCACGTGCGATCCGCCCCGCTTCGGCTCTCGACCAGGCTCCGCCTCCGCGGATCGCCCCGTGCGGGACCACTGACCCGAGCCCGGGTCCCCCGTCGGGCCGGACCGGCATCGGCGTGCGCTGCGGTCTGATGCCGACCCCACGACCACCCGAGCGCGTCGGTGCCATCCCCACTGACGGCGATCTGGTCGATGCCACCCTTCGGCTGGTGGTGGAGCTGGCGCGGGCCACGGTGGGAGGGTCCGACGGGGTCAGTGTGTCGCTCCGGCGCCACGGCCGGCTGGCCACGGTGGCGGCCAGCGACCGGACCATCTCGTCCATGGACGCCCACCAGTACGCAACCGGCGAGGGGCCGTGCGTGGACGCATCGGTAGTGGGCCGCTCCTTCCTCGCCGCCTCGCTCGAGACCGAGGACCGGTGGCCGCAGTTCACCCCGAGGGCGCTGCAGCTGGGCATCCGGTCCATCCTGTCCTCCCCGCTGGTGGCCCGGACCCGTCCGGTGGGCGCCCTGAACATCTACTCGCGACAGCCGTCGGCCTTCGCCCCCGAGGATCAGGACCTGGCCATGACCTTCGCCACCGGGCTGTCCGCCCTCCTGACCGACGCCGGAGTCGACGTCAGCGACGACCACCGCTCGGAGCGATTCCAGGCGTCCCTGCGCTCGAGAGAGGCCATCGCCCAGGCCCAGGGCGTCATCATGGAGCGGCAGGGCATCTCCGAGGAGCGCGCCTACACCGAGCTCAGGACCTACTCGCAGCGCACCGGCCTGTCCCTCCGGGCCCGGGCCGAGCAGATCACCGCGTCAGCCGGCCGGCATCGGCACGGACCCGGGCCCCACGACGGCGGGGACCGACGTGAGTGACCTGCACCCGGACCACTTCGACCGGTTCCGGAGGGAAGCCGGACTGACCCGCGGTGAGCTGTGGCTGCGGTACTTCGAGCTGGGCGGCATGAGCACGGCGTTCCAGATGGAGGCGTTCCTCTACGGGGCCCTGCTGCCGAGCTCCCACGACCACGATGTCCTGGCCCACGCCCTCAACGAGCGGTTCGTGGAGCTGGGCGGCAACCACCCCGTGCCCTACGAGGAGGACCGCGACCCGTTGCCGTAGTGGGCCGACGGGCCGCCCTTGGCGCCTCCCCCGACCCCGGTGGGCAGCACTCCCCTGACCCCGGTGGGCAGCACTCCTTTGACCCCGGCGGGCAGCAGCCCTTGACAGTCAGAACGTTCGCGATATATCGTTATATTACGAGAACGGTCCTGACGACCGAGGAGCAGACCCCCGGCGCGGCAATCCGGCCGGCCGGGGAGGGACGATCGAGGAGAACGACCTGATGCATGGACATACGCGCTTCGAAGAGACGGCCTCCGACCCGGGGTTCCCCGGCCGGGCCGACCGGTACGACCGCCTCGCCGGCGCACCTCGGGGGCGGGGAGGCGGACGGGGACGCGGCCGGGGCGACGGGTTCGGGCCCGGCTACGGCCGCCACGGGGGATTCGGCCCGGGCTTCGGACCCCCGATGTTCGGCCGGGGGCCGAGGAGGGGCAGGGGGGACGTCCGCGCCGCCATCATCGCCCTCCTGGCCGAGGAGCCCATGCACGGCTACCAGATCATCACCGAGCTGACCGAGCGCAGCGGGGGCGTCTGGCGTCCCAGTCCCGGTTCGGTCTACCCCACGCTGCAGGTCCTCGAGGACCAGGGGCTGGTGACCGCGGACCAGGCCGAGGGCCGTCGGGTGTTCAGCCTCACCGAGGAGGGCCGGGCGGCCGCCGGGGCCGCCGGCGGCGGGCCGGCGCCGTGGGAGAGCGCGGCCCGTGGTGCCGACCGGTCGTTGGTCGACCTGCGTGGCCTCATGTTCGAGGTGGGGGCGGCCATCATGCAGGTCGGGCGGGCCGGCAGCGAGAGCCAGGTGAAGGCGGTGGGCGAGATCCTCACCGACACCCGGCGCCGGATCTACCTGGTGCTGGCGGACGGCGCCGGGCCTGCCGATGCACCGGGGGCCGAAGGGCCCGGCGACTCCTCCGAGGAGTGACGATCGGGCTCAGGCGCCCTCGTAGGTGAATCCGAGATCCGGTGCGGTGAGGAGGGCCCGGAACGGGAGCCCCTCGGCCGCCGCCATGGCCTCCACCGTGCCCCCCCGGTCGACGACCGCCACCAACAGCACCGGCTCGGCACCGGCGTCAGCGACCGCACGGGCCGCCTCGAGCAGCGACGTCCCCCGGGTCACGGTGTCCTCGGTGATCACGACCCGGTCGCCGGCGTCGAGGGCCCCGGCGATCCGGCCACCGGCACCGTGGTCCTTGGCCTCCTTGCGAACGCTGAACGCCTTCAGCATGCGGCCGCGGGTGGCCGCCACCCCGGCGGTCACGAAGGCGACCGGGTCGGCCCCCATGGTGAGTCCCCCGATGGCGTCTGCGTCGGCCGGGATCACCGACAGCAGGCCGTCGGCCACCAGTACCATGGCCTCGGGACGGCACACCGACTGCTTCGAGTCGATGAACCACGAGCTCTTCCGCCCCGACTTGAGGGTGAAGTCACCGCGCTTGACCGAGTGCTCCAACAGGTGGGCCCGGAGGGCCCCGAACTCGGTGGGCGGCAGGTCCCCGCTCACGCCGGAGGCACCGGCACGTCCGACCCGGGCGCCCCGTCGGGACCGGGTTCGGGCCACCACCGGGGCCCGGCGAGCTCCACGCCGTGACCGCCGTCCTCCACCCGGCCCACCACCGCGGCGTCCACCCCGGCCCCGGCGAGGGCGGCCAGCGCGTCGCCGGTGCTGTGCGGGCCGACCGCCATGACCATCCCGAGGCCCAGGTTGAAGACCCGGGCCATCTCGTCGTCGGCCACACGGCCCAGCCGTCGGATCTCACCGAAGATGGCCGGCACCTCCCACGTGCCCCGGTCCAACACGGCCCGCACCCCCGCGGGGGGAAGGGCACGGGGCAGGTTGCCCTCGAACCCGCCGCCGGTGATGTGCGCCACGGCGTGGACGTCGGCCGCGCCGATGGCGGCCCGCACCGCCGGCGTGTACAGCACGGACGGCCGGATCAGCTCGTCGGCCAGCGTCACCGTGGCCCCGGGCCAGGCCGGGGCATCGAAGGCCCGGCCGGCCCGCTCCAACAGGACGTGGCGGGCCAGGGTGAACCCGTTGCAGCGCAGGCCGGGCGACGCCAGCCCGATCAGGGCGTCGCCGGGGCGCACCCGGGCCGGGCCCAGCACCTCGGCGCGCTCGACGACCCCGACGGCGAAGCCCACCAGGTCGAACTCGCCCGGCTTCATCACCCCGGGGTGCTCGGCCATCTCTCCACCGAGCAGGCTGGCCCCGACCCCTCGGCAGGCCTCGGCCACCCCGGCCACCAGCTGGGCCATCTGAGCCGGGTCCACCGCACCCGACGAGATGTAGTCGAGGACGAACAGCGGCTCGGCCCCGTGGCAGACCAGGTCGTCCACGCACATGGCCACCAGGTCGATGCCGATTGTGTCGAACCGCCCGAGGGCCTGGGCCACCAGGGCCTTGGTCCCCACCCCGTCGGTGCCTGCCACCAGCACCGGGTGGCGGTACCGCTCCGTGTCCAGGGCGAACAGCCCCCCGAAGTCGCCCAGCCCGCCGAGGACCTCGGGGCGGAGGGTGGAGGCCACCATGGGCTTGATCAGGTCGACGGCCCGCTCGCCGGCCTCGATGTCCACCCCGGCGCCGGCGTAGGTGGCCGGGGCGGGGTCGGTCCTGTCGTCGGTCGGGTGCAGGGTGGGGTCCGGTGCGGACCCGGTCACGCCGGGGTGCCGGCCACGCCGCTCAGCGTGGGGCGCTCGGAGAACTGCACCGGGACCGGGACCGGGTAGTTCCCGGTGAGGCAGGCGTCGCAGAAACCGGCGCCGGGGGCGTCGATGGCCTGCACCAGGTGTTCGAGGGTGAGGTACTCGAGGGAGTCCACGTCGAGGAAGTCGACGATCTCACGGTGGCTCTTGATCGACGCCAGCAGCTCGTTCCGGTCCGGGGTGTCGATCCCGTAGTAGCAGGGCCACCGGAACGGGGGCGAGGAGATGCGGAGGTGCACCTCCACGGCTCCGGACTCCCGCAGCATCGTCACCATGGCCCGGGTGGTGGTGCCGCGGACGATGGAGTCGTCGACCACGATGACCCGCTTGCCCGTGATGTTCTCCCGCAACGGGTTGAGCTTGCGGCGGACCCCGTTGGCCCGCTCGGCCTGGGTGGGGGCGATGAAGGTACGGCCGATGTAGCGGTTCTTGACCAGTCCCTGGCCGTAGGGGATTCCTGAGGCCACCGCGTAGCCCTCGGCGGCCGGGACGCCCGAGTCCGGCACTCCCATCACCAGGTCGGCGGGCACCGGTGCCTGGGTAGCCAACAGTTGGCCCATCCGGCGCCGGGCTCCGTGCACCTCGTTGCCGTAGAGCCTGGTGTCGGGTCGGGCGAAGTACACGAACTCGAAGATGCAGAGCTTCGGGTTCACGCGCTCGAGCGGAAACGGGCGCTCGGAGCGCACCTCCCTCCCGTCGATCACCACCATCTCGCCGGGCTCCAGCTCGCGGATGAACGTGGCCCCGATGACGTCGAGGGCCGGCGACTCCGAGGCCAGCACCCAGCCCTGTTCGAACTCGTCAGTGGCTTCCAGCCGGCCGAGGCAGAGGGGCCGGAACCCGTTGGGATCGCGTACGCCGATCAGCCGATCGGCGTCGAGCAGCACGAAGGAGAAGGCCCCCTCCACCGAGGGGAGCACCCTGCCCAGCGCGTGCTCGAGGTCGTCGCCCACCTCGGCCCGGGTGCGCTCGGGGAGCTCGGGAGGGAAGGCCTGGCCCAGTAGCTCAGCCACCAGGTCGCTGTCCGAGGACACCAGGCCGGGAAGCATGCCGGCGGCCTCACCCAGCGACGCCGTGTTGGTCAGGTTGCCGTTGTGGCCCAGGGCGAATCCGGCCCGTCCGACCGCCCGGTACACCGGCTGGGCGTGGATCCAGTCGCTGGAGCCGGCCGTCGAGTACCTCGTGTGACCGATGGCCATGTGCCCCCGCAGGCCCGACAGCTTCCGCTCGTCGAAGACCGTGGTGACCAGTCCCATGTCCTTCATCACCGTGATGACGTCGCCGTCGCTGACGGCCATGCCGGCCGACTCCTGCCCGCGGTGCTGGAGGGCGTAGAGCCCGTCGAAGGTCAGGTGTGCCACCGAGCGCCCCGGGGCGTAGACCCCGAAGACTCCACACGCTTCCTTGGCCTCCATCATCGGTTGGTCACCGCACACACCGGGGGTCGTCGGGCTCGTCCTTGGGCACGATTAGGCCACACAATCACCTCACCGTGCCACTTCAGACTAGTGGCGGGCCATCGCGGCGTGCCGCCCTGCGACGGCCGGGCACCATGGCGGGTCCCCGGTAGCGTCTGTCGCGGTGATCGACCTGCACACGCACTCCACGGTCTCGGACGGGAGCGACGACCCCGGGACCGTCGTGGAACTGGCCGCAGACGCCGGCTGCAGCGCGGTGGCCCTCACCGACCACGACTCGCTGGCCGGGGTGGGCCCCGCCAGGGCCAGGGCCACCGACCTCGGGATCACCTTCGTGCCCGGGTGCGAGGTCTCGTGCCTGCCGGTCGGCACGGGCGGGATGCACGTGCTGGTCTACTTCGTGGAGGAGGACGGCGGACCCCTCCACGGGGAGCTGGTCCGGCTCCGCGCTGACCGTCGGCGTCGGAACCTGGCGCTGGCCGGGCGCCTGGCGGAGCTCGGGCTTCCCGTCACCTACGACCGGGTGGTGTCCGTCGCCGGCGGCGAGGAGGGGGTCGGTCGACCCCACTTCGCCGCCGCCCTGGTCGAGGCGGGGGTGGTGCCGTCCGTCGACGAGGCCTTCGACAGCTACCTGGGCGAGGGCCGACCGGCACACGTGCGCAAGGCGCGACTGACCGGGCCCGAGGTGGCCGACCTGGCCCGCGCCTCGGGCGGTGTGGCCGTCCTGGCCCATCCCTTCAGCCTGGGTCTCGACGGACCGGGGCTGGCGCGGGTGGTGGGCCACCTGGCGGAGAGCGGCTTCGCCGGCATCGAGGCGGTCTACGGCCGCTACTCCCCCCGCCAGCGCCGCGAGCTGGGCCATCTGGCCCGGCGGTTCGACCTGGTGGCGACCGGGGGGTCCGATCACCACGGCGCCAGCAAGCCGGACATCCGCGTCGGTACCGGAACCGGCGACCTGAAGGTGCCGGACCGGGTCCTCGGACTGCTCGAGTCGCGACGTCCCTGAGACCGACGTCCGCCGGCGCGACGTCCCTGAGACCGACGTCCGCCGGCGCGACGTCCCGAGCCCGGCGTCCGCCGGCGGGTCGTTCCCACCGGGGAGGGCACTCAGTTGGTGACCGGGGCCAGCCCGTCGAGGAGCGACGGCAACCGGCTTCGCCAGGCCGCGGTGGCCTCGGCCAGGTCGAGGTCGACCAGTCCCTCCACCACCACCCGGTCACCTCCGGTGGCGCCGAGGACCCGGAACCCCACCCCGGCCCCGGCGGCCCGGGCCACCAGCTCGGTCCTGCGGGTGGTGCACACCACCACGCGCGACGGGGCCTCGGTGAACAGCTCGTGATGATCCGACACGCCGGCCACCTGCAGGCCGATCCCGGACCGGACGGCCATCTCGGTCAGGGCCACCCCGAGCCCGCCGCCGGACACGTCGTGGATACCCGAGACCAGTGCCGCCCCACCGGAGACCCCGTCGGCCACGAGGCCCGTGACGAACTCCACCAGCCGGCCGTGGCCGGGCAGGTCCAGCGCCGGCAGGGTGCCGTCGCGGTGGCCCCTCACCTCGACGGCCCAGCGCGAGCCGGCGAGGGAGGGCGGGCCGCGCCGGGCCGTGGTGGACCCGACGCTGGCGTCCAGCAGGATCAGGGAGGCCCCCTCCACCAGCGTCACCCCGGGGGGCCGCACGGCGAGGTGGTCGATGAGGCCCAGGACCCCGATGACCGGGGTGGGATCGATGTCGACGCCGTGGCTCTCGTTGTACAGGCTCACGTTGCCCCCGATGACCGGAAGGCCGAGGCCGAGGCAGGCTTCGCTCATACCGTCGACGGCCTCGGACAGCTGCCACATCACCTCGGGGTGCTCGGGATTGCCGAAGTTGAGGCAGTTGACGACGGCCATGGGCCGGGCCCCGGCACAGGCCACGTTGAGCGCACCCTCTGCCACGGTGGCCGCGGTGCCGGCCCGGGGGTCGATGGCGCACCAGGTCGGGTTGGAGTCCGTGGTGAGGGCCAGGCCCTTGTCCGAGTGGGGGAGCCCCGGGGCGGCCAGGCGGAGCACGGCGGCGTCACCGCCCGGGCCGACCACGGTGTTGAGGAAGAGCTGATGGTCGTACTGGCGGTAGACCCACGACGGGTCGGCCAGCAGAGCCACGATGTCGGGTCCGGAGTCTGCCGGGGCGGGGAGTCCACCTGGATCGTTGGCGGCGCGGGCCTCGTAGTCACCGGGCCGGGCCAGCGGGCGGTGGTAGAGGGGGGCCTCGTCGCTGAGGGCCCCGGCCGGCACATCGCCGAGGACCTCGCCGTCGAACCCGTCGAGGACCCGGAGCCGGCCCGGCTGTCCGCCGGGCGGATCGGTGACCCGGCCCACCACCGCCGAGCGAACCTCCCAGCGACGGCAGACCGCCTCCACCCGGGCCAGGTCGTCGGGGGTGACGATGGCCAGCATCCGTTCCTGGCTCTCGGAGGTCATGACCTCGTAGGGGGCCATGCCCGGCTCCCGTCGGGGCACGGCGGACACGTCGACGTCCATGCCCACGCCGCCTCGTGCCGCAGTCTCGCTGGTGGCACAGACCAGGCCCGCACCACCCAGGTCCTGGATGCCGACCACCAGCCCGGCGTCGAGCAGCTCGAGGCACGCCTCGATCAGCCGTTTCTCCTCATAGGGATCCCCCACCTGGACGCTCGGGCGCTTGGCCGCCTCGGCCTCGCCGCCCCCGCCCCCGAAGCCGGCCGAGGCCAGCACGCTGACCCCGCCGATCCCGTCCCTCCCGGTGGACGACCCCAGCAGGACCGCCAGGTTCCCCACCCCGGTGGCGGCTCCGAGGACCAGGCGGTCGGTGGGCAGCACCCCCATGCACAGCACGTTGACCAAGGGATTCTGGGCGTAGCAGTCGTGGAACGTGAGCTCACCGCCGATGGTGGGCACCCCCACCGAGTTCCCGTACCCCGAGATGCCGGCCACCACCCCTTCGATCAGCCACTGCTGGCGGGCGTCGGTCGGGTCGCCGAAGAACAACGGGTCCATCACCGCGATGGGCCGGGCCCCCATGGTGAAGATGTCCCGCAGGATGCCCCCGACCCCGGTGGCGGCGCCCTGATAGGGCTCGATTGCGGAGGGGTGGTTGTGGCTCTCGATGCGGATGGCCACCGCGATCCCGTCGCCGGCATCGATCACACCGGCATTCTCGCCGGGGCCCACCAGCACGTGGGGTGCCTCGGTCGGGAGCCGCCTCAGGTGGACCCGCGACGACTTGTAGGAGCAGTGCTCGCTCCACATCACCGCGAACAGGGCCAGCTCGAGGTGGTTGGGCGGCCGGCGGAGAATCGCCTCCACCTCGTCGCGCTCACCGTCGGTCAGTCCGAGGGCCCGGTGCAGCGGCTCACTGGATGCCGACCCCGTCTCGACCGTCACGTGCTCTCTCTTCGCTCCTGATCCCGTCCCCGACCTGATCCCGTGCCCACCTGATCCCGTGGACGACCTCGGGTCGACCGGCGAGGGATCATCGCGGAGCGGCCGTGGGCGCCGCCTCGGCGAGCCGCACCGGACTCCACACGTCCGAGCGTACCCGGAGGCGCGCGGCCACCCGGCCGGTCAGCGGCCCGGAGCTTGCGGCCATCGCCGCCGGCCATCGCCGGCGACGCCGGACCGGACGGAGACCCCGACGGGGCCGGGCGGCCGATACAAACCGTCCGGGGGCCCCTGCGAAGGACTCCACACCGTCAATACCGGTGCGACATACCCGCGGGAGGGTCACCTGCGCACCCCACCGATCCATAGGCCGTCAAAACGTCCGGTCCGAGCTCTTCAATCCGGCAATGCAGGTCGAGCTATTGAGGACGCAAACCGGCCGGACCGGGTGACTCACCGCTCCACCTCCGAGCTCCCCGGGCCAAAACCTGGCCGCTGAGGTGGGAGATCGCCCCGAATGCCTGAGGCACCGTCCCTCTTCCATCGGGCAATGGTCGGTCCCACCGATCGTCCCGTCGCCCAAACGCCGGTGGCGCCACGGCCGCCATCTCCCGACACGGCCCAAGGATTTCCCGGCATACGCTGGGCCCAATTGGACCTATGAATTCCCCGGGCACCCACCGGGTTGCGTCGTATGGCGTTCTCTGCGAGGCTCTGCACATGGCAACGACAACACCGGCGAAATCACGCAAAAAAACTCCGATGTCCGAGGATCACAAGGCGGCACTCGCCAAGGGACGGGAAGAGGGTCGGATCGTGCGCCGCTATCTCGAGGCCCTGGAGTCGACGAAGCCCAGGCGCGGCCGCAAGCGGACACCGGAGTCGATCCGCAAGCGCCTGTTCGCCATCGACAACTCGCTGGGCACCGCCGATCCCCTGTCCCGTCTCCACCTCATCGAGGAGCGCCAGCGCCTGGAGGCCGAGCTCTCCCACACCGGGGACACCGTGGACCTGGCCGCGTTGGAGAAGAGCTTCGTAAAGGTGGCCCGGGTCTATGGCGAGCGCAAGGGCATCTCCTACTCGGCATGGCGCACCGTGGGCGTGAGCGCCTCGGTCCTCCAGCAGGCCAAGATCCCCCGCACCCGGAGCTGACCCGCAGTCCGGATGCGACGCCGGGTCAGGCCACCGTGGCGGCGGCCCGGGGCGCCAGCTCCGCCGACGCGGTCAGGGCCCGGAGCAGGACGATCCCGTCGACCGATCCGAGCAGTGGGTCGGACGCCCGCTCCGGATGGGGCATGAGGCCCACCACGTTTCGGGCCGCGTTGCAGACGCCGGCGATGCCGTCGACCGAGCCGTTGGGGTTGTCCACGTAGCGGAGCACCACCCGGTCCTCCCCGCGCAGCCGGGCCAGGGTGTCGGCGTCACAGGTGTAGTTGCCCTCGAAGTGGTTGATCGGGATGGCGAGCTCCGTGCCCACCGGCACGCCGGACGTCAGCACCGAGTCCGACGACTCCACCCGCACGCCGACGGTGGTGCACACGAAGCGCAGCCCGCGGTTCTTCTGGAGCGCCCCCGGCAGCAGACCGGCCTCGGTCAGCACCTGGAACCCGTTGCAGATCCCGACCACAGGTCCGCCGTCGGCGGCGAAGCGGCCGACCGCCTCCATCACCGGGGAGAAGCGGGCCAGAGCCCCCGGACGGAGGTAGTCGCCGTGGGCGAATCCGCCCGGCAGCACCAGGGCGTCGAAGCCGGCGACGGTGGTGTCGCCGTGCCACACCAGGTCGGCGGACGTCCCCAGGCGCCGCAAGGCCAGGACGGCGTCGTGCTCGCAGTTGGTCCCCGGGAACATGACCACGCCGACACGGGCGGGCATCAGGTGGCGGACCCCGTGCTCGGTGGCGACACCGCCGGGCCCAGGGTGACCGACGACTCCTCGATGACCGGGTTGGCCAGCAGGCGGTCGGCCACCACAGTGGCCCGGGCCAGAGCGGAGGCCTCGTCGTCGGCGGCGACGTCGAAGCGGAACGACTTGCCGGCCCGCACCCCGGTGACGCCGTCCAGTCCCAACGCAGGCAGAGCCCGCTCGATGGTGGCACCCTGGGGGTCGGCGATGCCGTGGCGGAGGCGGACCTCGACCAGCACCGAATAGTGCACCGATGGGACCACGATCAGGCACCGTACCAGTCGGCCAGGCGGCGGCCGCACACCCGCTCGTACGACTCGACGTAGAGCGCGGACGTGGCCGACACGATCTCGCCGGGAAGGGCCGGCGGCGGCGCCTGCTTGTCCCAGGGCTGGGTCTCCAGCCAGTCGCGGAGCCGCTGCTTGTCGAAGGACGGTGGGTTGGTGCCGGGGGCGCAGTCGTCGGCCGGCCAGAAGCGGGACGAGTCCGGGGTCAACACCTCGTCGCAGATGGACAGCGACCCGTCGATGAATCCCAGTTCGAACTTGGTGTCGCAGATGACGATGCCCTGGGACTCGGCGCGGGCCGCGGCCCGCGAGTAGGCGGCCAGGCACAGCGCCGACGCGGCCTCGGCGGCCTCCCGGCCCACGATGTCGACAGCCTCGGCCATCCCGATGTTGAGGTCGTGGCCCTCGGTGGCCTTGGTCGACGGGGTGAAGATGGGCTCGGGCAGCCGGTCGGCGTGCCGGAGGCCGCCGGGCATGGCCATCCCGTGGACCGTGCCCTCCCGCTCGTACTCCTTGTAGGCCGAGCCGGCGAGGTAGCCCCTCACGATGCACTCGATGTCGAGCATCTCGGCCCGGTGCACCAGCATCGACCGGCCCGACAGCCACGCCGGACCGCCGGGGATGGCCGCCGCGCCGTCGGGGAAGTCGGCCACGTCCGCGCTGATCAGGTGGTTGGGCGCCAGGTCGGAGAGCTCCTCCAGCCAGTAGGCGGTCATGGCGGTGAGCACCCGTCCCTTGTCGGGGATGGGCTCCTCCATGATCACGTCGAAGGCCGAGATGCGGTCGGAGGCCACCATCAACAGGCGGCCCTCGCCGGCGTCGTACAGCTCCCTCACCTTGCCCGACTGGATGAGGGTGAGCGGATCTGTGGTCGATGGGGTGGTCATGGGGCGAGCTCCTCCAGGGCATCGGTGAATCGGTGGACATGGCGCAGGGTACGGGACAGGTCGAAGGCGGCGTCGAGTGCCGAGGGGGCCAGGGTGACCTCGGGGTCCTCGTCCAGCACCTGGCGGAACGACCGCCCCTCGGACCAGGCTGTCCGGGCGTCGCGCTGTACGATCCTGTAGGCGGCATCACGGCTCAGCCCCGCGCTCACCAGGGCCAACAGGACCGACTGGCTGAAGACCAGGCCCCTGCTCCCCTCGACCAGGGTTGCCAGCGCCCGCTCCGGATGGACCACGAGGCCCTCGACGAGCCCCCTGGCCTTCTGCAGCATGTAGAGGGTCAGCATGCTGGCGTCGGGCAGCACCACCCGCTCCACCGAGCTGTGCGAGATGTCCCGCTCGTGCCACAGGGCCACGTCCTCCAGGCCGGCCGAGAGGTATCCCCGAAGGACGCGGGCCAGGCCGCAGAGCCGCTCGGAGAGGATGGGGTTGCGCTTGTGGGGCATGGCCGAGCTCCCCTTCTGGCCCGGCCGGAACGGCTCCTCGACCTCGCCCAGCTCGCTGCGGGACAGATGCCGGACCTCGGTGGCGATCAGCTCGATGGTGGCCCCCACCGCGGCGCAGGCCCAGAGGTACTCGGCATGGCGGTCACGGGCCACCACCTGGGTGGCCGGCACCGGCGTCAGCCCCAGGGACCGGCAGACGTGCTCCTCCACCCGGGGGTCGATGTTCGAGTAGGTGCCGACGGCGCCCGACAGCTTGCCCACCGCCACCCGGGCCCGGGCCGCCCTCAGTCTTTGGACGTCCCGGTCGGCCTGCAGCGCCCACAGCGAGAACTTGACCCCGAACGTGGTGGGCTCGGCGTGCATCCCGTGGGTCCGCCCGGTGACCGGGACGTCGATGCACTCGACGGCCCGGTCCTTGAGCGCCCCGACCAGCTCCGAGGCGGCCCCGATGAGGAGGTCGGAGGCCCGGGTGAGTGTGGCGCACAGCGCGGTGTCCACCACGTCCGAGGACGTCAGCCCGTAGTGGACCCAGGAGCCCTCGGGCTGGCCGATGGCGTCCTGGACCACGTCGACGAATGCGGCAACGTCGTGGTCGGTGGTCCGCTCGCGATCCCCCACCGCCTCCACGAAGGCGGCGTCCACCGTGGGGGCCCGGCGCCGGCAGACCTCGGCGGCGGCGGCCGGGACGTCACCGACCGCCACCCACCCCTCGGTGGCCAGCAGCTCGACCCGCAGCCACATGGCAAAGCGGGCCTCGTCCGAGAACAGGGCGGCCATGGCCTCGGGCGCGTAGCGGGGGATCATCGGGTTCCCGGGCGGGCGGAGGAGACGACGGCGCGCGCCGGAGCTCCGGACCCGGTCCCCGCCGGCTCGCCGGCGATGTCCGAACGGGCGTGGGCCCCGCGCCACGAGATGGCCGCCACCCCCCGATAGGCCCGCGCCCTGGCCACGGCGACCGAGTCGCCGAGGGCGGTGACCCCGAGCACCCGACCCCCGGCGGTGACCAGCCCGCCGCCCGCCGCCGTCGCCGTGCCGGCGTGGAAGACCGTCACCCCCTCCATGCGGCCGGCCGCATCGAGGCCGTGGATGACGTCCCCGGCACGGGGGGACTCCGGGTAGCCCTCGCAGGCCATGACCACGCAGACGGCCGCGACGTCGGCGAACCGGGGCGCGGTGTGGAGGGACCCGGCGGCCACCTCGGCCAGCAGTCCGGCCAGGTCCCCCTGCAGGCGGGGGAGGACCACCTGCGTCTCGGGGTCGCCGAACCGCACGTTGAACTCGAGCACCCGGGGTCCGTCCGGGGTCAGCATCAGGCCGGCGTACAGCACGCCCCGGTAGTCGATCCCCCGCCTGACCAGTGCCGCCACCAGGGGGGCCACCGCCTCCCCGACCAACCGGTCGACCAGCCCGTCATCGACGAAGGGCACGGGCGAGTAGGCGCCCATGCCCCCGGTGTTGGGACCCCCGTCGTGATCGTCGCGGCGCTTGAAGTCCTGGGCCGGTGCCAGGGGGGCCAGCCTCTTCCCGTCGCACAGGACCAGCAACGAGCACTCCGGACCCGACAGCCCCTCCTCCACCACCACCCGCCGGCCGGCGTCGCCGAAGGCGTCACCGGAGAGCTTGGCGTCGACGTCGGCCTCGGCCTCCAGCCGCGAGTCCGTGACCAAGACACCCTTGCCGGCGGCCAGCCCGTCGGTCTTGACCACCCACGGTCCGGGCAGGGTCCGGAGGTAGGCCTTGGCCGCGGCAGGATCGGCGAACACCCCGAAGCGGGCGGTGGGCACGCCGGCCTCGGCCAGCACCTCC
>Ga0307374_10009725_pt1 | contig 14119 bp, 12 predicted proteins | sample OX3MG_FD_202532 | JGI IMG/M metagenome (GOLD analysis project Ga0307374, IMG submission 202532) | Soil microbial communities from Risofladan, Vaasa, Finland - OX-3 | ecosystem: Environmental > Terrestrial > Soil > Coastal area > Acid sulfate soil | place: Finland: Risofladan, Vaasa | collected... | reverse complement strand
GTTCGCTCTTACCTTCGGATCACGCAGGCGAGGCCCACGGTCGTGAAAAACTATTTTTGCGAACGCCACGTCCGATATGCTGCCAAGTGAAAAGTGTCATCAATTTAGTGCTCGGAGTAATATGTCCTGCTCCATCGTCCGCACCTTCGCGATGGGAATGCCGGCGTCGACGGAGTGAATTACTCCCGTTACGGCCGAAGTCATGGAGGCAGGGTCATTTGCCGTGCGCACGGCCACGTTCATCGAACGCGCTTCATTGATCACTTCATCCTCAACCAGTCTCTGCTTGTAGGAAAAACCGCCATCGAAGTGGCGCCTCTTCCGGGAATCGATCTACGCGCGGTTTCCTGCCCATGTTGCCTCCTGATTGGAGGCCCTGATTCTACCTAATTGAGGTATCCAGTTTTAGAGGGGAGCACTATACAAAGATGCAACTCATCTCTTATTAATCTGCTGAGATAGACTGGTCTCCTTAATCATCAAGGTCTTTGAATCGACAGAGGGTTTTGGAGTCGTCCTCGTAGCTTGTTCGAGTTGGGCGTTTGGGTTTTCGTGCGTAGACCCGAAGAGTAAGCCGGGGCCAAACTGATGATGAAGCTGGGTAGCCAGGATTAAGAAACCTGGGAACTTGATCGTGTAGGTGTCTTTCGCGCTGCTTGATATGTCTACTTCCGCCTTCGAGCCGCTTCCAACTTGCCCGATCGCCTTACTTAATGCGGCATTCAGATCAACGCTCCTGCTTGGATTAACCGTTAACGTAATGACGACGTTTTGCGCGACCACATCGGCACCGATGAACGACAGTTGGCCGCTGTGCCAGAAGGTGTAGAGCAAGCCATTCGTCGGTGTGTTGCTTATATAATGAGTGAGTTTGAGTTGGTCCACGGAACGCCGGTAGATAGCATCAGCAGTCAAATCAACAGTCACATCGTTTGAGATGCTTGCGCTCGCGTTAATTCCAATTGCCGCGAGAAGGTTCGACAGTATTAATGAAACTGCTATTTTCCCATTTCTGTCACTCGTCAGATGGATCGCAGGTCCCTTTCCAGCATCTGCATAGCCATTGACCGTTATGAATGCACTATCGTCGGTCGGTATTTTATCGATGCCCATGCAACTCCACGTCGCACATAGTCGATCGGAATCGGTTAGTTTGCTGCCTGCAGGCGGCCCGTACATTGTAATGACCCCAAAATTGTCAACTGGGTATCCAAACCATTGGTAATCGCCAGCAGACTTTGGAAGCGAGAGGATTTGTTTCCATTGATGGTTCAGTTTCTGGCCGTAATTTTGTGCTTTCAGAGCCGGCGCTATCAGAAGCAAAACCAACGCGAGAGTAGAAACCTTTGACATCGGGCACCCCCCCCCCCAGAAAAGGCTTGACGCCTGTAGAAAGTACTAACGGCTCTGCTATTGTCCATAAAAATACGGGTTCGTCAATTTAAATATCAAGAGGCTAACATGGCCCTCTCAATGGGTGCCCAACAAACGCGCCCCCCGCCGAGGGGTGGTCCCTTTTTCGGGACCGTATACGCATACCCGGCAACCGCTTGATGCTGTTCCTTCACGCTGACTATACTGCGAAGCAAGCGGGGATGTAACGTTCCTCTCAGCGCGTAATACCCTTTAAAGTACTTATAGGTATAGTATACGTCGAGAAAAATTCGGCTACACCCCCAGGGCCGGGACCGCGAGCGAGGGCAAGTGCTGAAGCGGGGTAGAATTGCTTCCGGGTAGCCGACGATTACGTCCACGATCATGCGGTTGGCTCGCAGGGATCGGATCCGCTGCTGGGTGCTACTCCACCCGAACCTGGTCGTGCGAAGTGAAGATTTCACCTCCGAATCGAAGCAATGCTTTACGGCTAGATCGGCAATATATTTGTTGAACGTGTCTTTCAACGCTCGCGCAAAGAGATTCCGATGGATGTGTTTCTTGGGCGCGGGCTGACAAACAAAAGAACCCCGCATATCTATTGTCCGCCCGTCCTTTGTTTGGGTCTGATGTAACAGACCATTCCTGATGTTGCGATAAAAATCCAGGCCATTCTGTGGCCTCGCTCTACCGAGAAGGCATGCCAAGTACGAGCAAAAAAGAGTGGCGTGAAGATGCAAAGCTAGAGTGCACCAATAAAGCGATTCCGCGCGCGCGAGCAACGATTAGCATACATCCACGTCAAGCATTCACGAACTGGATCGCTGCCAGAATATAGGGGCGAAATTGGGTTTCCAAGCAAAACGTTCATACTTTGCTGTGATTCCAGCTCGAGCATCATCAAGGCATTGCATGTATGCGCGGCCAGCCTCCGACTCAACAAATTCCTCTTGCTGCTCCAAGGACATTCCAGGCGGCTTACCCTTAACCAGGGCACGGCTGCAGAGTCTATGGAAAGTGCTCGCGTCCAACCAGGAAAGAAGCTGTGGTTCCCCTCTGGAAACCATTGCGCGGATTGTGTCGGTTATATATCTCAGTCGCACTAGACGCGGTGGGTGCGTGAGGACCTCCCTGACCGTTTCGCCAGTAAATCCAGGCTGCGGAATGGATTGAAAATAAGAAGCAACGGCTATCAACAAAGCGGACGCATATCTTTGATCCAGCTCAGGTTCGTCCTCTTCGACACCAAATGTTTTGCTAACAAGCCAGCGATGGATTTTGCCTCGTCTCAAGGTCGGACGTACTATGTTCTCGACGGCATAAGCGTCGGCTTCAAGTTCGAAGACATGTCGTTCGATTTTATCGCCAACTGGGAAAGGGCCAATTTCTTCTCGCATTTGGAATCCATCGCTAGCTGAGGCAATGCCCAAATGGCCCTTCGCGTGATGTCCAAACTCGTGTGCCGTGACAAAACGAAAGAGAAGCACTCGCAGAAGACCATGGATCATAGCTTGATCTTCGTCTACATCCCTGAAACCTAGACAGTGAAGCGTAGGAATGTCGTGACTCAGGCGACACATCATTTGGTGAGCAGTTGTTAGGACGCCCGTGGTTACGCCAACCATTGCCCATCCCTCGGAAGTAAATGCTACGGCATTGTCTTCAGAGCATTCTACAAAATCGAAATAGAGATTCGGGTGGCCTGTCTCAGTTAAGACCCGCAACCGGTCTGTTTCAAGGCGCTCATTGATTTCTTTGTGCAGCTCATACACCTGCTCGCGAAGTTCTTCCGGCAGGCGATCGAAATCCTGTTTGCCGCGGTATTTCGCGCTGACCCTCTGAACTCCACGGTGAAAAATGACATCCAGGTTCATGTTGATAGAATATCCCTACAGTTGGCCTCAACAAAGAGCCGCGAATCGCAGAGGAATGATGCTCCCGTTAGTGGATTGTACCCTCACATTCGTAAATGACAATTTAGGCGAGCGGGTCGTTACACAGATAAACGCGATATCTCGGCGCGATTGGCAAACCAAGTAGACAGGTTTGGCTAGTCGGGCAAGACGAATCCTCACTCTGCGAACGTACTCCGATAAGAGCGGGGTATCGGTCGCAGGTGCTAGAAGTTCGGGTCGGTTAGACATTTTTCAAATTAGGACAGCGCCGCGGAGACTGCCACGTGGACTTCGTTTTGTAATCGATGATAGATTTCCATTCGGAGGCATTTGAATGAACCTTCTAGCGGCAGTCAAACGCGAAGAGCGAAAGCTCGAAAAACAGTTGGGCAGATTGCAGCACCAGTTGGGCGGCGTGAGAGCCGCAGCGCAGGCACTAGGGCGCTCGGCGAGTGAGGGACTGAACAGCGCCAAGAAACGAGTCCTGTCGGCGGCGGCTAGAAACAAGATTTCCAAAGCTGCCAAGAAGCGATGGGCCAAAGTGAGGGCCGGGGCGAAGAAAGCAGTGAGCTAGAACAACCGACGGTCCACCCCATCGCAGAAGGGAGGGAAGCAACGCAGGTGTATTTCTACGGGTTTCGCGCCGCTTACGCCAGACGGCACAAAGGAAACCTCGCGGCCCTTCCTGCTCCGCTATTACAGCGCGTTCAATTTGTCGCAGACGGAAGGCATCGACATCCCCGCATCCCTTCTGCAGGAGACGTGCATCAACGATCCCATCGAAACGTGCGAACAAATCGTGACGAACATGTCGAACCCGCCAGCGTTCGAGCAATCGGACAACACGTGGTACTCACCGAGCGACGACGTGGTCGGTAGCGGAGGACGCCAGCAAATTACCGAGATTCCTCAGCGTGCTCTCCGTTCCCTTCGCTGAAGCAACTCTTTCATGGTTCGTTGGTCGGGTAGGACGGAGGCGCGTAGCGGGCTTCGAATGATGCCGACGTTTCCACCGTCCCCCCTATCATTCCGTACGGCGGGTTTTCCCCAGTACGGCTGGAAGGCTGGCCTTTCAGGTAGCGCCTTTCCTCCTGTAGCTCAGGTTAAGCCAGCACCAGGCATTCCCTGTGCAACACGTAAGTTTGCGTCTGCCCTTCGTGCACTCCGTTGTCCCACTTTGCGTCCCGCACTGTGTCGGAACCATGATTTATTCGTAGCGAAGTGCTTCGATGGGATCTAGTTTCGCCGCCTTCACCGCGGGCCACACTCCGAAGATCAGTCCGATGCCGACGGATACGGCAATGCCCACAATCACCGCCCAAAAAGGAACGGAAGCCTTCATGGATGTCACGTGCTGAATAATCATCACCAAGCCGCTGAAGAATATGACGCCGAGCACGCCGCCGGAACCGGTGAGGGTCATCGCTTCGAAGAGGAATTGCCAAATGATGTCGCCGCTGCGCGCGCCAATGGCTTTGCGTACGTCAATTTCGCGGGTGCGCTCGGTGACGCTGACCAGCATGATATTCATCACGCCGACTCCACCGATGGCCAGTCCGACGCCCAAGTGCCAAATCTGCCGTGTCCGTTGACCGCGCGCACACACTCGGACATGAACTCCCGTTTTGTTTGCTGTTCCTGATTGTCCTGTCCTTTGACTTCGCGGACTAGCATTCTCCCGTTCGCGAGCCGAACGAGGTAATCACGACGGAACTTGCGGATGATGCCTCTGAACGAGTACGTGATCTCAAATCCGAGGTGATCGTTTTTCACCCACGCGGCAACATGCGACGCCAACTTCGTAGGACGTGCGCCGCAGTCCCCGTCCTACTACCTGCTCGCAGAGCAATTGCGACGTGTGGCGCAACTTGTCAGTCTTAGATATTCTTATTCTCAGCGGTAAACACTTCCGGCGGCTCGTTCAGGCTGCCTGTTGGTAGAGATACTTTTGAAAGCCAGCGAAGACCCTCCCAATCTCTTCCGGCCTGCCGAGATCGGCCGTAGCATCCGATATGGAGTCGTGATATTTGAGTCGGAGCAATGGCGCCAGCTTCTCCTGGTCTAGTTCCTGCACGCCTTCCTTTATATAGTGCGAAAGGACGAAGTCGAGAAAGGCCTGCTGCTTCGAGTTGAAGTGAGCACCGATCCCCACCTTGGCATTAGCCGCTCTTTCCTCGCGAGTCAGCGTTGGCAGAGAATAAGCGACATACGCCAGTACGTCGAAGAGGTCGCTCTTCTCTGCGTTAATGAGCTTCTGCATCTCCGCGATTTGCTCCGGGCCGAATCCCTTCTCGGATAAACCTTTCATTAGCTTGGCACGCGTATCCGGAGCGCTCCACAAAGTACGCAGCTCGGCTTCATCCTTGAAAAACTCCGGCAGCTTGCCGAAGAGCATCTCCAGAAATTGTTGCGCGGACATCGGCGTGCCGTCCGGGTGCCAGAAGCTAGTCACCATCATGTGCTGGATGGTGCGAGCTTTGCCGTCGGCGAGTCTCACTTTGATCTTCTGTTGACGCGTGGCGGGTTCAGGTCTTGTTTCCGGCATAACGGACGAGCGGGGAGCTTTTGGTTGATCCTTTGGTTCCGGTTCAAGCGGTTCACCATCCCACTCCAGATCACTGAAGTGATTGGTCGCTTTCACAAAGTCGTAAATCGTGAAGTAGTCTTTCCCGTCATAGAGTCGAGTGCCGCGCCCAATGATTTGTTTGAACTCAATTATGGAATTGATCGTGCGCATAAGAACGATATTGCGAATGTTCCGCGCATCCACACCAGTGGAAAGCTTCTGAGAGGTAGTCAGAATCGTGGGGATGCTCTTCTCGTTGTCCTGAAAATCCCGTAGGTGCTGATCGCCCAACGCGCCCTCGTTCGCTGTAACGCGCTGGCAGTAGTTTGGGTCCTTGCTGGTCTTCATCTGATTGATGAGGTCGCGCACGGCGAGTGCGTGGTCCTGGGTGGCGCAGAAAACCAGCGTCTTTTCGTTCTGGTTGATCTGATCCATGAACAGCTTCACGCGATGCGCTTCACGTTCCTTGATCTCGATGATCTTGTTGAAGTCCGTCTCCGTGTAGCGTTTCCCAGCTTCAATCTCGCCCTCAATCAGCTTGTCGTCCGGGGTGTAGACATACTCGTCGAGCGTCGTGGAAATCTGTTTCACCTTGAACGGCGTAAGGAAGCCGTCGTTAATGCCCTCTTTGAGAGAATAGATAAATACCGGGTCGCCAAAGTAGGCGTAAGTGTCCACGTTGTCTTTCCGTTTGGGCGTCGCCGTGAGGCCGAGTTGCACGGCAGGAGCGAAATAATCGAGGATGCCACGCCAGTTGCTTTCATCGTTAGCGCCGCCGCGATGGCACTCATCAATGACGATGAAGTCGAAGAAATCCGGCGGATACTCGCCGAAATAGGGCGAGGGTTTGCCGTCCTTTGGCGGCCCACTCATAAAAGTTTGGAAAATGGTGAAGAACAGGCTGCCGTTCTTCGGGACCTTGCCCTTCTTGCGGATGTCCTCCGGCGCGATGCGGACCATGGCATCTTCAGGAAACGCTGAAAAGGCGTTGTACGCCTGGTCGGCGAGGATGTTGCGGTCGGCAAGGAAGAGGATGCGCGGACGGCGCGACGGCTCGCGGCTCAGATTCCATCGGCTGTGAAAGAGCTTCCACGCAATCTGGAACGCGATGAATGTTTTGCCTGTGCCCGTCGCGAGCGTGAGCAGGATGCGCGACTTTTCGGCGGCGATGGCCTCCATCACGCGCTCGATGGCGAGGTCCTGATAGTAGCGTCCCTGATAGTAGCCGCCCCTGTCCTCGAAAGGCACGGCGGCAAAGCGGTCCCGCCAGGCGTTAGCTTCCACGAACCTCAGATTCCAAAGCTCCTCGGGCGATGGATAGGAAGCAACGATGCCTTCCTTGCCCGACTGCATGTCTGCGCCATAGACACCCTGGCCATTAGTTGAATAGGCGTAGCGAACGGCCAGCTTTTCGGCGTAGTCCTTCGCCTGCCCGAGACCTTCGGTGAGGGATTCTCCCCAAGCCTTGGCTTCGATGACGGCGAGCTTGCTGTTGCGATAGACCAGCACGTAATCCGCGATGAGCGGCTTTGCGCGACGCCCGTATCCTTCTATGCGGCCCAGCGTGATGGGATATTCGCGCAGGATACGACTGCCTTCCACCACGCCCCAGCCTGCACCCTTCAGGACGGGGTCAATGTATTCGGCTCTGGTTTCCGCTTCGTTCATGGCGGGGCGCTAGAGTGCTCCAGTAAAGGCTTGGTGCAACAGTGACTTTTTCAGCGCTTCGAGCGCGGCGAGTTTTTGCTGGTAGATTGATTCGAGACTTTCAGTTTTCTTCCGGATGAAATCCATCGTCGAAACTATCCGCTGCTGTTCGGAAAGACTCGGCAAGGCAATCTCCAAGGCCTTGATCATGCCGAGCTTCAGAAACTTCGTCCCAACGCCAACAGACTGTGCTTTGAACTTCTTCAGGCTCCTCAGCAGCTGGAAATAGAGAAAGCGGTACAGCACGCGCTTCCTCTCGTTCACCGTGATTACGTAGGTGCGCTGATAAGCATTAAATTTCCCCTTGTAGTGCTTCACATTGAAATCCCCGACGGCGTTGTTACCCGCTAGGAGGATTGCTTCGCAGTCAAACGCATAATCGTCGATGGCATAAATCTGTCGGGAGCAGGTGAAAAATGGATATTGTCCACGTTCAACTGCTGCATTGGCATCTAACTTACCCGTTTTGATGTTCACCAAATCCCCGAGCGAAACTTTTTCAGCGTCCACGTCATGCAGGTGACTCTCGAACAGAGCACGGGCATTTCGTAGGTTCGTTTCGGTGTTGGCTTTGGCTGCGCCGATGCCGTCAAACGCTTCGTCGAGGATGCCGACGATGCGCCTCTGTTCATGGAGAGTGGCTGGCAGCGCAATCTCCCGGTCCTCGACAGTCGTCTTCTTGATCGACGGAAGGTGTGCTTCGTTCGCGAATTCCGACAAGTCATGTGCAAGGAAAAAATAATATAGGAACTGATTATCGATTTCCCCTGCCTTCGGAATCACACCCATCACGTTGTTGTCCACGCAGCAATCGCGAGTGGTCAGTCGCTTCTTGTTAGTTGCTATTGCTCCGCCGATCTTGGGAAAAATGATGCTTCCTTTGGGCAACAAGAATGCGCCAAGTTTGCGCCGGACTTCTTCGGCGATCGAGTTATTCGCGTAAATCATCTCGCGCTCGTTACCGGCGATGTTCATGTCGCTGACTTTATAGAATGGAATTCCTTGATCGATCTGACCTTGATACTTGTCTGGAAATCCAGAGCCTGATTGAACTAAAGCCACATCGGAGATGTGTTTCTTGAACCATCCGCTTTTCATAGGAGCGACCTGATGTTCACCAGCACTTCCGCGCTCTCCGCGTCGAGCGCGGCGATTTCGTCCATGATGTCCGCGGGGCTGCGGTGCGCCACGGCTTCGCCACCGTTCGGATTCTTTACGGAGAGGTCAAAGGCTGCCGGGTCGATACTGTTGGCGTCCACGGTCCATGATTTCGGCGAATCCGCGAACGTCTTTTGCAGCTTCACAAAATCAGCCAGGTCGTCATCGTTCAGCGGATTGGTCTTGCCGAGGTTACGGCCTGGGTCGAGCTGATAGAACCAAATCTTTCGCGTCTTGGTGCCTTTTTCAAAGAAGAGCACCACCGTCTTGACGCCAGCGCCCTGGAAGACACCCCCGGGGCAGTCGAGCACGGAATGCAGGTTGCAGCTTTCCAGGAGCATCTTTCGCAGACTCATAGAAGCGTTGTCCGTATTGGAGAGGAACGTGTTTTTGATGACGACGCCGCCGCGCCCGCCGGCTTTGAGAATTTTGATGAAATGCTGAAGAAACAGAAACGCCGTTTCGCCCGTGCGGATTGGGAAGTTCTGTTGTACCTCCTTGCGCTCTTTGCCGCCAAAGGGCGGGTTCGCCATCACGATCTCAAACCGATCCTTCTCCTGAATGTCGGCGAGGTTCTCGGTGAGTGTGTTGGTGTGAATGATGTTGGGCGCATCGATGCCATGTAGAATCATGTTCATGATGGCAATCACGTAGGCGAGAGACTTCTTTTCCTTTCCGTAAAAGGTGCGTTCCTGGAGAGTCTTGGAGTCCTTGGTGGTCAGGTTCTTCCCGGCCTTCAAGAAATCAAACGATTCGCACAGGAAACCTGCCGAACCACATGCGCCGTCGTAAATGCGCTCGCCGATCCTGGGCTGAACGACTTGCACGATGGCGCGAATGAGCGGGCGTGGCGTGTAATACTCGCCGCCGTTGCGACCAGCGTTGCCCATGTTCCGAATTTTGGCTTCGTAAAGATGACTCAGCTCGTGCTTTTCGGTTTGGGAACGGAAGCGCAGTTCGTCAATGTGGTCAATGATCTCCCGCAGATTATAACCGCTCTGAATCTTGTTCTTTATCTCCCCGAAGATTTCACCGATTTTGTACTCGATGGTGTTCGGCCCAGCGGCCTTTTGCTTGAAGCCGTGGAGGTAGGGAAAGAGTTTGCCATTGACGAAGTCGCGTAGATCGTCGCCGGTCTTTGCCTTGTTGTGGTCAATCTGGCCATCCTTGCTCTTCGGCGCGGCCCATTCCTCCCAGCGGTAGGGTTTGTCAAGGATGAAGCCGTATTTCTTCCCGGCCAGCGCGGCTTCATCTGCTTTGTCCTGCTCCAACGCGTCCAGGTATTTCAGGAAGAGGAGCCACGAGGTCTGTTCGATGTAATCTAACTCTGTGGTGCAGCCCGCCTCTTTCCAGAGGATGTCGTCGATGTTCTTAAAAGCCTGTTCAAACATCCTCTGAGAATACCATTTCTTGAATTATTCGGAACCTACCCTTATGAGTGATTTGTTGGCGCATCGGGGATTAAATCGGCATCTACGAACGAGCTAGGCCCGCTGCGATGGCGCTTTCTGGGGACGTAAACACGTAAGGAAACCACGGATGAGGACGATCCGAGCATGCCGTGCCGAACTCCTGCTGCGAGCATTTCCAACTCAACCTTAAAACACTGGAACCGCGTTTGAACCTCCGGGCCAAAGTGTTAGAGTAAAGCCCTGAAAATGCCGAACCTGGACAGTTGGGCGCAGCAAGCGATCCAGCACTGGAAAGAGTTCCGCCCGAGTCTGTATCGTGAACTGAAATCAACCGGGAAGCTGGACGAAGCAGCGCAGAACGCCTCGGACCAGACAGAACAGGACATCGAGGACCTAGTGCTGAAGCACGGGATGCCATATCAGGACGCGTGGGAAGCAGTGAGGGAAAGGTACCTATTCCTTCCGAGTGAAGAGGACGTGCCGAACCTCGGCGAGAGCCCGGACAGCTCACCCGACCCGTCCAATCTCGCCTCGACTATCGCATCACGCGCGAAGAACAAGTCGGCGAGGGCTCGCCGAAACAAGAAATCGGTAATAGCATTTCCGCAATCAAAGCCTTTCAGTCCCTCGGATACCTAACGTAAATCATAGACGTGTTTTAACGATGGCCTGAGCTATTCCAAAAGCTGGCAAGACCCTCTGCCGCTGCTTGTAATTGATGTACCATGGTGGACCGAACGGCGGTACTCGCGCGCATGCCTATAAGAGCGGGCGACAACTGGGATTCCCCGTGGAAATTGCAATTATCATTACTGTTGGTGTGTTGGCTGCTTTCCTGGGCATCGCGCTCGGGCGTTACGTTTGGCCGACGATTCGCGAAAGCCATCGTGCCGCACTGGCCTCGGCGCAGGCAGAGATTGCACGACTCGACAAAGAGTGCAGCACACTCCGTGGCCAAGTGGGCCAAGTTGAGTCCGAACACAAAGCTGCCTCCGAAAACGCAAGAATGGCCGGGGAGGAAGTTGCGCGACTGACCGAGCGGGTTGCTGGGCTCACCAAACAAACCGAAGAACAGACGAAGCAAGCTACCACACTTGAGGTTCAGCGCGAGGAAGTCGCGAACGAGGCTAAAGCAGCTGGAGCCGAAATTGCGCGACTGATCGAGCGCGTTGCCAGCTTGACCACGCAAACCGTAGAACAGACGAAGCAAACCGTCGCACTTGAGGCTCAGCGCGAGGCAGCCGCGAACGAGGCCAAAACGGCTGGAGCCGAAGTCGCTCGCCGCACCGAGCGAGAAACCGCCCTCACCGATAAAATCGAAACGCAAGCGGCGCAGCTTGCAGACCAGCAGAAGCAACTGACGGTCGAATTCGAAAACATTGCAAACCGCATCCTGAAAGCCAATGCCACCGAGCTTTCGGAGAATTCACAAAAGGAATTGTCCGCTATTCTCGAACCGCTGCGCGAACGAATTCAGGACTTTCAGAAGAAAGTGGAAACCACGTACACGGCAGAAAACCGCGAAGTCCTCTCGCTCAAAGAGCAGATCAAGCTCATTCTCGAAACAAGCCATACGATTGGCAACCAAGCGGACGGACTCGCAAAGGCGCTGAGGGGTAATTCTCAACTGCTCGGTCGCTGGGGTGAACTCGCCTTGGAGCGCATTCTCGAAGCGGCAGGCCTCACTGAGGGCAGAGAATATATCTCCCAAGGACGCGGATTGGGCCTTAAAAGCGAATCCGGTGGAGCTCAAAGACCAGACATCATCGTAAAGCTTCCAGAGCAGCGGACCATGGTCATTGATTCAAAGGTTCCTCTTGCGTCCTATGAGCGACTGATTGCTGCGAATGACGAAGCGGAAAGCGCCATCTGCGCTGACCAGTTCGTACGGGACCTCAAAGGTCATATCGATGACCTTGCCGACAAACGCTACCAGGAGAACGAAACACTACAAGCACACGACTGCGTCCTGATGTTCATCCCGATCGAAGGCGCGCTAGCCGCCGCACTAACCAGAGAACCCGAGCTTTTCGTCTATGCATGGGACCGCCACGTCGTGATTGTTGGTCCGCCCACGCTGCTTATGACGATGCGGACTGTCGCCTCGATTTGGCGCTATGAATTGCAGGGTCAAAACGCCCAGGATATCGCCCGCCTGGCGGGTGAACTATGCGACAAGGTGAGCACGAGTCTCGCTGATTTAAACGGGGTTGCCGAGAAGATCACAGCCGCGCTGGCCGCTCACAACGATGCGGTAAAGCGGCTCTCGTCAGGCAAAGGCAACGCACTCTCTATCGGGCAACGCATCCGCAATTTGGGCGTCACAACCAAAAAGCCGATGCCATCGATGCTCGTTGACGGTGCTTCGCTCGCGCCGCCGTCCGAGGATTCAGAAGAAGATGTTTCCTCGGAGACTCAAGGGGAACTATAGCCAACCTGACAATCGAGAAGGCCTTTGGCCCGCTTTAAGAAGTCACTGCGGTCGTTCCCGAGGATGAATATGAATAAAGATGACCAAATCCTGAAATCTCGAGATGATAAGGGACCGGTTATCTTCTCGAAAGTCCCAGACGCAGCGGGCATTGAAGAGTCATTCACACTAACCGAGGGGAGCGAGTGTTCATGGCTGGACAAGAATGAGACTTTCGGCTCGGGAAAGCTACGTCCGCGGATTGAGCCTTGGCTGACGGCACTGTTTCAATCCGAACACTTCACCCTCCTCGTAGGGTCCGGTCTAACTCATGCCATTCATGGAATTGCTACCGGTAAACCCCTGCCCGGCATGGAACCGGCGAAGTTCACCCACTTCGACACCGAGATAAACTCCGAGGCCAAGAAATCCGCCACTGCTGCCGGTCGTGCCGACGGCAACATTGAAGATCAGCTTCGTGTCGCAAACGAACTACTCCGCGGACTCGAAATCATTGCTGATAGCAGCGCCGAACTTCGGAAGAAAGAGAAGGGCCTCAGGAAAGACCTCACGCAAGTTCTTGAAGACTTTGCAGCATCCATCCTTAAGGGTGAAAACGGACTGATAACGGCGAAAGCCGAGGCATTGGAAAAGGCGTTCAATTACCTTGTTAGTTTCTTAATTAGTTTCGCCAGCCGTACGGGGACGCGAGACCGGCTACAGGTTTTCACGACAAACTATGATCGTTATATTGAGGCCGGATCGGAAGTTGCCGGGCTGCACCTGCTGGATCGCTTCGTTGGCTCCCTGTCACCCATCTTCCGGTCCTCTCGGCTTGACGTGGACATGCACTACAACCCGCCCGGGATTCGAGGCGAGCCGCGTTATCTTGAAGGCGTCGCAAAATTCACAAAGCTGCATGGTTCACTGGACTGGGTGAATACGGAGAAAGGTATCCGCCGATTGGGATTGCCTTTTGGAGCGGAGAAGATCGATCCGTATTTGCAGGCGCCGGGCTTCACGGGTGTCCAGGCACTGCAGCTCATGATTTATCCGAATTCGGCCAAGGACCGAGAGACAGCCGCCTATCCGTATGTGGAGCTTTTTCGCGACTTCGCCGCTGCTGTATGTCGACCCAATAGCACGCTCATTTCCTTCGGCTACAGTTTTGGCGACGAACATATCAATCGGGTCATCGAGGATATGCTCACTATACCTTCAACGCATCTCGTTGTGATTTCGCACAGCGACCCTTTGGGTCGAATCATGCAGATGTATGAAAAGATGGGAAGGCACGCTCAGATCACTCTATTGATCGGCAATCACCTCGGTGATTTCCAGACGCTCGTCGACAACTATCTGCCGAAGCCTGCCATTGACCGAACCACCTTCCGGATGGCCGAACTTCTGAAGGCTCGCTGGGGTGCGCAACAAGCTGCTGTTCCTCCGCCGGAGGGGGCACAAGATACCAAGGCAGGAACCGAATCGTGAGCCATGCCCCGTTTGAATACGCCGAGAGTCTCCGGATCGGCACAGTAGATTTTGTATCACCTGACGAAATCAAGGTCGCCCTCGACATTGAAGCGCCCGAGTCGGT
>Ga0307374_10009723_pt1 | contig 14119 bp, 10 predicted proteins | sample OX3MG_FD_202532 | JGI IMG/M metagenome (GOLD analysis project Ga0307374, IMG submission 202532) | Soil microbial communities from Risofladan, Vaasa, Finland - OX-3 | ecosystem: Environmental > Terrestrial > Soil > Coastal area > Acid sulfate soil | place: Finland: Risofladan, Vaasa | collected... | reverse complement strand
GGCGTCCGCTGCTGGCCGGCGCGGCGCAGGCCGGGGACCTGGTGGCGGTCTTGCCGGTGGCCTACCACCTGCTGTGGTGCGGTGAGCTGAGCTGTGACCTGTCGGTCTTGCTGGGCGAGACCTCGATGACGTGGCGGGCACCGGGGAGGAGCACGAGATGACCGGGCAGGCTGGGGCGAAAGGGATCAGGGCGGGGGATCGCGTCATCATCGATGGGCGGCCGCGGACGGTGCTGGGCGCCTCGGGAACGACGATCCGGTTCGCCGACGATGACGGCGCTGTCGAGGAGGCGCCGATCGCGGAGATGGCAGGCAGCGGCCGGCTGCGGCTGCAGCCGCTAGCGACGGGCGGGCATTCGGGCGCGCAGGTGGGGCTGGCCGGCCTGCCGCCGGTGGCGGTCGAGCGGGCGCGGTGGTGGGAGGCCCACATCATCGAGGTGGTGGACGGGACCCGCCCGGATGTCCCGGCCGGGACACCGCCCCGGCCGGCCTATGACGTGGAGCGCACCAGCCTGCGCGAGCGGGAGCAGGCCAAGGCGGCGGAACTGTCCAGGCCGGACCGGCCGGTCGCGGCCTCCACCGTCAAGCACCGGCGGCAGCGGTGGCAGGCCGAGGGCCTGCCCGGGCTGGTGGACAGGCGGGTGACGCGGCGCCGCAGCCCGGCCGGGCGGGCCGACCCCGCGGTGGCCGAGGCGATGGAGCAGGCGATCGCCGAGGCGACCGATGAGTCGTCCAGGACGGCAACGTTCATCGTCTGGCGCACCCGGCAGCTGCTGGCCGAGCGGGGGCAAACGGACAAGGAGCCGTCGCGGGCCACGATGTTCCGGCTGTTCTCCCGTTTGTCGGCGGGCAGGCACACGACCGGATCGGCTGCCACCCGCCGGGGCCTGGCGGGCCGGCCGCAGCGGATGTTCTCCCATGCGTATCCGGCCGCGCCCGGCGAGCTGATGGAAATCGACTCCACCCCGCTAGACGTCCTGGTCATGCTCGGCGACGGCCTGCCCGGCCGGGTCGAGCTGACCGGGATCATCGATGTTGCGACCCGGACAGTGCCCGCAGCGGTGCTGCGGCCCTCGACCCGGTCGGTGGACGCCAGCGTGCTGCTGGCCCGCGCGCTCACTCCTGAGCCGATGCGCCCCGGATGGCCGGAGAGCCTCGCGATGGCCCGCTCGGCTCTGCCTTATGAGCGGCTGCTGAGCATCGACGAGCGGCTGCGGCACGCCGCCGCCCGGCCGGTGATCGTGCCGGACACCATCGTCATCGACCACGGATCGGTGTTCGTCTCTGACAACTTCCGCTCTTCCTGCCGGCACCTGGGGATCAGCATCCAGCCGGCCCACCTGGCGACCGGCTCGGACAAGCCGCACATCGAGAAGATGTTCTCCTCGCTGGCCACGCTGTTCTGCCAGTTCGCCGTCGGCTACCTGGGGCGCAGCGCCGAGCGGCGGGGCCGCCGGGTGGATGGCGGCCCGCTGTGGTCCCTGATGCAGATGCAGGACCTTCTGGACGAATGGCTCATCTCGGTCTGGCAGAACAGGGCCCATGAAGGACTGCGGGACCCGCTGCATCCCCAGCGGATGTTCTCACCGAACCAGAAGTACGCGGCGCTGATCGAGACAGCCGGATATGTGCCTGTCCCGCTCAGCGCCGAGGACCACATCGAGCTGCTGCCCGCGACATGGCGCGCGGTCAACGCCTACGGCATCAAGATCAGCCACCGCACCTACGACGCTGCGGAGCTGAACCCGATCCGGCAGCAGAAATCCGGCGTCACGGCCCGGAAGGGACTATGGGAGGTCCACCACGACCCCTACGACGTGTCCCGGGTGTTCGTCCGCGGCCCCGGCGGCTGGATCACCTGCCCGTGGAAGTACCTGGAGAAAGTCCCGGTCCCATTCGGGGAACTGGCCTGGGACCACGTGTCGGGACAGCTGGCCGGGCAAGGCCGGGGCGGCATGGGCGAGCTGGAACGCGCCCAGGCCGTCGATGACCTGCTGCGCCGCGCCTACCACGGCCCGCCGGATGAACCGGCGGCAGATGCCGCGAACACGCCCAGGTCCCGGCGGCGGCTATCGGCCCGGGACCGGCGAGTCGCCGCCCGCACACGTGCCACCACGGCGTCGCGGCGCGCCGGCGCCGGCGACCTGCCCGCGGACGGTACTGCCGGCCATGCGGTGCCCGCCGGCGCCGGAGGTGTTCCGCCGGCGCCGGGACATGATGATGACAAGCCGGCCGCCAAGGTTATCCCGCTGGGGATCTTCGACCCGTTCGAGGAAGCGAAGAAAAGGTGGTGACCGGGGACGCAGAATCCTGGCGGCAGGCGCTGGCCGAGGACGGCTGGAGCCGTCATCTCACCACGCTGGACGGCTGGCGGAAGTTCAGCGCAGCCGGGTCCCGGCCGCCGGAGCTGCCAGATGCCCGGCGCTGGGCGGCGATGCCGGAGGCCGAACAGGAACTGTTCGACGAGTACCGGCTGGACTATCACACCAGGCTGGCGGCAGCCGCCACCTCCACCTTGCGGCAGGTCGTCACCACGGGCCGGCGACTGACCCTGCTGAACCGGCATGCCACCAGTGCCCGCCGGGGCATGATCTTGTCCGGGGCGGCCGGGACGGGCAAGACCACCGCGATCACCCAGTTCGGCAAGACCCATGAGACCATCGGCCAGCTCCGCCATCCCGGGATCAGCGACCGCATCCCGGTCATCTACGTCACGGTCCCGCCCGCCGCGACCCCGCGGATGCTCGCTGTCGAGTTCGCCCGGTTCCTCGGCCTGCCGCTGACCATCCGGGCCAACATCACCGACGTGATCGAGGCCGTCTGCGGCGTCGCGGTCGACGCCCGCGTCAGCGTCGTCTGCGTGGACGAGATCCACAACCTCCAGCTCGCCACCCGCAACGGCGCCGAGGTCTCCGACACCTTGAAGTACTTCTCCGAGCGCATCCCCGCCACGTTCGTCTACGCCGGCATCGACGTCGAGCGCGAGGGCCTGTTCTCCGGCACCCGCGGAAGCCAGATCGCGGGCCGGTTTACCCTCATCCCCGCCCTCCCGTTCCCGCTCGCCGCCGAGTGGCAGGGCCTGGTCGCCACGCTCGAAGACGCGCTGCGGCTGCACCGCCACCAGACCGGCGCCCTGGCCGGGCTCCACGAGTACCTGCACCGCCGCACCAGCGGCATGATCGGCAGCCTGTCTCACCTCATCCGCGGCGCCGCCATCGAGGCGATCCTGGACGGCAGCGAGCAGATCACCCGCAAGCTCCTGGACACCATCGACATCGATCATGCCGCACAGAGCGGTACCGCCCGCCGTCCTCGCAGGCAGGCATGACCGCTGCTGCCGCAGGCCACGGCAGCAGTCCCTGCCCGCTGCCTTTCCGGCCCCGGCCCGTGGCCGGGGAAAGCACCGGCTCCTATGTCCGGCGGCTGGCACGCGCGAACCATCTGCGCCCTGCCTACCTGCGCCGCTACCTCGCAAGCCCGAAGGACGGGACGATCCGCATCGAGCTGCTGGCAGCCATGGCGGGCAGGTCACCGGCCGCGCTGGAGCATGCCCTCGCTGACCTGGGGCGGCAGCAAGGCACGCTCCCGCACCGGGGGCCGCGGGCCAGCCCGGACCGGATCGCGGCCAGGGCCGCGATCTTCACCGCCATCCGCCGCGACGCCGCCGAAGGCCGCCTGTCCTATCGCGCCCTAGCCGACCGCTACGGCGTCCACCGCCGGACAGTACTGCAAGCCCTGCAATCGCCGGTCCCCGCCCCGCGCAAGCCACTGCCACCGCGCAAGTCCCGGCTCGAGCCCTTCAAGGACCTGATCCGTGACATGGTCCAGGCAGACCACGACGGCCGGCGCACCGTGACCAGCATCATGAACACGCTGGTCACCGACCACGGAATGACCGGCATCTCCTACCCCACAGTCCGCGGCTACGTGGTCAGCCTCCGCGGGACCAGCCGGCAACCACGCCGCGCCAGGCACCACACCGTGGCCTCAGCGCTCCCGCCCGCCCCGGCGCGGAGGTCTCCCGCCATGACATGGTCGCCCGCTCACCGCGCGGTCGAGCAGGAAGACCTGCCGCGGCTGAGGGACCTCCTCGACGCCGGGCACGACATCGAAGACGACGACGGCCACGGGTGGACCCTGCTCCGCCACGCGATCGATGTCGAGCACGACGGCCACGTCCAGACCGGCGGGCCGCTGCACGCCGACGTCACCGCGTTCCTCCTCACCCGAGGCGCCGACCCGCTGCGCCCCTCCAACGGCATGACCGTCGTCGCCGAGGCCGAGATCCGCGGGCACTGGCTGGCCGCCGAGATCATGCAAGCCTGGATCACGCGATGCCGCCAGCCAGCAGAACACGAGGAAGGACCCAGATGACCGGGCAGGCGCCGCCACCGAAACACCCCCCAAGATGAACTCTCACCCGACTCTGGTCGTTGTCAGCGGCCCTCCCGGCTCGGGCAAGACGACGCTCGCGCACCTGATCGCGCGTGCGGTCGGATGCCCGGCGATCTGCCGGGACGAGATTAAAGAGGGGATGACCCACGCCGAGCCTGGATTCGTGCCAGGACCGGGCGATGACCTGACGATGCGGACGCTGCCGGCCTTCTTCGACGTGCTGGAACTGCTCCTCACAGCCGGCGTCACAACCGTGGCGGAGGCAGCCTTTCAGGACCGGATCTGGCGTCCGCGCCTGACGCCGTTCCTTCCGCTCGCCCGGTTTCGGATCGTGCACTGCGCCGTGGACGCCGAGGTAGCTTTCCAGCGGATTCTGCTACGGGAGACGGGCAGCCGCGTGCGGGCTGCGCATGCCGATCCTGGCCCGGCGGACGCGGCGGACTATATTCGGCGGCACCGTGCATTCGACCGAGTCTCGCTGGACGTCCCATGGATCGAGGTCGACACCACGTCTGGTTACCACCCGGGCATTGACCAGGTCGTCGCGTTCATCAACGGCTCATGGTGTCCATTCAGGGGTGTCTGCCACCTGGGGTTTTACGCTGCGAGCAGGTCACCGGCGGGGAGCGGCGGGAGCCAGGGTTTGCCGGCCAGGGCGGTGCTGACGGCGTCGAGGGCGGTGTGTCCGTGGGCGGTGGCGGAGTCGAGGTAGCCGCGGATCCGGCACCAGCGGGCGAGGGTGTGCTGGGTGTGCCAGTACCCGGAGACGGCCTGGTGGCGTTTAGCGGCTTTAGCGCCGCGCTCGCTGACGTTATTGGTCCACTCGACGGCGGGCTGGCTGGTGAACAGCCATACCTGGCCGGCGTAGCCGTGCAGCCAGGAGCCGAGCGCGTAGCCGGGGTGGTTGCCGTCGTGCCAGTCCCGGTGCCGGTTGTGGGTGATCCCGAAGGAGACGGCCTCGTCGTAGCGTGCCCGCAGGTCCTTGATGGCCTGCGGGTCAGGCGGTTTCCCTCGTGACCGGGCGTCTTCGCAGGCCAGGTGGGCCTGGCGGAGGATGATGATCACGTCTTCTGCCCAGGACTGCAGGCTGCCGGGGCCGAGCTTGCTGACCGCGCGGCAGCGGCGGATCACGTGCGCCGCGCACTGCTGGATGCCGGCCAGATCGCCGAGCATCTGCTGGTAGGCGGTGTACCCGTCGGTGATCAGGATGCCGGTGAAGAACGACAAGATCGCGGTGATCGCCGCAGCGCGCCGCGAGCTCATGGCCCGCAGCCAGGTCAGCTTCCCGCCGGGCGGCCGGACGATCAGCACGTGCGGCGCACCCTCTTCCGGTTCCCCGGTCTCCGGATCGGCATCGCGGGTCAGCACGTTGACCGGGGTCTCGTCCGCGCCGAGCACCGGCTCGTCCGCGAGGGCGGCCTGCATCGCGTCGTCGAACCCGGCGGCCTGCAGTATCTCGTCCAGCCGGGCGCTGGCCCGGTCCACGAACCCCGGGGAGACCGGCATGCCTAGCAGCATCGCGATCAGGCGGGCGGCACGCTCGGACGGCACGTTCCCGTACCCGCTCAGCAGCACCGCCGCCGCGTTGATCCCCGGCCCGTAAGAGATGGTCCCCGGGTGCGCGCCCGGCGGGGCATCCGCGGTGGTGAGCTTCCCGCAGCACGGGCACGGCAGCGACGGCAGCAGCCACTCCGTCACCCACCGGGAGATCCGCACGTCCCAGACCTGCGCCCACTTCGAGCCCGCGGGCCTCACTCCGGCCAGGGCCGCCCCGCACCCCGAGCACTCCGCCGACGGATCCGCGGTCTTCCGCTCATCCGGCTCGGGATCCCGGGACAAGCCGGCACCGCGGTGCCCAGGCTGCCCGCCGCGCTTGCGGTCCCTGCGCCGCTCACGCTCGGAGGCGTCCCGGGCCCGGCGCTCGGCCTTACGCCGCTCTTTGGCCCCGATCGGCTCCTTCGAACTCGGCGTCCCCGAGTTGCTGCTGTCCATGCCCAGCCGGCGTTCCAGTTCCGCGATCCGCAGCTCAAACCGCCGTTCCCGCCCCAGCCCCGCCGACAGCTCCGCCCGCAGCACCGTGATCTCAGTGTCCTTCGCCTCCACCACGGCCCGCAGCCGGGCCAGCAGCTCACGCTGCTCTCCGGCACCGCCAGGCAGATCGGGCTCATCGGACACAAGCCGCAAGCTTGTTCAACCTGAACTGCAACCTCAAGCACCCGCTACGGCGTGTCGCGCAGCACGGTCACCCCGCAACCCCCTGAATGGACACGGCTCATGACCAGGCGCGGATCCCGGCCCTGGGCTAAAAATGGTGAGACCCAGGCAGTAATGGGCCGGAATCACTGAGACAAGGCCGACTTACCGGAGACGGGACATCAAGCCGTCACAAAATCCCGGCACTGCCACCAGGGTGGGGCCAGATCAACCCGTCAGGGTGGGGCCCAAACAAACCGTCCTAGCCACCGGGTGTCCGGTGACATGTAAGTCGGCCCGTTGCCAATTAGTGCGGCCCGTTCGCTGGTTTTGCCACTAGAGTTGATCCTGGTGGTTAATTCGCGACATGTAGCCGGGCTTCCCGGTTCTGATCGGCGCCCGGGTCCATGATCTGATCCTGCGGTCGTCCTTCCCTCTTCGTCCCGGCCGCAGAATCGGGTATGCCGTGTGCGTGCAGCCTGTCGCGTGGCCGGAGCCGGATCCGCTGATCGCTGCGGCGATCGGGGCTAAGTATCCGGGGAAGCGGCCGCGGCCGCTGGCGGTGCTGATCCGCGACCGGCTGGGCCAGTGGCTGGCGGATGAGGATTTCGCGGCCGCGTTCGGGTCCCGGGGCCGTCCGGGCTGGTCCCCGTCGCGGCTGGCGCTGGTGACGGTGCTGCAGCGGGCGGAGAAGCTGACCGACCGGCAGGCGGCCGAGGCGGTGCGGACCCGGATGGACTGGCAGTACCTGCTCGGCCTGCCGATTGACGATCCGGGCTTCGACCACTCGATCTTGAGTGAGTTCCGGGGCAAGGTGGCCGATGCCGGGCTGGAGCAGGTGGCGCTGGACGCGCTGCTGGCCCGGCTGGCCACGGACGGGCTGATCACGGGGGGCGGCAAGCAGCGCACCGACTCCACGCATGTGGTCGCGGCGGTGGCGGCGCTGAACCGGCTGGAGCTGGCCGGGGAAAGCGTGCGCGCCGCGCTGGAGGCGCTGACGGCAGCGCACCCGGCCTGGGTGGAACAGCGGATCTGCGTGCCCGATTTCGCCCGCCGCTACGGCACCCCGATGACCTCCTGGCGGTCCCCGGCCAGCCAGTCCCAGCGGGATGAGCTGGCGATCGCTTACGCCCGCGACGGGTATGCGCTGCTGGAGGCGGTCTACGACAGCTCCTCCCCGGCCTGGCTGCGCGAGCTTCCCGCGGTGGAGGTGCTGCGCCGGGTGCTGCTGCAGAACTACACGCGCACCATTACCGGCGGGCGGGAGGTGATCAGACGGCGGGAGAAGGAGCCTGAGGGCGACGGTCTCCCGCCTGGCCATGCCCGGATCGCCTCACCCTATGATCTGGACGCCCGGTGGGGTGCCAAGCGGGACACCTTCTGGCTGGGTTACAAGCTGCACGCCACCGAGACCTGCGATGATCCCCCGCCGTGCACCTGCGGCCCTGATGCCGCGCCGCCGGCCACCGCCGGCGGCCGGGGCCATGCCAGAGGCTGCGCGCAGCTGGTGTTCCCGAACCTGATCACCCACGTGGCCACCACCGACGCCACCGTGACGGACAACCAGATGACCGACGCCACCCACGGCGGCCTGGCGGAAAGGAACCTGGCCCCGGGACGGCACTACCTCGACTCGGGGTACCTCAGCGCCGCCTTGGTGGTCTCCGCGCGGAGGACCCGGGGCGTCGCGCTGATCGGGCCGCTGCTCGCCGACACCTCCGCCCAGGCCCGCGCCGGCCACGGTTATGCCCGCGCCCACTTCACCGCCGACTACGACCGCCAGATCCTCACCTGCCCGCAAGGCAAGACATCGGCGTCCTGGACGCCGTGCACCCAGCACGGCAGGGGCGCGATCGTGGCCACCTTCTCTCCCGGCGACTGCGGCCCCTGCCCGGCCCGCAGCCTATGCACCACCGGGAAACGACGCCAGGTCACGGTGCTGCCTCGCGACCTGGCCCAGGCCCAGGCCGCCGCCCGCGCCGCGGAAACCACGACCGACTTCCAGGCCGACTACGCACGCCGCGCCGGCGTCGAGGGCACCATGCACCAGGCCGCCAGCCACGGCGCGCGGCGCGCCCGCTACCGCGGCCTGCCGAAAACCCGCCTCGACCACATATACATGGCCTGCGCGCTCAACCTGCTCCGGCTGGAAGCATTCTGGACCGGCACCCCGCTGGACCGGCAGCGAACCAGCCACCTGGCACGCCTCGAACTCGGCCTCGCCGCATGACCCAGAATTAACCACCAGGATCAGAGTTGGCCCGTTCATGATCCTTGCGACGGCTGGGCGGACGGGTGACGGGTGCTGCTGTCGCGGCGGCGGATGATGCTGCGGATGCGCGGTTCGTGCTGGAGTTCCAGGCTGCCGGCGGCGCCTGGCGGCGCGAGCCGCTGTTGTCATGCTGCGGCGTGCGGTTCGAGGATGCGCTGCCGGCCCGCCCGTTCCGGTTCGGGAAAGGGCTGCGGAGCTTCGCGGGCTGGTGGTATTTCGCGACGACGGGGGCTCATGTCGGGTTCGAGTCGTGGCTGGAGCGTGATCACCTGATGCTGATGGATTTCGACCCGGCCGTGCGGGGGGTGTCGTCACAGCCGTTCTGGCTGCGCTGGCGCGACGGGGACGGCCGGGTGCGCCGGCACGCGCCGGATTTCTTCGCCCGCCGGGATGACGGGACCGGGGTCGTGGTCGATGTCCGTCCGGATGACCGGATCCCTGCCCGGGACGCGGAGACGTTCGCGGTGACCGCGGTGGCGTGCGAGACGGCGGGCTGGGAGTACCGGCGGCGCGGGGATCTTGATCCGGTGCTGATAGCGAACTTGCGGTGGCTGTCTCGTTACCGGCAGCGGCGGTGCCTGGTGCCGGGGATCGCCGCGGTGCTGCTGGAAGCGTTCGCCGGCGGGCGGGGCCTGTTCGAGGGGGCGGAGGCGAGCGGGGACCGGCTGCGGGTGCTGCCGGTGCTGTTCCACCTGATGTGGCAGCGGCAGCTGACCGCCGACCTGGAGGCCGGGCCGCTGAGTGCGTCGACCGTCGTCCGCACGGGCGGGCCGCGGTGAGGCGGCGCCGGGTCGGGATCGGCGACCGGATCCGGGTCGGCGGCGTGGCGAACGTCGTGATCAGCGTGACCGCGACGGGGGTCCGGCTGGCCGATGAGGCCGGCACTGTGCGCACGGTCACGGCGGCCGGGCTGGCCTGCGACCCGCGGTTCGAGATCGCGGCCCCGGCTTCGCCGGGAGGGCCGCGGCCGGAGATCGGGCTGGAAGGCCTGCCCGCCGCCGTGGTGGAGGAAGCGTCGTGGTGGGAAGCTCACATCGCCGAGGTCGTCTACGGGCTGCCGCCGGACGCGCCCGCGGGGGCACGTCCGAGACCGCGGTACGACCCCGGGCGCACCAGCCTGACGGAGCGGGAAAGAGCGAAGGCAGCCGAGCTGTCGGCGGCAGGCCGGCCGGTCCCGGCCAGCACGGTCAAGCACCGGCGGCAGCGCTGGGAAGCCCATGGCCTGGCAGGGCTCGTCGATCACCGGCTTGCCCGGCGGATGCGGCCCGCGGGCCGCGTGGACGACCGCGTCGTGGCCGCGATGCGGCAGGCGATCGGGGAAGCGCCCGGCGGGTCCTCCCGCACGGCGGGCTTCGTGATCTGGCGGACCCGGGAGATCCTCGCCGAAGCCGGCTATGACGGCACCGTGCCGTCGGACCGGACGTTCTACCGGCTGTTCGGCACGCTGTCGCACGGCCGGCACACGACAGGATCGGCGTCGACGCGCCGGTCGCTGGCCGGGCGGCCGGAGGGCATGTTCGGGTCGCTGCCGGCGTCGGCGCCGGGCGAGGTGGTGCAGATCGACTCCACTCCGCTGGATGTGCTCGCGCTGCTGGACGACGGGGTGCCGGGCCGGGTGGAGCTGACCGGCATGATCGACGTGGCGACCAGGGTGGTGCCCGCCGCGGTGCTGCGCCCGTCAACCCGGTCGGTGGACGCCAGCGTGCTGCTGGCCCGCGGCCTGACGCCGGAGCCGGTGCGGCCGGGCTGGCCGGAAGCGCTGAGGATGGCACATTCCGTGCTGCCTTATGAGCGGCTGCTGGCCATCGACGCGCGGCTGGAGCACGCCGCCGCCAGGCCGGTGATCGTCCCGGACACGATCGTGATCGACCATGGCAGCGTGTTCGTCTCGGCGGCGTTCCGGTCCGCGTGCCGGCACCTGGGCATCTCCATCCAGCCCGCTCACCTGGGCAGCGGCTCCGAGAAAGGCCACATCGAACGGTGCTTCGGGTCGGTCGGGTCGCTGTTCTGCCAGTTCGTCTCCGGTTACGCGGGCCGCAGCCCGGACCGGCGGGGCCGTCATGTCGAGGATGAGCCGCTGTGGTCGATGGCCGAGCTGCAGGAGCTGCTGGATGAGTGGCTGGCCGCGTTCTGGCTGAACCGGCCGCACGACGGGCTCCGGGACCCCGAGCACCCGGGACGGGCGTTCACCCCGAACGAGAAGTACGCCGCCCTGGTCGAGGCCGCCGGATACGTGCCGGTCGCGCTCGGCCCGGACGACTACACCGAGCTGCTGCCCGCCTGCTGGCGGGCGGTCAACGCCTACGGCATCAAGCTGAACCGGCGCAGCTACGACAGCGAGGAGCTGAACCCGCTGCGGCTGCAGCCGTCCGGTGTCCGGGAGAAGAAGAACCTGTGGGAGGTCCGCCACGACCCCTACGACATCTCCCGCGTCCACGTCCGCGGCCCGGGCGGGTGGATCACCGTGTTCTGGAAGCACCTGGACCGCGCCCCGGTCCCGTTCGGGGAACTGGCCTGGGACCACGCCCGCCGCGGCCTTGCCGGCCAGGGCGCCACTGAAGAGCAGATCGCCGACGCCGTCGCGGCGCTGCTGCGCCGCGCGAACCACGGGCCTGATGACCGGGAGAAACCGAAGATGAGCAAACGGGACCGCCGGGTGGCTGCCCGCACGAAAGCGGCCGCGCCGCCCGGCAGGCCGGATCAGCCTGGGCCCGGCGATTCCGCGGGGCCGGTCACGGAGCAGGCGGAAGAGGACGCGCCGCTGGCGAAGGTGATCCCGATGGGGATCTTCGACCCGTTCGCTGAAGCGGACAAGCGCTGGTGACCGCCGCCGTCACCAGTTCGCCGGCGCCAGGCCAGGGGACGGGCGAGGCGGACAGCGGAGGTGCGCGGCAGCTGACCACGCTGCGCGGCTGGCGCGAGTTCGCCGCCGACCGGCCCGCCGTCCCGGACCTGCTGCCCGGGGACGCCTGGCAGGGCCTGGGCGACGACGACCGGTTCCGCTACGACGAGACCCGGCTCGCGCACCACGCGAAGCTGCTGGTGGTCGCCACGTCCACCATCCAGCAGGTGATCACCGAGGGACGCCGGCTGCAGTACCTGAACCGGCACGCCGACGCCGGCCGGTGCGGGCTGATCCTGTCCGGCCCGGCCCGCACCGGGAAGACGACCTGCCTGGCCCAGCTCGGCAAGACCATCGAGACGATGCACCACCGGCGGAACCCGCACGCCGCCGGGCACATCCCCGTCGTCTACATCACCGCCCCGCCCGCCGCGACCCCGCGGATGATCGCGGTCGAGTTCGCCCGGTTCCTCGGCCTGCCGCTGACCCGCCGCTCCAACGTCACCGACGTGCTGGAAGCCGTCTGCGGCGTCTGCCTCGATACCGCCACGACCCTGGTCTGCGTGGACGAGATCCACAACATCAGCCTCGGCACCCGGCACGGCGCCGAGGCCTCCGACACCCTCAAGTACTTCGCCGAAAGGCTGCCCGTGACGTTCGTCTACGCGGGCATCAATGTCGAGCGGGCCGGGCTGCTGTCCGGAACCCGCGGCGAGCAGATCGCCGGCCGGTTCTCCATGATCCGCACCGGCCCGTTCGGCCGCGGCCAGCAGTGGCAGTCGCTCATCGCCGCGCTCGAGGGCAGCCTGCGGCTGCACCGCCACCGCGACGGCACCCTGACCGGGCTGGCCGCCTACCTGCACGGCCGCAGCGGCGGGATGATCGGCAGCCTGCTGCGCCTGGTCCGCGCCGCCGCGATCCAGGCCGTGCTGGACGGCACCGAGGCCATCACGAGGGCGGCGCTGGAATCCATCCCGGTCGACATCGCCTCCGCCGGCGAGCACCTGCCCGGATGATCCCCGAGCAGGCCGCCCGGCAGGCCATCGCCCTCGCCGGGCAGGGATGGAACGTGTCCGAGATCGCCCGCCACGTCGGCCACGACCGCAAGACCGTCCGCATCTACCTCAACGGCAGCCGGGCACCAGGGCAGCCGCGCCCCCACGCGGACTCCTTCGCGCCGTTCGCCGCATACGTCCGGCAGCGCGCCGGGGACGACCGTCACCTGCGCGCGGCCGGGCTGCACCGCGAGATCGCCGCCCTCGGCTACGCCGGCAGTTACTCCGCGTTCACCCGTGAGCTGCGGGGCCACGGCATCAGCGCCGCCTGCCGGACCTGCAAGCCGTGGCAGCCGGTCACCCCCGCCCGGCAGCAGCGTCCCGCGCTGCTGCCGGTGCGCGTCTCCCCGGTCACGGGCGAGACGATCTCCTCATACCTGTCGCGGGTGGCTGCCGCCAGCCACCTCCCGGCCAGGGCCATCACCGGCGTCCTGCCGCCGTGGTTCGCCGCCCGGGCCGCCGCCTGCGACGATCTCGCCAGCCCCGGCCCCCCGCGGCCCGCCGACGCCGGGCACCTGGCCGCGCTCACCGGCATCACCGAAACCGCGCTCCTGCACGCGCTTCCAGCGCTGGCCGGCACACGCGACGGCGGCCGCCCGCCCGTCCGCGCCGCCCTCGCCTGCCGGCGCTGCGCTACCCGGGCCGGGCACCACGAGCCGGTCCCGGCCCACCTCCCGGCGCACCAGCGAGCCTGCGCCCGGCACCACGCCTGGCTCGGCCGCGCCATCCAGATCGGCATCTCCGGCACCCCGGACATCATCCGGGCCTGCCAGCGCGCTTCCCGGCTTGCCCGCCAGCACGGCATCACCATGCTCGTGCTCGCCGAGGCCACCGCCCGCCAGCAGGCCGGCGCAACGACCCGCGGCCCGCACGCCCGGCGACTCGCCGCGGCACTGGCCCCATCCAATCCCGGCCTGGACCCCGGGCACCCGGACATGGCCGAAGCAGCGGCCTACCCCGAGACGATCAGAATGGCCGCCGCGATCCTCAGCGACACCGGCCGGACACCCGCCGGGCCGGAATAACTGGCAAGACCCTGTCCCGGCACCCGGCGGGCCAACTTCGATGGCACGCCGCCAGCTACCCTCTTGCCATTTGAAAAGGCCCGCGCAGGTCAGAGCCACCCCACCGGGCCGAGATGCCTGTCACCGGACACCGGGTGGCCCGCCATCTTGATTGTGCTGTACATGGCTTCTCCTGCACCACCTGGACGGGGTGTCCGGTGACAACGAACGTTCCTCAATGTCAATGAATCGTGCTCGTCTGGCATCTTGTGTCACTACAGTTTGCTCGGTACGTGACGGGATGCCCCGGGGAGCGGCTCGTGATGCAGTCAGCGGCGGCTGTGGATGCCGGTCCAGAG
>Ga0307374_10009722_pt1 | contig 14120 bp, 12 predicted proteins | sample OX3MG_FD_202532 | JGI IMG/M metagenome (GOLD analysis project Ga0307374, IMG submission 202532) | Soil microbial communities from Risofladan, Vaasa, Finland - OX-3 | ecosystem: Environmental > Terrestrial > Soil > Coastal area > Acid sulfate soil | place: Finland: Risofladan, Vaasa | collected... | reverse complement strand
ACGCCTGCTCAAGCATGAGGTGGCCCAGCGATTCTTCGCGGCGGTGCGCACCGAAGCCGAGCGCCGCCGTCTGCTCTCCGACGAGCACTTCACGGTGGACGGCACGCTCTTGGAGGCCTGGGCCTCGAGGAGCAGCCCCAGAAGGACGACGGCTCCAACCGCCACGATCACGATGACAACGACGTTCATGGTCTGCTTCTCCAGTCCGTTTCACCGACTCGGGGGGCATGATTCATGCGAAGGGACCCTGAACCGCAGAGTGAGCGTGAATCCAAACCCGTAACAAGCGCAGCAACAGGCGGGTGCGGCCACTACATCCGCTCAAGCATTGGGGCAGGATCGGTGAGAGAGCCGCGGTCTCGATGCTGATCGTGGCAACATGGCCGCTCATGCGGCGTCGTGATATCGATCGAGCGCAGGTCTCGATGCACCTTCCGGGCGTTGCTCATCACGAGGCTGGGCACGCCGTCGCTGCCTGGCACTTCGGGTATTCGATCGATTTCGTGACCATCGAGCCGGCGGGAGACTTCGCCTGCCGCTGCATCGTCTCTCCCGTCCTCAAGGAGGGCGCTCCGGCCGAGACTGTCGTCAAACCTGACGACTACGTGAAGGTGCTGGAAGCGATCGATGTCTGCCTTGCCGGGCACGAAGCCGATGCCGTGTGGACCGGACGCCAGCACTGGAGCCGCAGCCGGCGTGATCGCCAGATCGCAGCCGACCTCGCGGCATATCTTTGCAGGCACTCTGCGGAGAGTGCAGCCTTGCTCACCTGGCGTCGGATCGGCACGCACGCTTTCGTGGTCAAGTACACGGAGGCGATCGACGCGGTCGCCGAAGCTTTGCTCGAGCACAGACGGCTCACGGGCAACGAGGTCCGCGTGGCGATCAACAGCGCGCTTTCGCGGCGCTCAACACCTCTCGATATGGAGGAGAACGAGTCGCACTGAAGCCCAGTCCCCACACAACGGCTATAACATGGGTTTACGGCCCCATCTTGGGCAGCCGTCCGGACGAGATGGCCGAGCGTTGCGGAAATTGTTATGGGGCAAGCGCCAAACTCGCAGCCAATACGAGCCCACGAGATCAGTGGCCGGCAGCGGAGCTCGGTAGCGAGAGGCGACTATCGCCGCGGACAGGTTCGTGCACGCGACCACTGCAGGTAAGCCATGGAGGCATTGCGACGATGTGGGTTTATGGCGATGGAGTTGGTGGCCGGGCGGCGCTGATCGCCGTGCTGATGCTTTGGGCGATCACCGTTGTCTACGCCGGTGTCATCTTCGGCAAGCTATGGCGGATGAAGTAACGGTGCCCAGCCAGTCAAGGCCTTCATGGCGGTTAGTGGGCGGGTCCCATGCCCGGGCCGACCTCACGGGCTCAGATCACCATCTCAGTCGGTTCGCTGACAAACCGTCTGAGAAAACGGTATCAGTTCAACTTTCAGGCTGCTTGGGGCCGCAATCGAGCCCGATCATATCCCGGCCGAAAACAGTATCTAACCCGCCTTCTAAACCCCTAAGGTCTTGCCATTGCTCTTCTTCGTGTCGACGAGCAGCCGCCACTCCGGTGGCGTGTTGTTCCCGGGACCACGTGTGGCAACCAGCGCCGCTCGGTCGACCGCGAAGAAGCCGTCCGGGGTGACCTCGATGTTGACCCAGTCCATCGGCCGCGGTGCCGGACCGTAGAAGTTAGTGGAGTCGATGAAGTAGCGGCTACCGTGGCAGGGGCAGGCCCAGCCGTTGGGAAGCCGCTGCGCAGGGGTACGCACCCCGCGTGCATCCGCCACCGAGGTGGATACACCAGACCCGGTGACGATGTCCGTGACGTAGTTGGGGGTACAGCCAAGGTGCGTGCAAATGAGCAGCACGGCGTAAATACCGGCGTCATCCAGCACCACGGTCACGCGCTTGTCCGTCTGGGAGAGCACGTTCACCGGCGTGACTGCCTTGCCATTCACAACACCGCCGGTCAGCTGGTCGAAGGTGAACGCCGTCTTGAACAGAGCAGGCGCATTGCCGGAGGCCTGGGGGAACATGAAGCCGAGGACCTTGATGCTTCCGAAGTGGCTGGCGCCGACGGCAGCGAGCCCACCCATGATCATCAGGAACTGACGTCTCGTCGTCTCGGCGCGAGCACGCATCCTCCCTCGCGGCGATTCGTACGGATTCAGCGCCATGCATTCCTCACGCTTTCATCGCTTCTGCTTAGTACGCTCTTGTTCGATGTCCGTGGCAAAGGTCGTGCTCATCTCGAAACCTCCGGTGTGAGCGCTGTCGACATGACCTTGGGGCGCAAACTGACCCGTCAGTTTCATACTGGCTCTTCAGTATACGCCACGGTTCTCCTGGGATCAAGTTCAGTCTGCCGCGCCGGTCAACACGCGACACGGGTGCACCAGGCAGGCCTGCGGCCGGTGCATCCGGAGCCTTCAGGCTGCCGAGCTTAGGCGACTCTCCGATGGCCGCACTGCGCTCCTTGTTCGCGCCACATCAACGACCAGATGGGGTGAGCGGGTGGCGCAGTGCCACCCGCCCACTGGGAGGGAGTACAGTTCGGCATTAAAACCAACGTGTCAGTTTCACGGCAACGGTCCCGATGACGTCATCGAGGAACCTTCTTGATGGTGCGGAGCCGTCGCGCGTCTATGAGTTTCGCGGGTTCTGAGTCGGCGCGGGGTGTTTCGCACCGGCTGAATGGGCCGCCCCGGAGATTTGACACGCGCTGGACTTGGAGTCAACATGCCCGTCATCGGGAGATCCAAACGTGTTCTAGCCGCCGTCGCCCTACTGGTGCTGGCGATCGGTGGCGCGCTCGTGGCCCTGGCCGCCTATTTGCGCAGCGTCGATATCCCAGTGCTCGAGCCAAAGGGACCGATTGCTTCTCAAGAGCAGCACCTCATCATCATCACGGCACTGCTGAGTCTGTTGGTCGTCATCCCAGTGCTAGGTCTGGTTGTCGCGTTCGCAGTGAAGTACCGCGAAGGCAACACCAAGGCACAGTATTCACCAACCCTCGCCAGCAGCAAGCGCTTTGAAACGGCCTGGTGGATCTATCCCTCCGCGCTCATCGTGGTCCTGTCGATCATTACCTGGAACAGCTCGCACAGTTTGGATCCCTATAAGCCCCTCGCCTCCAAAACTCAGGCGTTGACGATCCAGGTTGTGTCAATGGACTGGAAGTGGCTCTTTATCTATCCCGACCAGCACGTCGCGTGCGTCAACGGGATGGGTATCCCCCGTGACACGCCAGTCGATCTGTTCCTCACCTCGGATGCGCCGATGAACTCCTTCTGGATACCACAGCTGAGCGGGCAGATTTATGCCATGCCAGGTATGCAGACCCAGCTCCACCTGGAGACAAGCTCCGCGGGAACGTTCCGCGGGTGGTCAGCAAATATCAGCGGAGCCGGGTTTTCTGGGATGACTTTTACGACCAGCTCCAGATCCATGCCTGCCTTCCGACAGTGGATTACTGCGGCCCAGCGTTCACCTAAGGCGCTCAACCAGCAAGCGTACTCGGTACTCGCTCGGCCCACCGAGAACGCGCCCATCTCGTGTTTCACCGACAACGATGCGGCGCTCTTCTCGTCGATCATGTTGCGATACATGACGCCGGCCAGCGGCTCTATGAGCATGGCGCCGGGAAGCCCCCCGATGATCATGGCGCCGGGGACGAGCTAATGCGCACCGGAACGTCATGGGCACCGCATGATCCTCGCGAATGAGGTCACAGGACGCCTCACCTGGGGTGCGTTCCTTCATGCTCTGATCACCGAGGGCGCGGTCGTCGGCATGCTTCTGGCGATCATTGCGCTGGCAGCGCTCGTCACCTACAAGCGACGGTGGCGTTGGCTCTGGAGTGAGTGGCTGACGACGGTCGACCCCAAGAGACTTGGGGTGATGTACATCCTCGTTGCCATAACGATGCTCGTCCGCAGCGGTGCTGACGTACTGCTGATGCGTCTCCAGCAGGCCACTTCAGTGGGCTCGTCACAGGGTGTCATCCCTACCAGCATGTTCCAACAGCTCTTTTCTGCGCATGGGACGATCATGATCTTCTTTGTCGCCATGGGGATGATGTTCGGCATCATCAACCTCGTCCTGCCGCTGCAGATCGGCTCCCGCGACGTCGCCTTTCCCTTCCTCAATGCGACGAGTTTCTGGCTCTTTGCTGCGGGAATGGCCCTCGTCAATGTGTCTCTGGGAATTGGCCAATTCTCCGCAGCCGGGTGGTTGGCGTACCCTCCGCTCTCGGAGCTGCAATACAGTCCCGGGTTGGGGTCAGTTACTGGATCTGGAGCCTTCAGATTGCCGGCATCGGCAGCCTGCTCGCGGCCGTCAACTTCTTTGTCACGATCCTCAGGATGCGCTGTCCGGGAATGACGTTGATGAAGATGCCCATGTTTGCATGGAGCGTCTTGTGCAGCATGTTTCTTGCCATGTTTGCTTTCCCAATTCTGACCGTCACGCTCGCCCTTCTCTTCCTCGATCGGGCCATCGGGACGCACTTCTTCACCGCCGCTGGTGGTGGCAATGTGATGATGTACGTCAATCTGATTTGGGCGTGGGGGCATCCAGAGGTTTACATCCTCGTTCTCCCCGCCTTTGGCATCTATTCAGAAGTGGTGGCGACCTTTTCCCGTAAGCCGCTGTTCGGCTACGCGTCGATGGTCGCGGCCCTCGTGGCGATCACCATTCTCGCCTTCTCGGTCTGGGTGCACCACTTCTTCACCATGGGTGCGGGCGCGGACGTCAACGGCTTCTTCGGCATCATGACCATGATCATCGCGGTCCCCACCGGCGTCAAGATCTTCAACTGGCTTGCGACGATGTTCCGCGGGCGAATCGAACTCGCGGCCCCGATGTATTGGTTTATGGGCTTCGTTGGCCTCTTTACCATCGGTGGGGTCGCAGGTGTTATGCTGGCGATGCCAGCGATCGACTTCCAGTTGCACAACGGCCTGTTCCTGGTCGCGCACTTCCACACCATGCTGGTCAGCGGCGTCCTCTTCGGCGATTTTGCCGGTCTGATCTACTGGTTCCCGAAGGTCTGCGGCTTCCGACTCAACGAACGGCTCTTGAAGTACTCGTTCTGGTGCTGGTTCATCGGCTTCATCGTCGTCCTTGTGCCGCTTTACATCCTCGGCTTCATGGGTGCGACCCGGCGTCTCGATCACTACGCCGCGTCGACCGGTTGGCAACCACTGTTCATCGTCTCGGGCCTCGGATCGCTGATCATCGCAGCGGGACTCGGGTTGCTCATCCTCCAAATCGGGGTCAGCATCCGCCAACGAGCTGCAACCCGCGACGTGGACGGCGACCCATGGAATGGACGAACGCTCGAATGGACGACCACATCACCGCCCCCGGTGTACAACTTTGCCACCATCCCGGTCGTGCATGGGCGCGATCCATTCTGGGCGGCGAAGCAGCAGGGCGCTGCTCCCTCAGAGACGCGAGTGTTCAGCGATGTCCACATGCCGAAAAACACCCCCGTCGGCATGTTCGTCGGGGGGTTGGCCTTTGTGGTGGGCTTCACGCTGATTTGGCATATCTACTGGCTCACGATTCTCGCGGTGCTCGGGCTTCTCATCACGGCGGCGATCCGAACCACGAGTACCGACGACAGCGAGTACACCATACCGGCGGCCGAGGTAGCTAGGCTCGAGTCAGCTCGACAAGTAGAGTTCGCGTGAGCGCAGCGGAGCTCGCGGCGGGCGGCCATGCGGACGCACGCGACATCGAGGTAGATGCCAAAGCGATCTTCGGGTTCTGGGTCTACCTCATGACCGACTGCGTGTTGTTCGCGGGCCTGTTTGCGACCTATGCGGTCCTCCGCGACAACACCTTTGGCGGGCCCGCGGGCTATCAGATTTTCAACATGCCCGAGGTCCTCGTGGAGACTCTTGTTCTCCTGATGAGCAGCTTTACCTATGGCCTGGGTGTGCTCGCTGCTCGGGGTAACCGCGAGGCACAGGTGCTGGGCTGGTTCGCGGCAACGTTTGTGCTTGGGCTGGTGTTCTTAAGCATCGAAGTCCCCGACTTTCACAGCCTGGTGACCCAAGGCAACAGCTGGACGCGGAGTGGATTTCTCTCGGCCTACTTCACTCTGGTCGGGACCCATGGTCTCCACATCACGATCGGCCTCCTGTGGATGGCGGTGCTCGTGGTGCGGGTTCGCAGGACCGGTCTCACGAGGGGCAATGTACGAAGGCTCACGCTCCTGAGCCTCTTCTGGCACTTCCTCGACTTGGTCTGGATATTTATCTTTACGATCGTGTATCTCATGGGGGCTGCGCGAGTATGAGCGACCATGCTGGGCCGAGCATCCTTCCGGCGGAGATGAGGAGTGCCAGCTTACGCGGGTATATCTTCGGCTTCGCGGGATCGATTGTTCTGACAGTCGCGGCGTATCTGTTGGTCATCGGTCATGCGTCCACGAACGGCGGCCTCCTACCAGCGCTGGTGCTGCTAGCGATGGTCCAGTTCGCGGTGCAACTGGTCTTTTTTCTTCATCTCAACACGAGGACCCAGCAGCGGTGGCGGCTGCACATGCTCGGTGCGATGGTCATCGTCGTTCTCATCCTCGTCATTGGCTCGTTATGGATTATGGGCAATCTCAACGCACGCATGACCCCTGCACAGAAGCAGCAGTATATGAGCGCACAGGGCGGGCTCTAGGCGAACCGTCAGAGCACACCCGTCACGGATCCTCGCGATCACCTATGGGTTTCGCGGGTTCCGGGCCGGCGCGGAGTGTTCGGGCACCGGCTGAATGCGCCGCCCGTGACCGGTCCGCGCCTTCGCAGCCACACTGCGCGCGGGCAGTCCCTTCTCGCCGAGCGTGCCGTTGCGGGCGCGTTCGATGTTGACCGCCGCGCCCACCAGCGCGAGATGCGTGAACGCCTGCGGATAGTTACCGAGCAGGCTGCCCGTGACCGAGTCGGCCTCTTCGGCAAACAACCCGAGTGGTGACCCGAGCGCCAACAGGCGCTCGAACAGCGACTGCGCCTGATCCAATTCGCCGACGTGCGCCATCGCGTCGGCGAGCCAGAACGAGCACATGAGAAACGATCCTTCGGCGCTGGCCTTGCCTTCATCGCGCGGGCTCCGAAGATACCGGCGCACCAGCACGCCGCCGTCACTCAGCTTCGTGCCAACGGCCGCGACCGTCTTCTTCATGCGAATGTCGTGATCGGGTAAGAATCGCGTCTGGCTCATGCGGAGCACGGCTGCATCGAGGGTATCGCCGTCGAGCGTCTGGGTGAAGGCTCCAAGATGCGGATTCCAGCCGCGCTTTTGTATGGTGCTGTGGATCTCGCGACGTGTCTTCACCCACAGGCGCTCGTGATGCGGCAGCTTGAAGTGACGGGCAATTCGTAATCCACGGTCCACGGCAACCCAGCACATCAGTTTGCTGTACGTGTAGTGCTGATCACCGGCGCGCGGTTCCCAGATCGACCGATCGGGTTCTGTCCATCGCTCGATCGCCAGCTCGACCACCGGGCGGAGCTCATCCCACATGGCTCGGGTGATCACCCCGCCGAATCGCGCGTACAGATAGGCTGAGTCGAGCAACTCACCATAGATGTCCAGCTGGAGTTGATTGGCCGCGGCATTACCGATCCGAACCGGTCGTGAACCGCGATAGCCGGACAGGTTGTCGAGGGTGGACTCCGGCGCGGTTGCCCGGCCGTCCAAGGTGTAGAGGTTGGGAATGTCGTGCTTGGGATGGTCGAGCCCGATCAAGCGTAACCACTTGAAGAAGGCGTCAGCCTCATGGATCAGCCCGAGCTGGAAGAAGGCGTAGAGGGTAAACGCCGCATCGCGCAGCCACGTGAATCGATAGTCGTAGTTGTGATAGCTGCCCATCCGCTCCGGGAGCGAGGTCGTGGGCGCCGCGATGATCGCGCCGGTCGGCGCGTAGGTCAGCAGTTTCAGCGCCAGCGCCGATCGCCAGACATGCTCTTGAAACGGACCCTCGTAGGTGCAACCACCAATCCAACGCCACCAATATTCCTGCGTGTCGCGAGCCAACTGCTGCGCATGAGCCGCACTCCACTTCCGTTGGCTGCAGTGCCCAGCGCGGCTCACGCGCAGGCCGAAGGCGATCGTCTCGCCCGCTCTGATAGTGAAGTGCTGTCGCGGCCGAATCAGCGGGAGCGACGATTGAATGCAGAAGTGATGAGGTCCGGCGTCGCCGTGAAAATGGCCGGAACTGGAGATAAATCTGGTCGGAGCACGACCGTAGTCGGGTGCGGGATCGATGACCGACTCAAGATCCACCTGCCCGCTCAGACACTCGATCAAGCGAACCAGCCGAGGTTCACTTCGGGCGCGAGCACGATCCTCAACCTCGGGTGCGGTGACCGGCATGAAGTCCAGCAGCGTGACCACGCCACTCGACGTCGAGTAGACGGTCCGGAGCAGATTGGAGCGGTCGCGATATTGCTGCTTGGCACCATGCCTCCCACTGGGTCGGATTTGCCAGGAGCCACCACCGCGGGCGTCGAGGATGCGGGCGAACAGTGAGGGATCGTCGAAGCGCGGGAGACACAGCCAGTCAACGCTTCCGTCGGCGCCGACCAGGGCAGCGCTGCGACAGTCGCCGATCAGGCCGTAACTGCTGATTGGCAGATAGCCGTGCGCAGAGCGGTGTGCGGTGCCCTGGGTCACAGGCACGACCCAGCAGTGCGCTTAGTCCAGGGTGTCGTCGCCATCATCGCACCACAATGCACAGTTGAAGCGTAACGAACAGCCGACTGGTGACCGGGAACGATGCCATCGCGCTTCGCCAGGGCTTCCCGGCTGATCTGCGACGCCGCACTCGGTTGATGAATCCTACCCAGCGTTGCGCTGCCCACGAGATGGGGCACCACATCCAGAACCTGATGGGTATCACGCAGCGCGTGGCGCGCGCCGACCAGCAGGACCCTGCTCTCACCAACGGGCTTTCAGTGCGCGTTGAATTGCAGGCGGATTGCCTGGCCGGGGTATGGGCTCACTCCATATATGAACGCAATCTGCTCGAGCCCAGCGATCTTGACGAAGCGCTCGCGGCGGCCGCGGCGGCCGGCGATGACTTCCTTCAGCAGCTCGGCGCCGGCCAGGTCGAGCCGGAGAAGTGGTCGCACGGCTCGTCGGCGCAACGGCAGCACTGGCTCGCCACCGGGTTCGACAGCGGCCGGCCGGCCGACTGCAACACCTTCGCTGGTTCGATCTGAGGAACCGGCGGCCATGGTGGCCCTCACTGTTCGACGGAGCCAGTCTCGGACCTAAGCCGCCGTGCTCTCGCTCGTGGCCGGCGCGCCAGCGGCGGGCCCACACGTCCCCACACCATGCTCACGACGTTGACTCGCCTATGCGCGTGACGCTTGACCAGTTGGCAGCAGCCAGTGGCTGACCGTTCCGACGGTCGACCCCTGGATGAGGATCGAAAGCAGCACCACCCCGTACGCGATGCTTCGGATCGTGTCGAATTCGCCCCCACGGTCGGCAAGGCTGAGGAGGAGCGCGATCGCAACAGCTCCGCGCAGGCCACTCCACACCAACAGATGCTGCCAGCGCATGAAGAGATGCTGGCCGAAGGGACGAAGTGCACCGAGGACGGCGTACACGCCGACCGCACGACCGAGCATGAGGATTGCAAAGGCGGCCGCGATGGCGCCCAGATTGGACGTGAGATCCTGCCAGGGAACGGCGAAACCAATGAGCAGAAATGTCGCCGAGTTGAGGAGAAACGCCAGGTAGTCCCAGAAGATGTCGACGGCTGCCGCCGTTCGCGGCGACATCCCGTGAGTGCGCCCATAGTTACCCATCGTGGCGGCAGCGGCGACAACTGCGAGGATTCCTGAGACCTGGGCACGCTCCGCGACCAGGTATGTCCCGTAGGCGCACACAGCCGTGATCGTGATCTCGATCTGACGGTCATCGATGTGGACGGTCACCCACGACAGGGCGAGCCCGATCGCGAGGCCGAGAGCCACCCCGCCGCCGGCAAGGCGGAGTGACTCGAGCAGCACCGACAGCGGGTTGGTCGTCGCTCCCGTTGCAGCGGACAACGCGATCGAGAAGAGAACGACGGCGGTTCCGTCGTTCACCAGGCTCTCCGCCTCAACGATGGTCACAAGGCGGCTCGGCAGGCCAAGCCTGCGGAAGACCGCCACGACTGCAACCGGATCTGTCGGCGCGAGCACCGCCCCGAACACCACCGCCCCTCCGAGGCTGAGTCCAAGCAACAGGTGCCCGAGCAGACCCGCCACGGCCGTCGTGACCAGCACTCCGATGGTTGCTAGAGCGAGTATCTGGATGGCGCCGCTCCGCAATCGCGGCCATTGCAGGTTGAAGGCCGCCTCGAAGAGCAGGCCCGGAAGAAGGATGAAGAGAATGAGTGATGGAGTAAGGATGATTCGCCCCTCGCCGAAGACCACCCCTCCGACGCATCCAACGACGGCGAGCGCGACGACATAGGGGACGGGGACCCGCTTGATGATCACTGCGACAGTCGCACTGATCAAGAGCAGCGCGACGAACGCTTCGGTATTCGCCTCAAGCATCGTGGCAATTGTCCGCGACCGTTCTGGCTGGTGCAGCGTAGGATCTGAAAGGCCTACGCCAGCTCGTCATCCAGCCGTCGAGGTTAGCCCGGTGGTCAGAGCCATAGACGACCGCGTCGCCGCCTTTCAGGACACGAGCCTGGAGTGGCGACGCCTTTCCTCGGAGCTGTTCGGCACATTCCTGCTGGTGGTGGCGGCGGCGGGAGGCGGGGTGGTTGCCGCGCTCAGCCATGGGGGCGGTGAGCCGGTCGGCCGAGGTTGTCGCTCCGGGGCTCACCGTGATGGCGGTCATCCTCTTTATGGGGAAGGCCTCAGGGGCCCACCTCAACCCCGTGGTCAGCCTCGCTTTCGCGATGCGTCGGGATTTCCCCTGGCGTCGGGTCCCCGCATATGTGGTGGCGCAACTCCTGGGCGCGGCACTCGCATGCCTCTTCCTCTGGGCAGTCTTGGGCAATGGCGGAGGCCTCGGAGCCACCGAGCCGGGTCCCGGCATCACTGGAGGGCAGGCGGCATTGATCGAAGCGGTCCTGACACTGGGCCTGGCGAGCACCATCCTGGGCACTGCCTCCGGCGCCCAGAACGTCGGGGGACTATCGGCGCTGGCCGTGGGCGGCTACATCGGCCTCGCCGGGCTCTGGGCGAGCCCGATCAGCGGTGCGTCGATGAACCCGGCGCGCTCCTTCGGACCGGATCTCGTCACGCTTGCCTTTGCCAACTTCTGGATCTACCTGGTGGGACCGACCGTGGGAGCCATCGTGGCTGTCGGCGTCGCATACGTCCTGCGTGGGCCGGGCGGGATGGACCCGACTGCGGTAGCGGCTGCCACGGGCACCCCTCCCAGTGAGCAGTAGGAAACCTGCCTCCCGTCGACCCGCGGCCTCTCAGTCCGAACCGGGACCGCAGCCCGACGCGATGAGCGATTTGCAATCCCTTCCCCTACCCGAAGTGGAGAAGAGGCTGGGTTCATCGCCAGAGGGCTTGAGTCAAGCCGAAGCACAGAAACGGCTGGCTCAGTACGGGCCGAACGAGATCGAAGCACGGAAGGAGAATCCATACCTGAAATTCCTCGCCTATTTCTGGGGTCCGATCCCGTGGATGATCGAGGTGGCGGTGATCCTCTCCGGCCTGCTCCGGCATTGGCCAGATTTCGTCATCATCCTGATCCTGCTCGTTGCCAACGCCGTGGTCGGATTCTGGGAGGAACGCGAGGCAGGCAAGGCCATCGCCGCCCTCAAGGCGGAACTGGCCATCGTGGCCCGAGTGAAACGCGACGGAAAGTGGATCACGCCGCCGGCGCGCGAGTTGGTCCCGGGCGACGTGATCCGCCTCCGCCTGGGCGACATCGTGCCGGCAGATGCGCGCCTGCTTTCGGGCGACCCCATCGAGGTGGATGAGTCCGCGCTGACCGGTGAGTCGTTGCCGGCCACACGCGCGTCCGGCGAGGCGGTGTTCTCCGCTTCGATCGTCCGACAGGGTGAGATCGGCGCCCTTGTCTACGCCACCGGTGCGCACACTTACTTCGGCAAGACGGCCGAGCTGGTGCAGGAGGCGCACACGGTCAGCCACTTCCAACGCGCGGTGCTCAGGATTGGCAATTACCTGATCCTGCTCGCGGCTGCTCTGGTGGCCGTGATCGTCGCCGTTTCACTCCTCCGCAGCGAGCCGATCCTGGACACATTGCAGTTCGTCCTGGTCCTCACCGTCGCGGCGATTCCGGTGGCCATGCCAACAGTGCTGTCGGTGACCATGGCGGTCGGCGCTCGCCTGCTCGCCAAGAAGAAGGCGGTGGTGAGTCGTCTCGTGGCGATCGAGGAACTGGCGGGCGTTGACGTGCTGTGCACTGACAAGACCGGCACCCTCACTCAGAACAAACTGACGCTCGGCGAACCGTTCAGCGTGCGCGGGATCGCCGTCGCCGAGGTGATTCTCTGTGCTGCACTCGCGTCGCGCGCGGAGGACAACGACACCATCGACATGGCCGTCATCGGTGGCCTCAAGGACGAGCACGCCCTGCAGGGCTATCGCATCATGCATTTCCAGCCATTCGACCCGCTGCACAAGCGCACCGAAGCAACGGTCACCGGCGCCGACGGCAAGACCTTCAAGGTGACCAAGGGCGCGCCACAGGTGGTTCTGGAATTGTCCACCAAGGCCGGAGCGGTGAAGCCGGCCGTCGAGAAGGCGGTCAACGAGTTCGCGGCGAGAGGCTTTCGCTCTCTTGGCGTGGCCCGCGCCGAGGGAGAGGGTGCGTGGCAGTTTCTGGGTGTGTTGCCGCTCTTCGATCCGCCACGTGGCGATGCCAAGGCAACCATCGCGACCGCGATTCAGATGGGTGTGCAGGTGAAGATGGTCACTGGCGACGCCATCGCCATCGCCAGGGAGACCGCCACGACACTCGGTATGGGCGCCGACATTCTCGACGCTGCGGGACTCGGCGACGTCAAGCAGCGTGCGACGGCGGCGGAAGGGAAGTCCATCGAGCAGGCTGACGGCTTCGCTCAAGTGTTCCCCGAGCACAAGTTCCACATCGTGGAGGTCCTGCAAAAGCTGGGCCACATCGTCGGCATGACGGGCGACGGGGTGAACGACGCCCCGGCGCTGAAGAAGGCGGACTGCGGCATCGCCGTGTCGGGCGCGACCGACGCGGCGCGCGCCGCGGCGTCAATCGTGCTGATGAGCCCCGGTCTGTCGGTGATCATCGAGGCGATCAAAGAGAGCCGGAAGATCTTCCAGCGAATGAACAGCTATGCGATCTACCGGATCGCCGAGACGCTGCGCGTGCTCGTGTTCGTGACGCTCGCGATCCTCGTGTTCAACTTCTTTCCGGTGACCGCGATCATGATCGTGATGCTCGCGCTCCTCAACGACGGCGCCATCCTGTCGATCGCCTACGACAACGTTCACTTCAGGAATCGTCCTGAGGCCTGGAACATGCGTCTGGTGCTTGGGATGGCCACCGTGCTCGGCGTCGTTGGGCCTTTGGCAGCATTTGGCCTCTTCTACCTCGGCGATCGCGTGTTTCACCTTGGCCATCCGCAACTCCAGACACTCATGTATCTGATGCTCTCCGTGGCCGGACATCTGACGATCTTTCTGGCTCGCACTCGCGGCCCGTTCTGGTCAATACGCCCGGCTCGAATTCTCTTGATGGCCGTGCTTGGTACGCAGACATTGGCGACGCTCATTGCGGTCTTCGGGCTCTTCATGACGCCGCTGGGCTGGGGCTGGGCGGCACTGGTCTGGGGCTATGCCCTGATGTGGTTTCTGGTGACCGACCGAGTGAAGTTGCTCGCGTACCGGATTCTCGACCCTGTGAAGGCGACAGCGTTGGCGGGGAAGCCCGTGCTGATCGCAGCGGCAGCCGCGCCGAGCGGCGGTGCAGGTGCTGATCGGCCAGCAGGGGTCGCTGCCACGGCGACGGTGGCCCCGTTCCATACCGACACGGATCCCGCGGGCCCTGTGTATCACGACCGGACCGACTGTCCCTATGGACAGGAGATCAAGGCCAATGGCAACGACAAGCCGGGCAGGGCTGGCCGCCGCCGGTGTGATTGGTGCACCCATGCCT
>Ga0307374_10009721_pt1 | contig 14121 bp, 13 predicted proteins | sample OX3MG_FD_202532 | JGI IMG/M metagenome (GOLD analysis project Ga0307374, IMG submission 202532) | Soil microbial communities from Risofladan, Vaasa, Finland - OX-3 | ecosystem: Environmental > Terrestrial > Soil > Coastal area > Acid sulfate soil | place: Finland: Risofladan, Vaasa | collected... | reverse complement strand
GGGGATGGGGCTCGATGCCAGAATCTGGGAGTGGCAGCGTACCTGTTGAAGCCCATCCGGCAATCCGAATTGCGGCAGTCCATTGCGCGCGTGCTGGAAGCCCAGAGGCAAAAAGAGGCCAATCCACTGGTGGTTCGAGAAATGCTGCGAAATATTTCCGGCCTAAAGATTCCCTTGAAAATCCTGGTGGTGGAAGATAATTCAGTAAACCAGCGGCTCGCGGATCGATTGCTCGCCAAGAGAGGGCATCAGGTTGTGATGTCTGCAAACGGCCGCGAGGCCCTTGCGGCGCTGGAGAAAGACACTTACGACCTTGTGCTGATGGACCTGCAGATGCCCGAGATGGATGGATTTCAGGCTACCGCGGCGATTCGGGAAAACGAGAAAAAAAAGGCTGACGGGAGCCGCCTGCCAATCATCGCTCTCACCGCGCACGCCATGAAAGGCGATCAGGAGCGTTGCATGGCGGTGGACATGGACGGCTATATCACCAAACCAATCGAGCCGCGGCAACTCGACGATGTCCTGGAAAAGTACATGGCTTTGCGGGCAAGTTCGGAGAAAAGATCAGAAATCTGCAATGTGCCGCAATGAGCGGGGCCGCGTCCGCCGCAGGGCCGCGTTGCGGAATTACACAGGAGCATCGATGACACAGCAACGCGACACCTCCGCGCAACCCTCCGTAAATCTGCCCGAACTGCTTGTGCGCGTGGACAACGACCGCGATTTGTTGCGGGAGCTGATCGAAATTTTTCAGGAAGATTTTCCACGGCGTCTGCAACAGTTGCAAACGTACGTCGGGCAGAGGGATATGAACTCGGTGGAAACCGCCAGCCACGGTTTAAAGGGCATGCTTTCCAGCCTTTCGGCGATGCGTGCAGCGGCCGCCGCCGCACGTCTGGAGCAGATGGGCCGCGAGGGAAAAATGGCCGGCCTGCCCGAAGCCCTGGCGCAGTTCGAGCAGGAAGTGGAAGGGCTATTGCCGGAGCTGGACGGATACATGATGGAAGCGAAACAATGAAAATTCTGATTGCGGACGACGACGCGGTGTCCCGCCGCTTGCTCGAGAAAACGCTCCAGCGCGAGGGATACGAGGTGATTGCGGTGGACAATGGCCTGCTGGCCTTGCAGCAATTGTCCTTGCCGGACGGCCCGCGTCTGGCCCTGCTCGACTGGATGATGCCGGGGCTGGCCGGGCCGGGAGTTTGCTCGGCGGCGCGCGAGCTGCGCGGCCGACCTTACGTTCATATCATTCTGGTGACCTCACGAAATGCCAAACAGGACATCGTGGCCGGGCTGGAATCCGGGGCCGACGATTATCTGACCAAGCCGTGGAATACCGCCGAGTTGCTGGCGAGGTTGCGCGTGGGGCAGCGCATCCTGCATCTGGAAGACCGGCTTGTCGAAGCGGGCGAAACCCTGCTCTTCAAAGCCACGCATGATTCCCTGACCTCGCTTTTGAACCGCGGGGCCATCCTGGATCTTCTGGCCCGTGAGTTAGCGCGCACCCGCCGTGAAAAAGGTTGCACGGTGATGATGCTGTGCGACCTGGATCACTTCAAAAACGTGAACGACACGTACGGGCACGTTGTGGGCGACGAAGTCCTGCAGGAAGTCGCGCGGCGCCTCCTGTTCTCGGTGCGCTCGTATGATTTTGTGGGGCGCTATGGCGGAGAGGAGTTCCTCATCGTCCTGAACAATTGCGATTCTTCCCAGGCCGTCCTGCGCGCCGAAGAGGTCCGCAATGGCATCGCGAACCACCCCGTGCAGACCTCGCGCGGACCGCTCCCCATCACGATGAGTTTGGGGATTCTCGCCAGCCGGGATTGGGATTTCCATCTGGCCGAAGAGATTCTGGGCGAGGCGGATGCGGCACTGTATCGCGCCAAGGCCGACGGCCGCAATTGCGTCAGGCTGGCAGAGCCAAAAGCTTCCAGTGACCCCCATAGCCAGCTGGTGAAGTAACCCCGCGCGCGAAAAAAAGCCCTCCTATTGCCGGAACACCCGGATTCAATTCTGGATGACGTTTTTGCATCCGCAGTATTATTCTATTCGTGCGACAAAATAGAATTGGAATCGCTTCGGCGGAAATCCGGCGGCGAAGGGTGGCGCTCCGGGCATTCACGGGAGCATACTGCCGAGGGCCTGAAGGAGGAGATGGAAGTGAAAAATCCTAAAGTGAAGAAAGCCGCGAAGGTGCCGGAAGAAACCGCCGCTGGAAACGGTTTGCTGAACCGGCGCGCGCTGCTGCGGGGCGCTCTGTTCTCCGCCGGACTCGCGGCCGCGAACGCAAGCATCGCGAAAGCCGACGAAAGCATAGGTACACACGCTCCGATATGGATGAAGACGCCCGGCCGGTCATTTTCCGGCTACGGGATGCCGGCGAAATCGCAGGCGAACGTGAAGCGCATTTATACGATCGTTCCGGGAGACGCCGGAACGGGCTCTTCGCGAACGCCTCTGCACCTGCTGGAAGGAACCATTACCCCGAATGGATTGCACTATGAGCGCCATCATAACGGCATACCCGATATCGACCCGGCTAAACACGAACTTTATATTCATGGAATGGTGAAACGTCCCCTGGCATTTTCCGTCGATGCCCTGAAGCGCTATCCGATGGAAACACACATCCACTTCCTGGAGTGTTCCGGCAACAGCGCCGTGATGATCGCCAAGCAACCTGAGCAGTCGACCGCCGGCGCGTTGAATGGCCTCGTCTCCTGCTCGGAATGGACCGGAGTACGGCTGGCGACGCTGCTTGCGGAGGCCGGCGTCACCAAAGAAGCGAAATGGGTCATCGCGGAAGGCGCCGACGCCGCAGCCATGAGCCGCAGCATACCGCTGGAAAAGTGCCTCGACGATGCGGTGATCGCCCTGTTTCAAAACGGCGAAGCCATTCGCCCCGAGCAAGGCTTTCCCATGCGCCTGCTGGTCCCCGGCTTCGAAGGCAATATGAACGTGAAGTGGCTGCGCCGCTTGAACGTGATCGACCGGCCCGTGGATGCCCGGGATGAGACTTCGCACTACACCGAACTGCTGCCCAACGGCAAAGCATACCAATATATGTTTCCCATGGGCGTGAAATCCATGATCCTCAAGCCGTCCTTCGGAATCGATTTGAAAGGCCAAGGACTCTACGAAATTTCCGGACTGGCCTGGTCGGGCGCGGGCATCGTTTCAAAAGTTGAGGTGTCCGTCGATGGCGGAAAAAACTGGACGCAGGCGGCGCTTACCGGGCCGGTCCTTCCAAGAGCTTTGACGAGGTTTCGCCTGCCCTGGAAATGGAACGGGCAACCCAGCGTCATGATGAGCAGGGCCACCGATGAGACGGGGGCTGTGCAGCCCACGCGATCCGATTGGCTCGCCCAGTACGGGCCGGGCCAGATCTACCACTTCAACGCCATTCAAGGCTGGGGCGTCAATGCCAATGGGACGGTGAAAAATGTCTACGTCTAAATATAAATACATCCTTCTCATTCCCGTCTTTCTCCTTCCGGTGATTGCGTTTGCCTTTGTTCCCGCCCTGTTTGCCCAGCAAGGGCCCAACCTCGGGCGTCCCTTGACCCCCCAGGAAATTCGAAATATAGACATCACCGTAGAGCCCAATGGAAAGGGACTCCCCGCGGGCAGCGGCTCTGTTTCGCAGGGCGCGGCGGTGTACGCGAAAAACTGCCAGTATTGCCACGGGCCGAAAGGCGAGGGCAAACCCTTCAACCAACTCACTGGCGGCGTCGGCACATTGGCCACGGCCAAGCCAGTCAAGACTCCGGTGAGTTACTGGCCGGTCGCCACCACGCTGTTCGACTATATCCGGCGCGCGATGCCGCTTCCTGCGCCGGAGTCGCTCACCAATGATGAAGTCTACGCCGTGACGGCTTACCTGCTGTCCATCGACGGGGTCGTTCCCAAGGACGCGGTGCTCGATGCCAAATCCCTTCCAAAGGTCAAAATGCCGAACCGCAACGGTTTTGTGCACTGGCATCCAAAACCGGCGCGCTGAAACACCGGCACAGGGAAAATCACAGGAAAAGAGGAAGCGGCTTTTTGTGATCGGCTTCCTCTTTTCCGATTCCGAATAGCTCCTGGCGACCCGGTTTCCGTTCGCAGGCCACGGGCACTTCCAATTTCAATCCCACCTCGAAGAATGCGCCATGCTTTGCCATGCCCGCTGTCATGCCCGGTGTCAATTTCATGGCGCATGCGGCATGGTTTATCTCACAAAGTCCTGTGATTGGTGTCACATCGTGGGGCGTAAAGAGAACGCAGAATGGGGCCAAGGTAAAAAGGGCTGCTCGGTGCCCTCCTGGGAGGATATCCATCGTGAAATACTCACAAAAGTTCACTGTACTTTCGCGTGTTTGGCTTGTTGCAGCCGTTATCGCCTTGGCCGGTTGCGCCTCAACGCAACAACCCGCTCCTGCTTCTGCTCCGGCGAACACGCTTCTGCAGAATGAAACGGCTGTTCGAGAGACAGCACAGGAATGGGGTAAGGACATCGTCGGCAAAAATCTCGACGCAACGCTATCCTTTTATGCCGACGATGCCTGGGTGAATCCGCAGAATGCCCCGATTGCGAAGACCGCCGACGAGCGACGAAGCGTCTGGGCCGCATTCTTTGCGACGCCCGGCCTATCCGACATGCAGGGGGATATCACTCGAGTCGAAGTGGCGCGCTCGGGCGATCTGGCGGTCGAGTACGGCACCTTTTCCATGACCATCAATAATAAGAAGGGCAAACCGACACCGGTGACCGAGAAATACATGGTTGCCTGGAAGAAACAACCGGATGGCAAGTGGAAGGCCGTCGGCGATATCTGGAACACGGACCAATAGAGAAAATCCGGGCGGGCCCGGTGCTCCACCCTTCGATGAATCATGAACGGCGAATCGTTGAGGACGAATCATTGACGTTGAATCATTGACGATGAATGATTCACGATGAACGACCAGCGCTTGCGATTGTTCGAAAGGGTGGAGCACTAGGAACGGCGCGGTCCTAGTAAGCAGGCCACGAGTGGCACGTCTGGCAATCGGTAGGCGCATTGTGCAGCTTGTGGCAATTCAGGCAGACGACCATCGTCGTGACGCTGGTGACTTTGTAGACGCGCACCCACGGGATGGGCTGCCGGGATTTTGAGAACGCGGCAAGTTTGCGGATTGCGGGCTTGTTTTTGGCGATGGAAAGATGGCAGGACATGCACGTGGCGGTCGCCGGGAACGTCATCAGTTTTCCAGGGGCCGGGTTCGTGTGGCAGGTCGAACACTGCAGACCGAGCGCCAGATGGATTTTATGGCTATACGGGATCGGCTGCACGGGCGGCGCGTGTTCGGACGGGTTATTGGGAACATCCGGCTTGGCCGCAGCGGGGGCAACCGGCTGCTGGGCATTCGCCTTGGGCGCCACGCAAAACGATGCCGTAAACGACATAGCGGCCAGCATCACGGCCACAATTCTGGCGTTCCCTCTCATCACACACCTCTCTGGCAGGCGGGTACCGGCAGCATGCGCATGTTTAGGATGATTTGCTTTCCTTTTTGCCGACGACTTCCTCGATGCTGGTGCCAAGATCCTTGAGCAAGACCGCGGCGGCGGCCCGACCGGGCCGGCCGGTGACGGAACCTCCAGGGTCGGTGGTCGCGCCGGTTTGATACAGCCCGGGAATGGGCATTCGATAATGCGACCAGCCGGGCATGGGGCGCATGGCTCCCGATTGTGACGGTCCGGAATCTCCGGCATGGCAACTGCCGTGCCAGTTGTGGGGGTTCATGCGTTCCAGGTCGAGCGGGCTATGGACGACGCGCTCGAGGATTTTATCGCTCGTCAGAGTCGGAGCGTAACGCTGGAGGTATTTCAGGTTCGCATCGGCGACATGTTCCTTAATGTTGTCCCAGTGCCGCGCGCCTTCCTTCAAATCGTAGGGCTGGTAGGCGACCACCTTGATGGTATGCATGCCCGCCGGCGCGCGCGTGGGGTCGGCGACCGTGGTGCAGATGATGTGTTGCGGCGGGTCGTCGAGATTCACCGCTCCGATGTTGTAATCGTAGGCAAAGCGCAAGGCGCGTTCCGGGCCCGAAATGATTTCGGAATGCACGGGCGAAATCGTGCCGCCCTCAATCGGATACTCGATGGGCACGGTGGTGGCGTAATTTGTGCTCATCAACTGGTATTCCGGCTGCCAGGTGGCAACGCCGTCGATGAACTCCGGCCCCCACAACTCGCGCGGCGCCATATCGATCAGCTGCTTGATATGAATGGTGGAGACTACGGCCTTGTCGGCATGGTAGGCGCTTCCATCCACGCATTCCACGCCGGTGCACTTGCCGCTTTCGATGATCAGCCGCACGACGGGCTTGTTGGTGAGGACCACGCCGTTGTGCGCTTCGATGAAACGCGCCAAGGCTTCGGTCAATTTTCCCGACCCGCCTTTGGGCAGCGGGCGGCTGGTCCGTTGCTGGTTGAAAGCGGAATAGGCAATGCGGCCCGTCATGGGATATTGCGCCGGATGTTGCGACCACGGACAGGCCAGCATGAAAGTGCGGCAATGATAGTCCTCGAAATTAGCGCGGACGATCTCCCAATGCGACATCGCCAGGCGCCGCTTCCAATAGTTCGTGGTGGGTTGAATGTTTCCGGATTCTTTCCACATGCGCCAGTAGGCGTCGCCGTCATTTTTGGAAAACTTGGCGAATTCCGCGCGGGTGCGTTCCGGGTCGCGCCACTGCGTGATGTACGTGCCGTCGAGAAACGGCATGTGGAAGACCGGATCGGGGAAAATATATTCGAGCCCGTAGTCGCCCAGGTTCAGCTCGTTGTCGCGGATCACCGGGTTATCCTGAATGCCGTTGTGCGCCGCCGAGCAGGTATCGTGGATGAAACCGCGCAGGGTCAATTCCGCCGATTTGACGTCGCCGCCCACTAGGGGCCGGCCCTCCAACACCACGCACCGAAAACCGGCTTTCGCCAGGTAGGCCGCGGTGATCAGGCTGTTGTGCCCCGCGCCGGCCACCACAATGTCGAAGCGGTCCGGCCGGGCCGTTTGCTGCCCCGCGGCGGCCAGTGGCGTCAGAGCCAGGGGGGCAAGGGCCGCGCCTTTCACAAATCCGCGCCTTGTGATTCCACTCATGCCAGGCCTCCTGACGCGATAGGTATTTCTGTTGGGATGGAATTGTCCGGCCCAGAGCTTCATTCGAATCTATTTTTTTGTCAATGCTAATTTGTTCGATATCTTTCGATATCGAATGATGGAACGGCCTTTGCCTTTGGCCGCGAAACTACCCTGGATGCTCGCAATTTCTTTGATCCTGTGGGCAGCGCCATACAGGAGTTTCCCGTCAAATCGGGCATGGCATTTAAATATAAATATCTTGCAATCAGTAGAATACAGCCAGGAATGTGCGCTAAATGGTTTTCCGGGCATTTCCACAGTCCGTCTTTTCATGCGACTTGACCCGGCCAAGCGATTTAATGGTAGGATCAGGTGTCCACGAAACCCAAATTCGTATCATTGCTGCGGTCTTTGCTGAGTTCTTTACGAGGTTCAAATATGCCCATTGAAACCGAACGCCCAACGTTTCGCGGAGTGGTATGTCTGCATTGCACAAATCCTATCCACGTTCCAGCCATCGTAGGAGGTCTGCGGTCACCCGCGGGCGAAAAACCGGAATTGTCCGATCGAAAGTCCAAGGTCTTCAACCTTCGGTGTCCCGTTTGCCTTAAAGAGAAGCCTTATCGGACCAGCGAGATCCTGGAATTTCAGGAAGCGCCGGAAGTGGCAGCGCCTGCAGCCCCCCCGGCGTCGGTGCGCTGGCGTCCTGAAAATGGAAAAAAGAAGGCGGAAAAGTCCTCCAACTGAATCGCTCCTCTTGGTTTTTGTTCGTACTCGCAACGGGCTAGAGTGCGCTTGTTCGATTTTCCCTGGGAAATATCCGCATAAACAATTCTTCAAGTTGCCGCCGATCGTTTCCACCCCCCCCCAGTTTCGCTCCAGGCTGACTTGCAGAATGGCTTTTAGTGGCGCAGGCGTGTCTGTCTGCGTCATGTTTTCTACGTCTTTGCATGGTGGGAATCAAGAATTAGAATCATCAAGAATTAGAATCGATGTAAAAGGTCTGCGTAACCGGCAGTGATGTAAACTCTGTTCCTCACCGGACCGGGAGTCGGCGCGCGCTCGCGTGCGGACTCTCCCCCGGCGCGGGTGGGGATGCGGAGGAGTTCGTGAAGCGATCTTTTGAGCTGATTTTTCCGGCATTCATCCTGTTGGTCTGCCTGGCCAGCCCGCTGCCGGCCCAGACCGGAGTCTCCACACCTGTTCCGCCCACGCCCATCCGCGTAAAAGTCGTGGTCGTGACCATGTTCGAACAGGGCGCGGATACCGGCGACGCTCCCGGCGAGTATCAGTTGTGGGTGGAGCGCGAACACCTGGACCGGATTTTTCCGTTGCCCGCGGGATATCATCACGTGCGGATGAACAAGGATGGGGTGTTGGGGTTGCTGACCGGCGTGGCGACGGCAAAGGCCGCGGCATCGGTGATGGCGCTGGGTCTGGACCCGCGCTTTGACCTCACGAAGGCCTACTGGCTGGTCGCCGGAATCGGCGGAGGCGATCCGGCGGACGTATCGCTGGGCTCGGCGGTCTGGGCGAACGACGTGCTCGACGGCGACCTGGCGTATGAGATCGATGCGCGTGAAATCCCTCCGGACTGGCCGACCGGTTATGTGCCGCTGCGCAAGACAAAGCCGTACGAGGAGCCGGTGAAATCGCCGCTGGAAGGCGAATTGTATACCTTGAACCAGGGCCTGGTTTCCTGGGCGTTTCAGCTCACTCGAAATATTCCGCTGGGCGATTCACAAGGGCTGCGCGAATCCCGGGCGCGCTTCATCGGCTTTCCGAATGCCATGAAGCCGCCGTTTGTGACGCGTGGCGATACGATGTCCAGCGGCACATTCTGGCACGGCACTCTGATGGACCGCTGGGCCAACGATTGGACGCGCTACTACACCGGCGGCCAGGGGAATTACATGATTTCGGCGATGGAAGACTCAGGCACCATGCAGGCGCTTACCTTCCTGAATCATGCCGGGCGCGTGGACCTGAAGCGCGTGCTCGTGCTGCGCACGGTGAGCAACTTCGACCGCCAAGCGCCGGGGACAACCGCCGCCGAAAGTCTCAAGAGCCTGTTTAACAGGAAATACTCGGGTATTATCCCCGCTCTGGATGCGGCCGAACGCGTGGGCGACGTGGTGGTTCGCAACATCGTGGAGCATTGGGCCGAACGCGAAGCCGCCATCCCGCAGGCGGGGCAATAAATAGGCAAAAATTAAAGGATTGAGAAAATGCTCAGCATGAAAATTTCTTCGATCGGCCGGCCAGCCCTGGTCGGCGCTGCGCTGTTTCTGTTTTCCCTGGGAGCCGCGCAGGCCCAGACGCCCGCGAGAAATAGCCCGGGAAAATCCGGGACGCCCGAACAGCGAACCGCCCGCGCCTATGACGCGGCGCGCGCGAATCCCCTCGAACTGCGCGCTTTTCTTGCGCGCATGCCCAAGGGAGCCGATCTGCACTACCACTTGACCGGCGGAATTTACGCGGAGACTTGGATTCGGGACGCCGCGGAAGATGGGATTTGCGTGGACCTCGCCAGTCTCTCATTCGTCCGGCAGGAATCCGCGGCACGTTCCGCAAGTTCCCAGCCGGATTGCGGCGCCCGGCAAGCGCCTGCCGCGAAGGCCTTCACGGACCAGAATTTTTACGACGCGCTGGTGGACGCATTTTCCATGCGCAGCTTCGTTGCCTCGGCGGGAGTGAGCGGGCACGACCATTTCTTCTCTACCTTCGCCAAATTTGGAGGCGCCAGCCAACGCCACGCCGGGGAATGGCTCGATGAAATCGCCGCGCGCGCCGCTTCGCAGAACGAGCAGTACCTGGAACTGATGGTGACGCCCGATTTCAGCCGCACCGCGCGGATCGCCAGGGAACTCGGGTGGCGCGATGATTTTGGCCAGCTCCGCGCGGAACTGTTGGCGCACGGATTGCGCGATGACATTGCCGTGGCCAGCGCCGCGCGGGATGCTGCTGAGGCTTCCCGCCGCAAAATTGAACACTGCGGCGAGCCGCAGGCGGCGCCGGCGTGCAATGTCACGATCCGGTACCTGTACCAGGTGCTGCGCGGTTTTCCGAAGGCGCAGGTATTCGCACAGACGCTGCTGGGGTTCGAAGTCGCTTCCGCCGATCCGCATTTCGTGGGGATCAACTACGTGATGCCCGAGGATGGCGCAACGTCGATGGCCGATTACGCCCTGCACATGAAGATCGTGGGATATCTCCACGGACTCTACCCGAACGTGCACATCAGTCTGCATGCCGGCGAGCTGGCCGAAGGGCTTGTGCCGCCCGCAGGGCTGTGCTGCCACATTCGCCTGGCCGTGGAGGACGCGCACGCCGAACGCATCGGGCACGGCGTGGACGTGATGGACGAGGATCGCCCTTATGATCTACTGAAAGAGATGGCCGCGAAACACGTGATGGTGGAAATCAATCTGACCAGCAACGACGTGATTCTGGGCGTGAAGGGAAAAGATCATCCCTTCCCGATTTATCGCAAATATCACGTTCCCGTCGCGCTTTCCACCGACGACGAAGGCGTTTCGCGCATCGACTTGACCCATGAATACGTGCGCGCCTCCGATACCTACGCGCTTCGCTACGCGGACCTGAAACAAATGGTTCGCACCGGCCTGGAACACGATTTTCTGCCCGGCGCGAGCCTGTGGCGCCCGCAGGACGCGTTCACTCGACCGGCAGCGCCTTGCGCGCGAGATGTCCTGGGCGCGCAGAAACCTTCCGCGGCCTGCGCGGTGTTTCTGAAATCCAGCGAAAAGGCGCGGCAGCAATGGGAACTCGAACGCCGCTTCCGCGAATTTGAAGCCGGTTTTTGAGGCGCAGTCCGCGCGATCAGATTATTTAAATTCTGAGGGCGCCTGGCCGCTCCCGGCGCGATACCGGAAGGCCGCAACGCGGTCCGACGTTGCGCCGTAGGGATCGGCTTTCTGGTCGGCTCTATCCATCCGCAATTGCGCGTTCCACAATAATTTGAAACTCCCTTGCCGGGACAGCGTGTCCGCGCAGCCGGGATTGACGTAGAGCAGATCCACCAGTCCCGGGCCGGAGGCCGCCGCGGCCGCCAGATTGGCGGCCAGTTGCTCCACTAGATCGCAACCGAACGGATTGTTGAGGTACACCAGCAGCGGAGTTCGCGGCCAGCGAAATTCCGCCGCGTCCTGCGTGATCACGCGAATTTTCGCCCGTGCATGCGAAACGCGGGACCAGAGGGTTACGTTTTGCCGCGCGATTTGCGCCAGCCCTTCATGCAATTCCAGGCAAATGACTTTGCGGAAGGGCAATTCCGCGGCAAGCAGCAGCGCGCGGCCCTTGCCCGCTCCCACATCCACGAAGGTATACGCCTCCACGCGCGCCGCCAAAGCCGGCAACGTCTCGCGCCAGCGCCGGCAGGCTTCGCGAAATACCGACGGAGCGACGGCCGAGTAGCCGTTATTCGCCGCGTCGCCAGTCTTGCCGCCGCGAAGTTCGTCCGGGCTCAGGTAGCCTGCCGTGTCCGTCCCATACTTCAAATCAAATGGGTGCGCGGCTTGCCGGTTTGGAGCGATGTTCGATGCTCGAGCCAAGGCGGCTCCCTACAAGTGGACTTTATTCCGGCCTCTAGAGTAGCAAGAGAGCAGCAAGAGGGTAGCAAGGAAGAGAATCCATCAAGAGTGTGCAGAGGCTCGCTCACAAATGCTTGCAGAGGGTGCATGCTCCACGCTTCAGGCTAAAGCCCGGTTCTTGATGCGGTTTTGAAGTCGCGGCTGAAGCCGCGACACGCAAAGCACGCCGGCATCAATACTGCCCTCATACCATCTAATTAAATAGGATCGCAAGGAGGTGTCCATTCATGGACAAAATGGAAGTGGGCCAAATTGATGAATATCGGGCCGCGGTGCTGCTGGGCCTCTCGCTGCCGGATTTGCGCTGGTTTTCGCGACTATTGGGGCTGGGTCACAGCCGGAAAATATGGAGATATGATGCGGATTGTCTTCACTTACGAAGAATTGAAGCGATTATCGTCCGTCGCTGCCGCATCGGCAAAATAGCGTGTTTGCTCCGCCCCTGGCTCGTTTCTCCCGATCATCCGGGCGGAGGTTCTTCCCTGCTGTTTTTTTCCACACTTTACAGTACAACCTGCCCCCGCACATTGCATCCCCTGGGCCGCGGCATGAAGTGATGCAAGTGGGGACAACTCCCGAAAAAATATTATGACGACCTGACGGTATGAAACATCTGATCTTACATGTCGTATCATGCTAGGGAAGCATTACTAGGGTTGCGAGCACACCCCAATAGGAAGCGATAGGAGATCGATGTCCCGTCCGGGAAAGCTGTTTGTCCTGCTATTTGCGCCAGCCATGGCATTGGCCGGTTGCGCGCAGAAGGCTGCGCCACCGATGCAGCGTCCGCCATCGCCCGTCGTTGTAGCCACTGCGATCGCGCGGAACGTCCCCTTATACCTCGACGAGGTTGGACATTGCGTTGCGCGTGAATCCGTGTCCGTGCAGCCCCAGGTGTCCGGCCGGATCACGCAGATTCACTTCATCGACGGCGCGAATTTGAAGAAGGGCGATCTGCTGTTTACAATCGATCCGCGGCCCTTCCAGGCGCAACTCGACGCCGCCGAAGCCAATCTGGCCCAGGCCAGGGCGGCAATGGATTTCGCCAAGATTCAATTTGCGCGCGTGCAGGGCCTGGTCGAGTCCAAGGCCATCGCCCAGCAGGATTATGACACGCGGAAAAATGCCGTGGATGTCAGCGAGGCGCAGGTCAAGCAGGGCGAAGCCGCGGTGGAAACCGCGCGCCTGAACTTGCAATACACCTCGATCCGTTCGCCGATCAACGGCCGCGCGGGGCATCGCCTGGTGGACGTCGGAAATATCGTAACGGCGAATACCAGCACGCTGCTGAGCATCGAGCGGCTCGATCCGATCTATGCGGATTTCACCGCCACCGAAAATGATTTCTCCACCGTGCAGCGCAATGCGGCCAGGGGAAGGCTCAAGGTGGAAGTTCGCCTGCCCGATGAGCCGGACAAACCCATCATCGGACAACTCACGTTTCTGGATAACACCGTGCAGGCCGACAGCGGAACCGTGATGCTTCGCGCCACCGTTCCCAACGCCGCGCGCCGCCTGTGGCCCGGCCAGTTTGTGAACGTCCGGCTCATCCTGGCGAATTTGCCGAAGGCAGTGCTGGTTCCCGCAGCGGCGCCGCAGGATTCGGCGAAAGGCCCGTTTATCTATGTCGTTAAACAGGATTCCACCGCGGAGATCCGGCCAGTGAAGCTCGGGCAGCGTCAGGGTGACATGGTCGTCGTGGAACAGGGTCTGCAACCCGGCGAGCGCGTGGTCATCGCCGGGCAGCTTGGCGTGATGCCGGGCGGCAAGGTTCGCGTGGACAAAGGCTCGCCGGCATCTCCGGCGGCGGGACAGCAATGAATCTTTCAGAACCATTTATTCGGCGGCCGGTAATGACCGCGGTCTTGACCCTCTCCGTGATGGTTTTCGGAGTGCTCAGCTATTTGAGCCTTCCGGTCAACGATCTGCCCGTCGTGGACTACCCCGTTATTTCCGTGCAGGCGAATTATCCTGGCGCAAGCCCGGACACGGTCGCCAGCAATATCGCCACGCCGCTCGAGCGGCAATTCATGCAGATTAACGGGCTGGAAGTGGTGACCTCGAGGAGCACGCAGGGGCACGTGAGCTTCACGCTGCAGTTCGCTCTGGACAAGAGCATCGACGCGGCCGCCACGGACGTGCAAACGGCCATATCGCAGGCCAGCGGCAGCCTCCCCGTGGACTTGCCGTCGCCGCCCACCTATTCGAAAACCAATCCCAACGACCAGCCGATTATGTACATCGCGCTCACCACCGATTCGGTCACGCCGGGCAAGCTCTACGATTACGCGAGCACGCAGGTCGGGCAGCGCATCAGCATTTTGCCGGGCGTTAGCAGCGTGAACGTGTTCGGCACGAAGTCGGCTATACGCATCAAGGTCGATCCTTCGGCGATGTGG
>Ga0307374_10009720_pt1 | contig 14123 bp, 12 predicted proteins | sample OX3MG_FD_202532 | JGI IMG/M metagenome (GOLD analysis project Ga0307374, IMG submission 202532) | Soil microbial communities from Risofladan, Vaasa, Finland - OX-3 | ecosystem: Environmental > Terrestrial > Soil > Coastal area > Acid sulfate soil | place: Finland: Risofladan, Vaasa | collected... | reverse complement strand
AAGAATAAAAACAACGCTGTTTTCCATGAGAAGGTGGTATTTGTTCCCGGAATATCTATTGGGATTGCAAAAATACAATATTTTAAATCAGGTTAAAATAGGCTTTCAGGTTCCCAAAAGCCGGGTACCTTTTATTGAAGCCCATTCAGGAAGATTATTCCAATACCGGACTGAGCAGGCCCAAAGGATTCAATGGACTTCAGCAAACGCAGATTGGTGCTGCAGGGAAAGGCTGTCCTTTCTGCCCAGCAAGTCATTATAGTGAGTGGAATCCTGCAATACGGCAGCTGCTTCAGTCACTTCCGGATCAAAACCCAGGCTCCGGGCGATCCGTCCCTGCTCCAGATAATACCTTCCGATAATTTCTTCTTCCAGGAGGTTTTTTATTTCCTGGCTATTTTTGAGGATATCCTTCTGTTTTTCCAGGTCAAGTTGTTTTTTCAGGGCATCAAACTGAGTGGAGACATCATTGAAGTAGCCATCCTTTTTAGCGGTTTTTTCAAAATCCTCCAGGACATCTTCTGAGCGCGTTTGATAATCAAAATCCTTTCCTGATATAAACGTGAGGAAACGCTGGTAATCTTCATTGGTAATTTTAAAATCCATGGCCGATTCAGGGGCCAGCGGGTGAGTATAGTAATACTGGGTGGCGAATTCAAAAATATAATTCTTTTCCAGCAATGCCATGGAAATGTCACTGAGGTAATCCGGAGGTAAGTGGACATCGGGTTCAATGCCACCACCATCCCTGACTATCCTGCCGTCCCGGGTCCTGAAAGTTTTTCTCAGGGAATCCGGAATATAATACAATCCACCGTCAGTTGCTGCGTGGGAATAATCAATAGCCTGGATGCATCTCCCGCTGGGCGTGTAATATTTGGCCACTGTCAGTTTGAGCTTGGAATTATATGGGAGGTCCCGGGTTGTTTGGACTAAACCTTTGCCAAAGGACCGCTGACCTATAATAACCCCCCGGTCCAGGTCCTGCATGGCTCCGGCAAAGATCTCGGAAGCGGATGCAGACATCCGGTTAGTCAGGACGGCCAGGCGGATCCCTGCGTCTTTAGCAATCTCTCCCGTCCTGTAATCCCGGTTCCAGCTGGCAATTTTACCCCTTGTACTTACTACAGTCTGGTCATGTCCGACAAAAAGACTGGACATTTTCACGGCTTCATCCAGTAATCCTCCGGGGTTCCCGCGCAGGTCAATGATCACCCCTGTCATGGCGGGATTTTTTGATTTCAGGCTGTCCAGGGCATCGGACACCTCATTGGCACTAAACTGGGTGAACTGCATCATTTTGATATATCCTACCTGGGTATTCACCATTCCTGCATAAGCCACACTCCGGATATCTATCTCCCGGCGGATGATGGTTTTCTCTGTCCGGATGCCAGTCCATGGATTCTGGAGGACCAGCCGGAGGCTTGTCCCCGGGGCCCCTTTAAGCATTTTACTGATTTGCCCATCATTTAGTGAAGTGGCTTGCTGCCCATTGATTGAAATAATGATATCTCCGGCCCGTATACCGGCCTGGTCCACTGGACTTCCGGAATAGATGTCAGAAACTATAGTGGAATCATGGATCTGGCGGATGGAAAGGCCGATACCGCCATATTTGCCCGTAGTCTGAAATTCCAGTTCGCTCAGGTCATTTTCAGGATAAAAGGTGGTATAAGGATCCAGCGAACCTACCATTGCATCTATTCCCGTACCCATCAACTTACCGGGTTCAATGCTGTCCACATAATAGGTATCCAGGCTTCTGTAAACAGCAGCAAAGATGTCCAGGTTTTTGGCTATCTCAAAATAATGATCATCAACACGGTATGCTAAAAATGCAAGTCCGGAAAGTGCGAGTGCGGCCAGGGTTATCTTGGCTATGGTCTTTCTCAGGAATCTGATCATCTTCATTTTTGAATAATGGTTCTCAGGGAACCGGGTCAAAACCATGACCACCCCAGGGATGGCAGGAGAACACCCTTTTCAGGGTTAACCAGCCACCTTTGAAAAGGCCAAATTTCTTTAAAGCTTCTACGCCAAATTGGGAACAGGTAGGCGTGTATCTGCAGGTATTACCCTTCCATGGGGAAATCATCAGCTGATATATTTTGATCAACAGGATGATTGGGAATGCTAACCACCTGATAATCAGTTTCATTAAGCCGGTAATCCGGATCTCCATTTTAAAAATGTTCAGGAACTCAGGCCGGGTGCAGCAGGCAATTCAGTGATCAAACGATTTAATACTACCGAAATTTTACCCTGGATCGTTTCAAATGGGATTATTTTTTTGGCAGTAAATACAAAAAAAACGGCCATCTGCAATTTCCGCTCCAGCAATTCATCAAATAATACTTTTTTGTTCAGCCTCCATGCCTCCCGGGTGACCCGTTTGATCCGGTTTCGGTCAGTTGCCCGGGAAAACTGGCTCAACGGTACGCTAAAACCTGCCTGAACAGCTGATGCCCCCGGAAGCGACGTATACATCCAGATCACCCGGTAAGGGTACACTGAAAATGAACGCCCATTCCTGAAAAGGGATTCAATGCGTTTTTTGCTTTTTAATTTTTCCTCTTTGGGAAAATGGCAGCCAATGGTACCGATGGCATATGCATTAAGGGGCGAATATCCTATTCATCGGAAACGGTAAGCTTATTTCGTCCTTTGGCCCTCCTGCTGGCGAGAACCTTGCGTCCATTGGCGGTTTGCATCCGCTTTCTGAAACCATGGACGGATTTTCTTCGTCTGTTATGGGGCTGAAAGGTCCTTTTCATTGCTTATTATTTTAAGGGTCAACTCCTTACAGAGAGACCACCCATTTTTTAAATAGCAGCAAAGGTAAAGTAAAAAAAATAAAAATGGGAAAGGAATCCCCATTTTACCCGATCCAATTCATTTTTAAGGCATAAAAGGAGGCCCCCCGGGTACTGCATGGCCGGATTTTACGGGAGCCCCGAAGAAAATACCGGCATGATGGTCAAAGGTATCCGGGTCATCAGTGGTCAAAAAAAGGAGGTTGGCTGTTTTACTGCAGTTTATGTCCATCTCCGGATGCCTGTGCAGGTAATCGACCAGGCTGGAAGCTATAATTTCATCCTGGGAGACCAGGATGGTTTCTTCCCGAAGATGCTTCCTGATTCCGGAGGCCAACAAGGGGTAATGGGTGCAACCCAGGATAATGGCATCAATATCAGTGGACTGGCTATATAGGTGATCCACATGCTTTTTAATAAAGTAATCAGCTCCGGGAGTATCATATTCATTATTTTCCACCAGGGGCACCCACATGGGGCAAGCTTCCTGGAAAACGCGAAGTCCAGGGTAGCACTTTGCAATTTCCAACGGGTAGGATTGGGAGTTTACGGTTCCGGAAGTGGCAAAAATGCCAATCCGTCCGGTTTTGGAATATATCCCGGCTATTTCCGCAGTGGGTCTGATTACCCCAAGCACCCTTACTTCCGGGTCAATGCCGGGAAGATCCTTTTGCTGGATCGTGCGCAGTGCCCGGGAAGAAGCAGTATTACAGGCCAGGATAACCAACCTGCATCCACTGGCAAAAAGGAAACGCACACAACTAAGGGTATAGCGGTAAACGGTCTCAAATGACCGATTCCCATAAGGAGCCCGGGCATTATCACCCAGGTAAAGGAAATCATACTCGGGTAGTTGCCGGGTTAATGCTTTTAATATGGTGAGGCCGCCATAACCCGAATCAAACACTCCAATGGGTCGGTAAACAGTCATGTACTGACCGTCGAAAGAGGTAAAAGCCCAACAGCGGACTAATTGATACCCAATTTCATTTTGACAGCTTCCAGCAAGTCATCCGTGGATGGTTTTGCCAGGAGGATCTGACCGGAATTATCAATGACATAGGTATATCCTTTTTCTTTGGCTACGAGGCTGACCACTTTTTTTGCTGCAGCTACAATGGGCTTGAGCAATGAATCCCGCTTGTCGGAAAATTTCTGATTGGCTGATTGCTGAAAGTCATTCAGGTTCTGCTGGGCGGTTTGAAGATCCCTGGTCTTCACTTCCTTCATGGCAGCGCTCCAGGTTGCAGAGTTTTTCTGGAAATCAGCTGCTTCGGTCTGCACGCTTTGCTGCATGATGTTGATCTGATCCTGAAGGTTCTTGCCATATTCCTGCAGCGCCGTATCTGCGGTTTTGGATTGCGGCATGGCTTGAATCAGGTCAGACATACTGATATAACCGATTTTTACCTGCGCAAAAGTCCGGGTGCCGTAAAAGGAGGCCAATACCATTACAGAAAGGATTACTATTTTTTTCATTGTTTAACTGTTTTTTAACGTGGTTTTAAGGTTTAAAAAGTGAAAATAAGTCATTTTTCAATACCAAGTATCTTTAACACATCATCACTTTTATCCAGCTTTGGGTCGGCATAAAACACACTTATGCCTCCCGCTTTATCCAGTACAAAATCATACAGATGCTGGGCCGCGAGTTGCTGCACGGCATTGTATATCTTGTCCTGAATCGGTTTGACAAGGGTTTCCCGTACCCGGAAAAGATCACCCTTGTATCCGAACCGTTTTTGTTCCAGCATCCGCACGGCTTTTTGCTGGGCATTGATCTGTTCCATTCGTTTTTCTTTCAGGGTGTCCGTCAGCATCACCTCCTCTGCCTGGTATGATTTACTCAGGTCGTCCACCTGGGCTTGGGCGACATCGATGTCATCCTGCCACCTTACCGAAATGGAATCCAGTTGTTTCTGGGCTTTTTTATAATCCGGGATGCGGGATAAAATATACCTGGAATCAATTACGCAATACCGCTGGGCAAGGGCAGCACAGAAGGTCCCTAAGATTAATCCAGCCAGGATCAGTAATTTTTTCATCTGTGCAAAGGTCTAAAAAAATTTCGCAAACGAATTGTTAAAATGGCAGCCCGGGCCGCTGACGACCTTTTATTCAGGCTCATAGCCCAGCATGAAACTGAATTTTGTGGCATTTTTCAGTCCGTTTCCCGGAGTGAGCCTGTTCAGCCCTACACCATAATCAAATCCGAGGAGCCCGAACATGGGGAGGTAAAACCGCATACCAAACCCAACTGCCTGTCTGAGTAAAAAGGGATTATATTGCTGGATGCCATTATATGCATTTCCGGCTTCCACAAATACCAAACCGAAAATAGTGGAGTTGGGGTTCAGGGCCACAGGATATCTCAGTTCCAGGGTAAACTTATTGAACATCGTAAATCCCTGGTAGGTCGCAGGCGGAGTGGTGGTATTGTTCTGTGGATTCGTATGATAGTATACCTCATATCCCCGCTGGGAGATGATCTCCTTACCATAAATCGCATAATTACTGATACCGTCCCCCCCCACCTCAAACCGGTCGAAAGGAGATAATTGGGTGTATGAATTGTAGGTGGTCAGAAATCCGAACTTGGCGGCAGCCTTGATTACGAACTGTTTATGGTCGCTGCCATGGGGCTGCCCTAACGCTACATACCAGGAAGCATCCAGCCGGTATTTCTGGTATTCCAGGAATGAGAATTTCTCGGCCTGTGTCTTATTGGCATACGACTGTGGGGATTCAAAAATGGAATATGGCGGGGTGAACTGTCCGGATAAAATGATATTTGATCCCTGCGTGGGATAGATGGGTTGGTTGATGGAGGACCGGGCAAAGGTGATCTTGACACTCAGGTCATTGATATTTCCGTTATTCAGGGAAGACCCAGGGAAGAACTGGTAGTTCTTCAGGTGATACAACTCATAATCCACCTCATATAAAAGGGTAAAATAATCATCCGGCCATTTCAGGGATTTCCCGATGGACACGGAAGCCCCCAGGGTCCTCAGGTAAGAACTGTCATTGAACAGGTAGGTATAACCATTATACCCTGAAGCATTGGAGAACTTGGAATCAAAAAAGCTGATGGAGAAAGGGTCCCTTTTCTTGCCCCCCAGCCAGGGTTCGGTAAAGGAGAAATTATAAGAACTGTAGGATTTTCCGTTGGACTGGAATCGTATGGATAATTTCTGACCATCCCCGCTGGGAAGGGGTGCCCAGGCATTCTTGTTCAGGATATTGCGCAGGGAGAAATTATTAAAGGATAGACCGAGGGTACCGGTTAACCCAATATATCCTCCCCATCCTGCGGACAGTTCCAGCTGATCCGAAGGCTTCTCTGTCACATCCCACCCGACATCCACAGTGCCGTCGCTGGGATTGGGCACTACATTGGGATTCACTTTTTGCGGGTCGAAATAGCCGAGCTGGGATATTTCCCGCTGGGACCGGATGATGAACTCCCGGCTGAACAGGTCACCGGGAATGGTTCTCAGTTCCCTGCGGATCACATGTTCATTCGTCTTGTCATTGCCCGTAATAGGGACATTTTTAATATATGCCTTGGCCCCTTCGGTGATCTGGATCTGGTAATTAATGGTATCCCCATTGATACTGCTTTCCACCGGCTTGACCTGGGAAAACAGGTATCCATTATCCAGGTACATGCTGCTGATATCAAAGGAACTGGAGGAAGGGATGGTTCCCAGTCTTTTGCCCATCAAGTCCTGGTTATACGTTTCTCCTTTCTTAATGCCCAGAATCTCGTTTAACACGGAATCCGGATACACTGTATTCCCTTTCCAGGTGATATTGCCGAAATAATACTTATGTCCTTCATTGACCTGTAACGCGATGTTTAGATTTCCTTCCCGGGTCATGTAGGTGGTATCCCGGGTGATCACCGCATCCCGGTAGCCCAATTTATTGTAATAAGTAATAATCTTATCCTTGTCTTCCTGATATTTGGAGGCATCGAATTTCGCTGAATTCAGTAAATTGAACCGAAACCAGGGACTCAGGGCTTTCAGGGTACTGGTCACAGACAGAAACCCCCGTTCCCGGATATATTCTTTCCAGGTAATGGGGGGTTGGGGGTTATATACGTTGGTGTCATTGTCCGGATGCAGGGTCAGCCGGGTGAGTTCCTTGGTATCCTTCATCTTTCTTTTCAGGACGCCTGACGGCACATGGGTATTGCCGGCAAAGCTGATCTGGTTGATCCTGATTTTTTTGCCTTTGGAGATATGAAACACCAGGTCGGTGGAATTCGGCATGGCGGCAGATGAATCAGGTTTTTCTGTGATGAATACCTGGACATTCTGAAATCCTTTGTCCCGATAGTATTTTTTGATGGCATTGACTGCGGTGAGCCGGGTATTTTCCGTAACCACCCTGCCGTTCACCAGACCGGTTTTATCCTTCAGGTCAGCTACCTGGCTTTTGGGAATGCCGCTAAGCAGATAGCTGGCCAGCCGCGGCCTTTCGGTGACTTTTATATTGAGATAGACTTTATTATCCTCGATTTTAGTGATGTAAATGGCAATATTGGAAAAAAGCTTCTGATTCCAGAGTTTATTTATAGCTCTGGACATATCATCTCCGGGAAGGGTCACCAGGTCACCGACAGCAAGTCCGCTGATGGAGCTCAGCAGATCTTCATCCAGAAATTTTGCTCCGGTAACTTCAATACCTGCAATGGTGTATTGCTTTGGGGAAGCATAGGAGAATGGTAATTTACTGACCTGGGGAGGTGTCGTGGTATCCCTGACCGCCATGGGCACATTCCCGATAGTGGTATCTGGGGAACGAACAGGATTCGGAGGCATTTTAAGGGAATCCGGTTGCTGGGCATTAGCAACAACTTTCACCGCAATCAATCCAATCACTAAAAATAGGTATTTAGGAAACCATTTCTTCATCCTGCTGTATTTGTTCACTGGTTTTACCAAAGCGTCGTTCTCTGGACTGATAATTCACAATGGCTTCATACAAGTTCTCCTTCCGGAAATCCGGCCAACAAGTTTTGGTAAAATATAATTCTGCATACGCCAGCTGGAATAACAGGAAATTACTGATCCTGTATTCTCCGCTGGTGCGGATCATCAGCTCCGGATCCGGAATCTGACCAGTGTACAGATGCCGGCTGAAAAACAGGGAATCTATTTCTTCCGGATCCGTCTTGCCTTTTCTGACCTCTTCGGCAATGAGCCTGGCTGCATGAGCAATTTCTTCCCTGGAACCATAGCTAAGGGCCAGTACAAGTTTTAGTCCCGTGCAATTCCTGGTATAATCCATGGCTTCATCCAGTTCGGTCCTGCATGATAAGGGCAGCATCATGACATTCCCTATCACAAGCAACCGGATATTGTTTTTACAAAGCGTATTGATTTCCTTGCGAATGGTGAATACCAGCAATTCCATAATGCCATTTACTTCCACGGCTGGCCTTTCCCAGTTCTCTGTGGAGAATGCATAAAGGGATAGGTATTCAATACCCAGCTCGGAACACCCTTCCGCGATTTCCCGGACACTCTCCACCCCTTCCTGATGGCCATATAACCTGTCCTGACTGCGTTCCCTTGCCCAACGTCCATTGCCATCCATGATAATGGCTATATGGACCGGTAGCCGATGAGTATCAATTTTTTCTTTACTTCCCATGGAAGGCAAGGATTTCCTGACAGTGATGATCAATGATTAAAAGCCTGCAAAGATACAAAAATACCTTTATGTACTTCCGGCGCGGAAACTAGGTTTTGATTTAACACAACTTTAACTGGAATAAAGTATGGTGCGGCTTTCAGGGCTTCATAAACCCTGGATAACACCGGAGGAAATTCAAAATTTAGGGCACCTGTACTGGGTGAATAAAATAGAAATGCTCAGTTCAATGAATATATATTGATCCTTATTCTGGCTGTTCCCCCGTTGTCTGCCGGGAATGCCGATAGGCGGACCTGTAGCACCAGAACGGTCCTGTAAAATATAGGAGATATTGGGCTGGCCGTTGGGCAGTATGGGCAAAGCCACCGGTTCCACATATGTGGTACTGACATCATCGAGATAATCCGTGGTGGTCAGCCGATGAACAGCTTCCAGGCTGATATTGAACTCTTTGTTCAGATTATACTTTAATCCTGCCCCGATGGGAAAGCAGATTGCATTGAGCGGATAAGGTTTTCGCTGCGGATATAAGGTAGAGCCCTGCCCTTCCGTGTTCAGGGGCTGAAGATAATATTTTTTCCCCTGATAATAGGCATATGGATTAAAGCTGAAGACTCCGAACCCGAAAGTGATATAGGGGGTGAACCGGTATTTGGTGCCGGGTTCAAAACGGAAAAAATTAAAATCTGCCTGGGTGGCCAGTTCAAAGATATTTGAATTGAAACTGAGATTTCTCCGGCGCTCATATACATTGGAGTTAAGGGCGTCGGAATATCCGACCTGGGCATAATGGAACCCCAGCCGGATTCCCACATATTCATCGAAATAATACCGGTAAAATATTCCTATGGCAGGCATGACGGCTTTAAAGGAACTCGAAGTGTTCAGGTCCCCGAAATACTCTGATCCGCCGGCTGATACTCCAAGTTCACCGGTATAAAAAGTGGAAAGGTCCTCCTTCTGGGCCATCGCGCTTGCGGAAGGGAGGATGATCAGGAATAATATAAGGTAACGGGCAAATCGCATAAAGCAGCAGTGAACAGAAGTTAAAACGTATAACTTGGATATTTTGTATTTGCCCTTCAGTTTCTTTTGTCAATACCCCAGAGCAGCTTCCCCCTTAAGGTGTGCAGAAAGTTAATCTCATTGATCCGCACCAGGCCCAGGGTGAAAGTTTCTTTTCTTACGGCCAGTTGCACGGAACTTCCCACTGTTTCCATCCTTGAATCCAGGGTGCAAAGGAATTGATCACTTCTTCCTTCGATTTCAAAGGATATCACATGGTTATCCGGAACAACAATGGGCCGGACATTCAGGTTGTGCGGAGCTACCGGGGTGATGACAAAACTGGAGGCATCCGGAAAAACGACGGGGCCCCCACAGCTCAGGGAGTAGCCGGTGGAGCCTGTCGGGGTGGATACGATCAGTCCGTCAGCCCAGTAAGTATTCAGGAATTCCCCATTCAGGTACGTATGGATCTTGATCATGGCTGATGAATCCTTTTTATGCAGGGTGAATTCATTCAGGGCGTAAGGAACGTTTCCGAAAAGGGGAATATTTGCATCCAGGTGCACCATGGATCTCCGGTCTATCACAAAAGTACGGTGCAGGAGGGCACTGACCAGCCCGTTCACATTTTCCTTGCCGATGCTTGCCAAAAATCCGAGTCTTCCGAAATTGATTCCGATGATTGGAATGTTCTTATCCTGAATAAAACAAACCGTGTCCAGCAGGGTCCCGTCCCCTCCGAGGCTGATCAGGAATTCAATATTTTCATCCAGGTCATCCGCGGTGGAGAAAGTATCAGGTGGCGCTGATAGTTGCAGACGGGAATATATGCTTTCATAAAACGGGCGGTATATGACAGGTCGCAGTTTTTTAAGTGTCAGTTCATCCAGGAGATGCTTCATATTGCCAATATCCTCCTGGTCATTCAATCCACGGCTGTATATGGCTATTTGCATGTAAGCAGATTAATGGCAGATGCAGTTTCCTGTTCTTTCAGAATTCTGATTTGGAATGCAAAAATAATCCTTTTTGACCTAACTGGTTAAAGCTATACTCCAAACGCAACCGGACATCATAGTATGTGACAATATCCAATCCGAACCCTCCGGAGTAAAGAAAGCGGTTGTCCAGGGTATTATTCCCGGGCATATTATTGGCCACATAACCTGCATCCCCGAATACTTTTAAAAACACCCGGACGGGGATTGATTCAAACTGGATGGGCAGGAAAGGAAAATGCATATTCAGGTCGATTATTTTCCGTTTTAAGGAAGCCTTCAATATTCCGAAATCGCTTCCATCGACCACATAATATTCCAATCCCTGCAAATAATCTTCCTGATATCCCATTCCGGTCATCAGGAAATAAGGCTCCTTCTGGGGTACCTGAACCCTGCCCCTTATTCCTGCTGCAAAATAGGTGGCATGAAATAATCTCCAGTATTTGGCTGCCTGGATATATATTTCAGTCTGATTGATCCCCTTGAATATGCCCAGCCCCTTCCGGGAGAATAGCCCATAAATATTGAATCCTTTCAACGGATATGCCCAGTTATCGGTTCCTGTATAGCTGAACTGGTAATCCAGTTCGAAGTAACGCAGTGTCGGGTTGCTGTTCGGGAAAAAGTCAGGGTTGGCCATGAGCAGGGTATCTGCCACATGGTTATAGTTATAATTCAGGCTCACCTGATGTTTGAAGCGGATAGCCTTCACATAAGTATATGTGATCCCAGCCTTGAACTGCCGGTTAATCACCGAATTTCCGCTGAAAAATTGAAGTTTGTTCTGATCAGTGGCATATCCAATCTCCCTGGCTGTATTATATCCTATGGAAAAGCCAAGCCCGCTTCTGAGTGACTTATTAAAATAAGGCAGGGAATAGGCCAGTGCAAAATGTTCCGTGTATCCCCCCTGCAGGGTGAGCTCTACCTGGTCGTTTTTTCCCGTCAAATTGTTCTCGAAGAAATTGAACCCGTAATTTACCCTTCCCAGACTATGTTTTTCCTGGACCCACCATACATTGAAGTTTCGATCAGCCAGGCTGAAGATGGGGAAACCAAAAGTATACCATCTTTCCAGGACGTCCACCTCCACATCCGTGTATTTTCCGGACCAGCTTTTGAAATATACGCTCACGGTAAGGAATAAAGAGGTATTGATCAGCTCCTGACGATTATCTTCCAGGATCTGCATGGCATTGCTGTATTGCAGGGTATCCCCTGGTTTAAGATCAAAGCTGTGCAGGATTATGGCATCCTTGGTTCTGCGGTTGCCCGAAATAATGATATGCCGGATAATGACAAAATTATTGGCCCTGGGGTGCTTTGGGGGGACTGTTGTTGCTGGGCCTTGGATACCACCAGTGGTATCTGCATGGAATTGCGCAAATGTTGTGGCTGTTGATGTCAGCTCACAAAGAATGACCAGGATTAGCAATTTCCACCATGCCATGCAGCTCAACAATGTTTTTACGGGTTAGGGTCAAACGGTAAAAATAAGGGTTATTCAATTGACCACGCCCGTCAGGACCAGGTCTCACATGCTGATATAGTTCATCAGGAGGTCATAATTTTTCTTCAAAGCAGTTTCTTCCTGTTCCTCTCCGAATACGCAGGTAATGGTATAGCTGAATCTTTCAAAGGTGCTGGTCAGGGCCCGCATGTCCTGCCGGTTGGTTTTGATCAGCACATTCAACTTGCCTGTGGCAGGATGGTTAAATGTGTTGACACTGAGAATCGTGATTTCATTGGATTCAGCGATCCTGCCGATTTCAGCCAGGGAATAATCCTTGGGTTCCATTTCCAGGAGAATAAGTACACCGGTTTCTTTCACCCCATTCATGGAAGCGATAGCGAATAGCAGGTGCTGTTGCGGTATCACCCCCCCAAACTTATTTTCATCCGTTAATACAGGGACTACGGATAATTTGAAGTCACTGGCCAGTTTTAACGCTTCGTAAAAATGAGCATGTTCCCTGACTGCTGGTCTGAAATGATGGTAAGAAAGCGTTTCCAGCAGTAAATCAGGATTATCCCAGTCCAGAATCTCTTCCTCCCGGATCAGGCCCAAGTATTCTCCTTCCACCACGATCGGTAAATGGGAAATATGGTATTCGTTCAGCAACTGCAGGGCCTTGGCGCCGGTGTCGAGCGGATGGAGAACAGGGATGACCGGGGAAATAAGCTCAATGGCATACATGAGGTTACTGTATTTAATGCTTTCTTCTGGTCAAAGTTCATTCCAGGTTAGTGGAATTAACCTAAATTTTTGTCCTGGGCATCATGACGGACCAGGAAATCCTGAAGGATCTGGTTGAACTGCTCAGGCACCTCCATCATGGGAGCATGACCGCACTCGTCGATTAAAAACAGTTCAGATCCAGGGATAAGCTTATGGAATTCCTGACCGATCAATGGAGGGGTTATCGTATCGTTTTTTCCCCAGATCAGCAAGGTAGGGGCACTGATACTGTTCAATTCCTCACCCAGGTTATGCCGGATAGCAGACTTGGCCAGGGAAATGATCTTCAGCGCCTTGAGCCTGTTATTCACAATCTCAAATATTTCATCGACTAATTCCTTACTGGCCACTTTGGGATTGAAGAAGGTCAGCTCGGTCTTCTTCCGGATATATTCGTAATCCCCGCGTTTAGGATAGGTCTCCCCCATGCCATTTTCGAAAAGTCCGGAACTGCCGGTCAGTGTGATGGTCTTGACCCCCTGAGGGTGCTTCAGGGCATAAATCAGTCCGATATGTCCTCCCAGTGAATTGCCCAGCAAATGAACTTTTCCATATCCTTTGAATTCTATGAACCTGTGCAGGAATTTAGCGAGACCGATGACCGTGGTATCCAGTATGGACAGGTCAAACAGGGGAAGCATGGGAATCACCACCCGGTTATAGTGGCTGAAATAATCCAGCAGGTCCTGAAAATTACTCAGGGCACCGAATAATCCATGCAGCAGAATCAGCGGAGAACCATTACCTTCCTCGATGAACCTGAACCGGGATTCTGCCTTTAGCTCGTAATGCATTGGTATGGGAGGAAATTATGGTTTACCCTGCTAAAATAATCAATTTAGGTAATGTAAAAAGGGCAAGGCTGGACTATTGGCAGGAAATAACATTTTGTCAAAAGGATAACCGGATCAGTCATTTTCCACTTCGCATTCATCCGGATAAATTATTGAGGCTGGTTTATTCCTATAATCCAAAAGATCCATTCAAGTAAATGGTGGGTTTGGATAGGACCAGGGAATAGCTTTATTCCACCTTCCAAAGGTTAATCGCAAAACCTGGCAGGCGCACGGTAAATTTATTTCCGTTGACCAGGGGATGCTGGCGGCCATAAAGCGATTGCAACCGATGGGGCCGGTACCTGCAATGCCCGCAATTCACACTGACTTCCTGACTTTCGCCAGACAGGTTGATCACAACGATATCTTCCTGTTTGCCCCATGTCCTGATAAAGGAATATACGCTGTCGTTGTCATTGGGCAGGGGCTGATAACTCCCTTTCCAGAGGGCAGGCTGCGACTGCCTGATCCGGATAAGGTTATGATAAAAGGTCCAAAGAGACCCCGGTTTGTTTTTTTCCTCCTCCAGGGATATCCCGTCATTCGGGATCAG
>Ga0307374_10009719_pt1 | contig 14123 bp, 15 predicted proteins | sample OX3MG_FD_202532 | JGI IMG/M metagenome (GOLD analysis project Ga0307374, IMG submission 202532) | Soil microbial communities from Risofladan, Vaasa, Finland - OX-3 | ecosystem: Environmental > Terrestrial > Soil > Coastal area > Acid sulfate soil | place: Finland: Risofladan, Vaasa | collected... | reverse complement strand
ATCATTTTCAGGCCTCTGATTTTCTTGCGGTCCTCATGGACGGCAAGGATAGATTCGGCAGTGACGTCCATATGCGCCTGCGTATACACACGTCGCGGTATCGTGATGCGTACGAGTTCGAGCTTCGGATGATGTTGCGCGCCGGTCTTTGAATCGCGGCCTGCTGACACGATGCCCCTCTCCATGGTCCTGACGCCCGAGTCCACGTAGATTTCTGCGGCCAGAGTCTGTGCCGGGAACCTGTCCTGCGGTATATGCGCAAGTATCTTTCTGGCATCCAGGAATATTGCATGCCCGCCGATCGGCTTCACGATCGGGATTCCCCAATCCAGCAGTTTCTGTCCGAGATACTCGACCTGTCCGATGCGCGAGCGCAGATAATCCTCATTGACCATCTCTTCCATACCGCGTGCCATGGCCTCCATGTCGCGGCCCGCCAGGCCACCGTAGGTATGCAGCCCTTCGAACACCACCACCATGTTGCGTGCTTCTTCGTACAGTTTTGCATCATTGAGGGCCAGGAACCCGCCTATATTGACGAGCAAATCCTTCTTCCCGCTCATGGTCGCCCCGTCGGTGTATTTGCAGGTCTCCTTCAGGATCGCCGCGACCGATTTGTTCGCGTAGCCTTTCTCCCTGAGTTTTATAAAATAGGCATTCTCAACGGCACGTGTGGCATCGAGTATGACTCTGATTCCATGCTTGTTGGCCAACTTGCGGACTGCCCGCATATTTTCCATGGAGATCGGCTGGCCACCCGCCATGTTAACGGTGGCCGCCACGCAGATGTACGGGATCTTCTTTGCGCCGACTTTTCTGATCAGTTCTTCAAGCTTTTGCAGGTCCACGTTGCCTTTGAATGGGTGTGCGGATTCCGGATCGTGTGCTTCATCAATGATGACATCCACGAAGGTGCCGCCGGCGCGTTCCTGGTGTTCGCGTGTAGTCGTGAAGTACATGTTGCCGGGGATAAAATCCCCCGGTTTGATCAATATCTGTGAAATGATGTGTTCGGCACCACGGCCCTGATGGGTCGGAACCAGGTATTTATAGCCATAAAACCGGCGCATGTTGGACTCGAGATGGTAGAAGTTTTTGCTGCCTGCATAGGCCTCGTCACCCAGCATCATGCCGGCCCATTGGTAATCGCTCATCGCATTCGTACCGCTGTCCGTCAACAAATCGATATAGACATCTTCGGAACGCAGCAGGAAAGTGTTATGGCCGGCTTCCTTGATTGCCTTGACCCGCTGATCTCGGGTAGTCGTCATCAGCGACTCAACTACTTTTATCTTGAACGGTTCTGCCCAGCTGCGTCTTTTGGGTTTCGCATAAACCATATAATCACCTAATTGGTTGAGTCTCGATTGAACAAAAAAATGAATCTTTGGGACCCGGATATCGGATTACGTGCAACCCGTGAATGCATTTAATTCGCATTTACTGCCCGTATGGATCCCATACCACATGGACATTTTATGTATTATTTCTGATAAGCGTTTGATTTAGGACAATGCAGTCGATGAAAGGCCAGTGCTTGTCGGCGGACTTATGTATTTTGTTGATTGAAATGTCCGTTATTTAGAAAACTGATCACCTGATCTGCGACTTCCTGGCTGAATAGCATGCCGGTGTGGTGCACATTGAGTTTAACCGTGTCGGTAGCGCCGAATATCTGGGTCTCCTGCACCGCCACCAGACCGTCATGGGGTTCCGGTAATTCCGGATGTGTCAGTCTGAAGCCCGGGCCGGCGGTACCCACCAATACGCCCAATTCACGTTTGCTATCCCAAACCGGCGCGTGTTCTTCCGCCAGGCCATCCGCGCCGCTTTGGCCCAGTAGCCAGCCCCAGTTCTTGTCCACAATATTGCGCGCCGCGATACTGCCGCGTACCGGCGAGCCCATGAGCACCACACGGCCTGATGGAATAACCGGATGCATTTCAAACATGCGCAGGATCACCAGACCGCCCAGGCTATGCCCAACCAGATGCAGCGTAGTTGCTTCAAGTTGCGTAATGAATTCCGCGAGGCGGCGTGCGTTCTCGTGCACCGGTTCCAGCACCGTATGGTAATGGAATACATGCGTTTGAAATCCGTCCTGGTTTACGCGCAGGCGCAGCAATCCCAATTCCAGGCCCGTCATATACAAGCCATGCACAAAGACAACGGTTCCCTTGCTGTTAGTCATGGTTACCCAAGTTATTAACTACACTTATGCAGTATCAGGAGTCTCAAGGGTCGCATAGTACTTAAGCAGACCCTGGGTGAGAAGCGCCGGTATGCATATTCCGGCGGATAAGGCCTGTTCCACAGGCTTTGCATGCATGTGTGACGGGCGCCGAGCCCTATCGTAGGAATCCGTTATCATTACTAATCTGAATGCAGCCACGAAATCCATGAAAACATCCATGACTTCGCAGAAACGACGCCACAGTGTCAGGGTGATGGTCGGCCACGTGCCGGTGGGCGGCGGCGCACCCATCGTGGTGCAATCCATGACCAATACCGACACGGCAGATGTTGTGGCGACTGTCAGACAGGTAGCGGAGCTTGCGCGTGCCGGTTCGGAACTGGTGCGTATTACGGTAAATACCGATGCGGCCGCTGCGGCCGTTCCACATATACGCGAGAAGCTCGACGCCATGGGCGTGAACGTCCCACTGATCGGTGATTTTCATTTCAATGGCCACAAGCTTCTGACCGAACACCCGGCTTGTGCCGAAGCGCTGGCCAAGCTGCGTATCAATCCCGGCAATGTGGGGCGCGGCAGCAAACACGATCCGCAGTTCGCCACCTTGATCGCGGTGGCGCTTAAATACGACAAACCCGTGCGCATCGGTGTTAATTGGGGTAGCCTCGATCAGGATCTGCTCACTCAGATGATGGACGAGAACGCGCGCCTGCCATTACCAAAAGAATCGCAGGAAATCCTGCACGAGGCCATGGTGGCCTCGGCACGCAACTCCGCGCAGCGTGCAGAACAGCTAGGGCTGGGACACGACAAAATCATCTTGTCCTGCAAGATGAGCGGCGTGCAGGATCTCATCGATGTCTACCGACGTCTCGCGGAACGCTGCGATTACCCATTGCATCTGGGCTTGACCGAAGCCGGTATGGGCAGCAAGGGTATCGTGGCTTCGACCGCGGCCCTGGCGGTGCTGTTGCAGCAAGGCATCGGTGACACCATACGCATCTCTTTGACACCCGAACCGGAGGGCGACCGCAGCCGTGAAGTGATCGTGGCCCAGGAAATCCTCCAGACCATGGGCCTCAGGGCTTTCATACCACTGGTGGCCGCATGCCCGGGCTGCGGGCGCACCACCAGTACCGTATTCCAGAAACTCACCCAGGACATCCAGGGCTATATACGTACCCGCATGCCGGAGTGGAAACAGACCTATACGGGTGTAGAAAACCTGCAGGTGGCAGTCATGGGTTGTGTCGTGAATGGCCCTGGGGAGAGCAAGCATGCGAACATCGGCATCAGCCTGCCGGGAACGGGTGAAAGGCCGGTGGCGCCAGTCTATGTGGACGGACGAAAAACAGTCACGCTTAAAGGCGACAAGATCGCAGCAGAATTCCAGAAGATCATAGAAGATTATATCCGCAGCCACTATGAAGCCCGAACATGAATAATAGTCTCAGAGATCTCCATGACCCATGGTCATCACTAATCACTTCGCCTGCCATACACAAACTATATATAGAGTGTTATGCCCGCCGTCCAATGCCCCGGTGCCCAGGGTGCAACTGGTAAAATCGTGACCTGAGGCATAATCCATGGGCAAATCCTCCAAATACACGGCTAAAGTCCCCGATAAGCAGGGCCACATCCCTTATAAAGCGGAGGAGGATGCTGTTTGGCACGACCTGATCACCCGCCAAAGGCCGATTGTTGAAAAATATGCCTGCGATGATTATCTGCAGGCCTTGGAGCGCATGAAATTCCCGACCGACCGCATCCCCCAGTGCTCAGAAGTCTCTGCGGTGCTGCGGCAGCACACCGGCTGGGAAGTGGCGCCGGTACCGGCCCTGATCCCCTTTGACCAGTTTTTCAGCCTGCTGGCCGACAAGAAATTCCCGGCCGCTTCCTTCATCCGCAGCCGCGAGGAGATGGATTACCTGCAGGAACCGGATATCTTCCATGAGATTTTCGGGCATACCCCGTTGCTGACCGATCCACGCTTCGCCGAATTCACCCATGCGTATGGCAAGGCAGGGGAGCGTGCGGACAAAAAAGACCATGTGATGCTGGCGCGGCTCTACTGGTTCACAGTGGAATTCGGATTAATAAAAACACGTAACGGATTGAAAACCTACGGGGCTGGCATCGTGTCATCCTTCGGTGAGACACCTTATTCCATCGATAGCGACAAGCCTTTACGCAAGCCTTTCGAACCGATTGATGCCTTGCGTACGCCCTATCGCATCGACATCTTCCAGACCACTTACTTCATCATCAACAGCCTGGAAGACATGTTCGATCTTGCCCATAAGAACCTGATCGGCCTTATAAATGAGGCCCGGCGGCTGGGTATGCATGAGCCCAATTTCCCACCTGCCGACAAGAAAATCACCTGGGCCTGAGTACATTCATACGTTCATTAATTAACGCACAATGAGGTTGTCATGACGGAACTTGCCGAAAAACACTGTGTCCCCTGCGAAGGCGGGGTCAAACCCCTGACACGCGAGGAAGCGGAGCGTTACTTGAAAAAACTGGCACCGGATTGGCAACTCAGCGCCGACAGCAAACAGATCCACAAGGACTTCAAGTTCAAGGGCTTTAACGGCACCATGGGGTTCGTGAACGCGCTCGCCTGGATCGCCAATCAGGAGGGCCACCATCCGGACCTGGAAGTGGGCTACGCGCATTGCCTGGTGCAGTACACCACCCATGCCATCGGAGGTTTATCGGAAAACGACTTCATCTGCGCCGCCAAAGTGGACAAGTTGCTGGCAAAATAAGAGATGCTTAGCTTGAAATTTGCATGGCATGGAAACATTCAGTGATGCAAAAATCATCGACTCATGGCTCAAGAATGCCTCGCCGTGGACCGCTGCCGTGCGCGAGGGACAGATCGAAAGTCGTCAGCTGGTCACCAATCGGGCAATAATCGACGCCATCCTGGGTCGTTCTCCTCAATCTGTACTAGATATTGGCTGCGGTGAAGGCTGGCTAGCCCGTGAACTCAGCACGCACTCGATACACGTAGATGGAGTGGACGCTGTTGGGCAAATGATCAACCAGGCTAAAAGCCTTGGGGGCGGCAATTTCCATGTAATTTCCTATGAGGAAATTACCGCTGGCAAACTTGAGACCTGCGCCGATGTCGTGGTGTGCAATTTTGCCCTGCTGGGAAAAGAATCGGTCGAAGGATTGTTCGGTGCGGTGCCGACACTCATGCAAGCATGCGGGACGTTCATCGTGCAGACCCTGCATCCGGTCACGGCCTGCGGTGCTTTACCTTATCGGGATGGCTGGAGAGAGGGTTCATGGTGCGGATTCAGTGATGATTTCACCGATCCTGCACCCTGGTATTTCAGAACCCTGGAGAGCTGGATTACGCTATTCGTAAGAAACGGGTTTGGACTGCTCGAAATGCGTGAACCTTGCCATCCAAAAACCCAAAAACCTGCCTCGGTTATCTTCATCGCTGAGGCACGCGTTACACCCGCAGGTAATCGATTCTGATGCTAAAGCCTATCGGCCGAATCGACCGTTTTCCTAAATTCAATTAAGAAATCTCATCGCTCGGGGGCGGGGTTTTTCAATTAGGATTGAATTGGACGATATAGCGGTACGAATTACAGCGATATTTAATGCGATTCCGCACTTAAACCCATCGCGCGCCGCATAAATTCGCTCTTGAGCGGCGTAAAACGGTCTACAGCGCACAATCCTGTATTGCGCAGCCATGTGAGCGGCACAATATCATTGCTGAAAAGGCGTTTAAATCCGTCTAGCGCAGTAATCATCGCCAGGTTTTCACCTTTTCGCGCACGCTGGTAACGGCGCAATACACCTAAGTCACCGATATCACGGTGTCGCTGTTGCGCATCCAGAATGATCTCGCCGAGTGCCGCGATATCCTTAAAACCCATATTCACACCCTGCCCCGCGAGTGGATGCAGTACATGGGCGGCATCGCCGATGAGTGCGAAACGTGCATGTACATACTCGCTGGCGTGCATGCGTTGCAACGGGAAACCGGCACGCGCTGTACTGGCGGTGATTTGGCCGAGAATGGCGTCGCTGGCCTTGGTCGCAGCGGCACAAAATCCCGCGTCATCCAAGCGCTGGATTTCTGCCGCGTGTGTGTTATCCAGCGACCACACGACTGAGGAGCGGCCATCCTGCAGCGGCAGCAGTGCAATCGGGCCCGTGGGTAGGAAGCGCTGCCAGGCGGTATGCCCATGCGGCTTTTGCGTGGCCACATGGGCGACGATGGCTGTTTGTGCATACGATGCCGAGTGGGTTTCGATACCCACCAGCTTGCGAGTGACCGAGTCCGCACCATCCGCTGCCACCAGCAGGCGTGCTTGCAATCGCCGGCCATCCTGCAGCGTGAGCGTCGCCTGCTCCGCGTCGATCTCCACAGATTCCGGCGTGGCCGGATAGATCGCAGTGATGTTGTGCGCGCTTTGCAGTTGCATCTGCAATGCATGTTGTATCAGACGATTCTCGACGATGTAACCCAGTGCCGGCTCGCCCACATCGGCGCAGTCAAAATGGATGCAGCCGCTGCCGGTGGCATCCCATACGTGCATCTCGGTATACGCGGCGACCCGTTGTGACTGGATGGTCTGCCAAGCGCCCAAAGATTCCAGGATACGTCGGGATGCCGGTGAAAGTGCAAACACCCGCAGGTCAACCTCCGCTGCGGCCGTGAAACCTTTCGGTTCACGGGCATCCACAAGCGCAATATGCATACCGCTATTGCGTAATGCACAAGCCAACGCTGTACCAATCGCACCGGCCCCCACGATGACCACATCGAACTGTGATGCTGCATAACGTGCGGTCATACCATCCCGCGCCTATTTTCTGAGATTGTGGATGGCATATCGGTATTCCCGGCAAGGCAATCAATCCCGGTTTTTATCCCAAGTCCACGGGCGAGACGCGGCAGGCGACCGTCGATGCCCATGTTAAGACGCGCAAACCTGTGACGCACTGGCGGAAATAACTCCAGGCCCAAAAGACCAAGGTTGCGAGCCCAGCCGACTGACGCTAATGGATTGGTAAATACGCGTGTCAGCATATCCGTAAACAACGTGGTGCTCGTCTGGTCACGGCGGCGCATTTGTATATAAGCGCGAAGTTGGTGCTCGTCACCTGGATCACCACCCGAAGCATTGATATCCGCCAAGCTATCCGCCAGCGCCGCGATGTCACGCAACGAAAGATTGAAGCCCTGGCCGGCGATCGGATGCAGGCTGTGGGCAGCATTGCCCACGACCACCGCACGACCTTGCATCTGTGTCTGCGCACGTACCAGACTCAATGGATAGGCCTGGCGCTTTCCAGCTTTGATGAAGCGCCCCAGTCGCCCATTGAATCCAGCGGCCGCGGCAGCTAGAAATTCTGCATCAGTCATCGCCAGAATTCCGGTCACACGCGCGTTGACCACGGTCCAGATGAGTGCGTAGCGATCTTCACCCATGGGCAGCAGCGCCAATGGACCATCGCCGGTAAAACGCTCGAAAGCCGTGTATGCCTGCGGCCGTTCGACGCTGACATTGCATATCACGGCGCTTTGCCCGTAATCCCAGACCCGCGTATCGATGCCGAGCTGTTCACGTATTTTTGAATTAGCGCCGTCTGCCGCCACCAGCAATCGGCTTTTGACGCTTTTAGTTGCACTGCTTTCCAAGTTTGCGCAGACCGCATGAGCTTGCAGCTGCACGGCTTCAATTTTGGCCGGTGCCAGCAGTGTAATGTGTGTCTGACGCTCCAGAAATTCATTCAAGGCGAATCCGATAACGCGATTGGGCACCACATAACCGAGCGCCTCCACGCCCATCTCCGCGGCATGCAGGCGCGTCATGCCCATATGACCGCGGTCGGATACGTGGATGCAATGGATGGCTGTAGCCTGCGACGCAATCTGCGGCCACAAACCGATGCCTTCGAAGATCCGGCGGCTGCCCCAAGAGACCGCCGTGATGCGGTCGTCGTAACTCGGTTGGCCGCGACTGCCAAAACGCACAGCTTCCACCACCGCTATTTTGAGCGCCAGCGGCGCGAGTGCGGCAGCCAGGCTCGCGCCCACCATGCCGCCGCCGGCTATCAGGACATCGAAATCCACGGCGGACCGATCATTGAACTGTGCATCCCGCGGGCTTTTGGGTTTACTCGAACGGTTTGCAATGGCCTTGCGCTTCATGCTGCCGCCGCCTTGCGTTGCATATAGGCCTCGATCTCATCTGCCTGCTTGATGAGCGCACGGGTCAGCACTTCGGGCTCGCCACGGGTTACCAGTACATCGTCCTCGATGCGCACGCCGATGTTCCACCAGCGCTTGTGTACACCACGAGTACCAGCCGCGATATAGATACCCGGCTCCGCAGTCATCACCATGCCGGGCTCTAATTCGCGCCATTCATCACCCACTTTGTAATCACCCACGTCATGCACGTCGAGTCCCAGCCAATGGCCGGTACGATGCATGTAGAACTTCTTGTAGGTTTCATCCTTGATAAGCTTGTTCACGGGGCCTTTGAGCAGTCCGAGTTTCACCAAACCCGTGGTCAATACTTTCACCGCTTCCTCGTGCGGGGTATTCCAATGGTTGCCGGCACGCATCTTGTCGATAGCTGCGAGCTGCGCCTTGAGTACCAAATCGTAGATAGCACGCTGCTCCACCGTATAGCGGCCATTCACCGGATAAGCGCGGGTCACATCGGTGGCATAACACTGGTATTCGCAGGCCGCATCGATCAGGACCAGCTCACCATCCCGCAGAGACTGATTATTTTCCACATAGTGCAGGATGCAGCCGTTGGCACCGCCGCCTACGATGGAGTTGTAGGCGGGTACACCGCCATGACGTCGAAACTCATACAAGAATTCCGCTTCCAGTTCGGCTTCGTTCATGTCGGGACGGCAGGCGCGCATAGCGCGCTCATGGGCGCGCACCGAGATCGACGCTGCATGGCGCATAAGTGCGAGTTCCGCCTTGCTTTTGTACAGGCGCATATCGTGCAAGAGATGATTCAGCGACACGAATTCCTCGGGTGTATGCATGCCGCTCTTGGCCTGGACCCGCAGCCCATTGACCCAGCCGATCACCCGCTTGTCGAATTCCGAGTAGTTCCCCATGGTGTAGAACACCCGTTCGCGGTTCTCCAGCAAGCCGGGCAGGATGTCGTCGATATCGCCGATGGGAAAGGCGTCATCGACGCCATATTCGCGGGTAGCACCTTCCGGTCCGGCGCGACGCCCGTTCCAGGTCTCCATGAGGGGATCGCGTTCCCGGCAGAACAGGATGTATTCCGCCTGACGGCGTCCCGGTACCAGCACCAGCACCGCATCGGGCTCCGGAAAGCCGCTCAGATAGTGAAAATCGCTATCCTGGCGGAATGGATAATGGCTGTCGCGGTTGCGGATACGCTCATGTGCCGCAGGTACGATAGCGATGCTGCCATGCCCCATCATACGCATGAGTTCACGACGGCGGCCGGCGAATTCCTTGGGTTGCATCTGGTACTTAACAGCCTCGTTACAAATTTAATGTGACCCGGATTCCAGCTACTGGCAGCAGGTACGGGCCGGGTCAGGTATTATCCTAGCATCGTGCGCCCATTGTGTGCGGGCACATTGACCGCTTAACCGGCATCGCTCTATAGTAATTGCATGCATACTGAAAACGACCGCGAACTGCTGGAACAGGAACTCAAGCGGCTGGAAGGCCGGGTCGAGGAACTGGTGGCGTCCTGTGTCAGGCTGCGCAGCGACAATCATTCCCTGCGTGAGCGGCTGGAATCCATGAATACGGAGCGCGCCGGCCTGCTAACCAAGAACGAACAGGTGCGTGGCCGAGTGGAAGCCATGATCACACGTCTCAAGTCCCTGGAGGAAAGCGCATGAGCGAAGAACTCGCGCGTGTCACGGTGCGCATCCTCGACAAGGAATACCAGGTAGCCTGCCCGGACGACGAGCGCGAGGCACTGCTGGAATCCGCTGAACTGCTGAACCGCAAAATGCGCGAGATCCGCGAAAGTGGCAAGGTGGTAGGCCTGGATCGGGTCGCGGTCATGGCCGCCCTCAACCTCTCGCATGAAATATTGCAGAACCAGGCTCACGCCAACGACGCGGATCGTGACCTGCTCGGAAGGTTGCGCACACTCAACGACCAGTTGGCAGGCACTGCCGCTGGCGCTCCGTCACTGGCAAATTAGCGCGCGCATCCGTAGCATGTGGGATGTAGAGTTTTTTAAGAGCATGGCGTCTCCTGTGGTGTGCGATACGGGCTGGGTTACTCTTTGAGCCTAAATCAAACCCACGGAACTGGCCCGATGATGACGGTGTGCAGGTCCGCCATGCAGCGGAAAGCCTAAAGCATCACGGCCGGCTCCACCTGAACTTTTGGTTCAAGGGCGATAGCCGGTAACGGCACCGATGGGAGACGCCTCTTTGAATTCCTCCCGTGACACTGCGTAAATCCATCCGCCAGCAAATGCGCAGCCGACGGCGTGCGCTGGACAACGCAGCCCGCGCCCGCGCAGCCGATGCCTTGACGGCATTACTCACCGCACTGCCCGGTTACCAGTCGGCACAGCATGTGGCCGCCTATATGTCGGTAGACGGGGAAGTGGATACCAAGCCACTGCTGCGGCAGGCATATCGCGACGGCAAACACATCTATCTGCCGGTATTACCTGCTGAGCATGCAGCCGAACTCCGGTTTCATAGTTGGACGCCTGATACTGCGATGCAACAAAACCACCTCCAGATACTGGAACCGGTGGCATCCGAGGCAACTGGCATTGAGCCACGATCACTGGATCTGGTGTTAACTCCGTTGGTGGCTTTCGACAGCATTGGCAACCGTTTGGGCATGGGTGCAGGTTTCTATGACCGCACCTTTGCATTTCTGAAGACCGGCAGTGACAAGCCGCTGATGCTGGGTCTGGCCTATGAATTCCAGCGCCTGGATTACCTGGAGGAAGCTTCCTGGGATGTACCGCTTGCCGGCGTGGTGACTGAGTGCCATGTGTATTTTTTTGCGAGCCACGAGGTCAAGCAGGGTTGAACTACTGGCTGATGAAATCCGAACCCAGCACGTTCGGAATCGACGATCTCGCGAACGCACCTCGCAAGAGCACGGCGTGGGACGGGATTCGCAATTACCAGGTGCGTAACATGTTGCGTGACCAGATACGCAAAGGCGATCTGGCATTCTTCTATCACTCGAGCTGCGCTGCACCGGGTATCACAGGCATCATGAAGGTGAGCCGTGAGGCTTATCCGGATAGCACGGCATTTGAGCCGAGAAACCCGCATTTTGACCCGCACGGCACGCCTGCAAAGCCACGCTGGTACGCCGTAGACATGACGCTTGTTGAGCGCTTCAAGCAGCCAATCACACTCACCGAATTGCGCCGACACGCTGCGCTCGATGACATGCTCATCCTGCATCGTGGTAATCGCCTATCAATCACTCCTGTAAGCGCGAAACAGTGGTTTCACATCCTCAAACTGGTTACCGTCACCTGAATTGACATCGCTAAGTGGCAAAAATTATTGAAAATGTCATTCGCAATCGCGAAATTAACTTCAAAACACATGCAAACACCAAAATTGCACTCTAAATTGGCAAAATATGATTGCAAAACTGGAATTTTGTATTTTCTTGTATATACTCAAGTGCGTGTGATCTAACCGGGAGGATCTTTGATATGAAACGTCGTAAAGCGAAAGGTAAGAAGACCAAGGTTGTAGCTAAGAAAAAGAAAAAGGCTGCTGTGAAGAAGGCCCCACGCCGTCGTCGGAAGAAGGCAGCCGGCAAGAAAAAGAAGGCCGTACGCCGGAAGAAGAAGGCTGGCGGTCGCAAGAAAAAAGCTCGTCGGCGCCGCAGGAAAGCTGCTAGCGCGGCGATGTAAAGCCATCAGGCTTTGCTTAAATAGGCCCGCTCCCGCGGGCCTATTTTTTTAGGTAAACAACAGGGAGAATCAGCGCCATGGGCGCGGAAGACAACAAAAAACGGGCGGCACTTGCAGCCCTCGAGTTTCTGGAAGACAACCGTATCGTCGGCGTCGGCACCGGCTCCACCGTCTATCATTTCATCGAAGCACTCAAATCTATCAAAGGGCGGCTGGACGGCGCGGTATCCAGTTCCGAGGTTACGACCCAGCGCCTCAAGGCGATGGGTATACCAGTGCTGGACTTGAATGCCGCAGGTGAACTGCCGGTATACGTAGATGGTGCCGATGAGGCCAACCGGCATCTGCAACTCATCAAGGGCGGTGGCGGCGCACTCACCCGCGAGAAGATCGTGGCGGCGGTAAGCAAGCGTTTTGTGTGCATCGTGGATGATAGCAAGCTGGTGCAGGTGCTTGGTGGTTTTCCACTGCCGGTCGAGGTAATCCCGATGGCCCGTAGTTACGTGGCGCGCGAGCTGGTAAAGCTCGGTGGCCGGCCGGATTGGCGCCAGGGGTTTGTCACCGATAACGGCAATGTAATTCTGGATATCCACGGCTTGACGATCCTGGATCCGCCTGCCTTGGAAGCGGAAATCAACCAGATTACTGGCGTAGTCAGCGTGGGCCTGTTTGCCCGCCGGCCGGCAGATGTGTTGTTGGTGGGGTATGGGGATAGAGTGGAAAAGATCGTGTAGAGCACCAACAGCTGCCTAATTCCCGGAATGAGCCCCACAGACCGCCTGGTAATAGCGGCTATCATCGGACTTGCTCATGTCGCCGATTGAATGCGCATTGATGATGGTATTAATCACATCCTGGTAATTTCCCAACAGTAGCACGCCGAACTCCGCCATCCGCGTCTGATCAAGGTCAGCTTCAGCAGCCGCATCAGCCGGTGTGATGATTGAGATGTCGGTGGTGATGTATCTGAGCTGTCCCACCGAGACGTAATCCCCAGTCTGGTTTCCATTGATTCCAAGTGACTTTTCTATCAGAGGCAGAATCTGCAGTTCCTGTTTATCCAACGGCACATGTGGCACCACGTCATCCTGGTTCTCATAGCGGTAACCAACGATGTCCTGGGCAGCGTATTTTTTAGCGAAATCCTCACCGCCAACCCGTGGCGCCGCGAAAGTAAGCACTTCGGTCACCGGGAGTATGTTCTCCGCCCGCAACTTCAGGGCGGCAAGCATCGCCAGCGCACCACCCTTGCTATGACCTGTGATGTACACCTTGACTTGCGGTCCCAGTTTGCCGGCCGCCTGCCATGCCTTGATCTGCCGGATGATGCCGGGCCACAGGTTGTCAAACGAAGCCTTGAATCCCCGGTGCACCAGACCCAGTTCCGGATCAGGTTGGGGGATGAAATCCGCATCATTGAGCCAGTCTTGGATTATCAAGTTTTGATTGTCAGAATCTTGTTGACTGTCGGTCCTGAATGGCAATGTACCGCGGAACGCGATGATCACTTCATCCGCTGAGCGCCAAATAAAAGCGGCATCCCGGTCGCTGTTGGTCTGACCATTGCCGCTGCTGCTTACCCCAAAGGCTTCACCGGTTTCCCCAAAGAGTTTCGACACATCGGCATCAGGTTGGATGACCCCGGTGCTGTTGACGTTATAAGCATAAGCGGAGGCCTTCAGCAGTTTGCAGCTCAGCGGATTTACGGCCGGAATCTGCGGCGGAATCTGTGAGTTGGAGCTCCCGAAACCGTTGCTGGGCAACAACCCACATCCTGCGCATGTCAGGACCAGGGTGAGGCATGCTACCCATGCCCAAATTTGGCGGGAATTTCCGCTGTTAATTTCCATGTTGGTCCTGACAAGTGCATGAATGGTTATAGGCTACGGTATATCGGGTCGACCGACACAGCAACAGTCGATCAAGGTAATTGTGAAATGAAATTCACGGAAATAATGGATATATACGTTCATCGGCCTCTGCCCCAAAAAGAAAAGGCCCGTCTGTTAGAC
>Ga0307374_10009718_pt1 | contig 14123 bp, 16 predicted proteins | sample OX3MG_FD_202532 | JGI IMG/M metagenome (GOLD analysis project Ga0307374, IMG submission 202532) | Soil microbial communities from Risofladan, Vaasa, Finland - OX-3 | ecosystem: Environmental > Terrestrial > Soil > Coastal area > Acid sulfate soil | place: Finland: Risofladan, Vaasa | collected... | reverse complement strand
TCACGTAGGCGCGGTGTCATATCGAGCGCTTCGGCAAACTGTTCCTCCGACTTGCCCCCGCCATAGACATCGGCATGGTCGAAAAAGTTGATACCTTCGTCCAGCGCGGTGTGGATCAGCGTCGCGATGTCCTGATTGGACATACCGGCAATCCGCATACATCCGAGCGATATTTCGGAAGCATCAAGGTCGCAGCGTGCAATTTTGATCGTGTTCATGTGAATTCCTCCTGCTCCCCACTGGCTGCCGGTAGTGCCTGTCGCCCTAGAGAGTACCCGAAATGGTAGACCGTGTACTACCATGCATAGCCGAAGGGATCGAGGCCGGGGAGCGGGTGTGCTCAGCCCTTCCGCACGATGCGTATGATCTCCGGGCTCGTGTCGGTGAGCGGCTGCCTGGCCCAGTCCCCGAACTGCTCCTCGATCACCAGGCCGGCGTCGGACAGAAATGAGTGCAGCACAGCGGCATCGAGGAATCGGAGCATGCCATGGCTCACCTGCGGACGGCCCCAACCGGGGCTGGTGAACGTGCTGGTGGCATGGACGACCTCCCCTACCACCGCGGCCACCCGGCACTCGCACCGCGCGATGGCACCCGTGGCGTCGGCCACCTCGGCCGTGTACTCCGTCGCCCGGTGCTCCCACGCCCGTGCCGACGGATTGCGCGTTTCGACCACGAAGTGCCCGCCCAACGCTGCCGACATCGACGCGTTCCTCGGGGCCCTGGAGGATCCCCTGATTCGCCTGATCAAGTAGCCCCTCTACCCGCGGCGCTGTACCAGGAGGACGGCACCTGGCTGCCCGGCGGGCACAGCCACTGGACTTACCCCAATGCGTGAGATCGGGATATCTCAACCACGGCAACATCATCCTTGCGTGATATGCGCCCATCGCATCTTCCCTTGGCCTACCTCTGCTGAGCCTGATGGATCTGTTCGCCGGTGATGCCAAAAACGCAGTGTTATGCAGGGTTTTGTATATCCTTGCATTTTTCAGGCGTCACTTCTCGGTCAGAGATCATCCCCACATGTGTACCGGAACTCGCGACGGAACATGCTGCCTGGGCTGGCCTCGTTCGCCTTCATGAGCAGCGTGGCGCTGCCGGGCCCAAGCCAGCGTGATCCCTGACTGTCATTGTCAAGACATTCCCTACAGAACAGGTGCTGCAGGAGACCTGATGGCAATCAGGACCGTCGTACCCAGTATTCGGCCATTGATGTGTTGCTGATTGGGGACACATCATTTGGCCAAGACTGCGGCGGATGTATCAGAGCACTGCCCGTGCGATCCCAAAAGGCGCGCCAACGGCCTTCATCAAGCCGCGTTGGGAACCACATGTGCTGACGGATGATGGCGCCGACCGTCGTTTCTATGAGCTCTGCGCGCTCTCCGAGCTGAAGAACCCGTTGCGAGCCGGCGATATTTGGGTACTGGGGTCGCGGCAGTTCAAGGCCTTCGAAGAGTACCTCTTGCCGCACGCCCGGTTCTTGAGCCTGCAAGCGGCGGGGGATCTCACCTTGGCTACGGACACCCTTGGCGAACGCTACCTGCAGGATCGGCTCTCCCTGCTGCAAGAGCGGTTGCAGGAAGTCGATCGGCTGGCTGCGAAGGGCGAACTGCCGGACGTCACCATTGCCGACGAGCTCCTGAAGGCCACGCCGCTTACCAAGAGCGTGCCCGAGGAAGCTGAACGGCTGGAGGAAGCACTCTTTGGCATCATGCCCCACCTCAAGATTACCGAGCTGCTACTGGAGGTGGATCGGTGGACGGACTTCACGCGGCACTTCACCCACTTGCGGACCGGGGCGCCGGCAAACGATCGCGCCATGCTGCTGACTGTGCTACTGGCCGACGCCATCAATCTCGGGCTGACGAAAATGGCCGAGGCGTGCCCCGGTTCGACGTATCAGAAGCTCGATACGCTGCGTGCCTGGCACATCCGTGACGACACCTACGCCAAGGGGCTGGCTGAATTGGTGAACAAGCAGCATCGGGAGCCATTCGCGGCCCACTGGGGCACGGGCATCACGTCCTCATCGGATGGTCAGCACTTCAAGGTTGGTGGGCAGGGCGAGCACACCGGCCACGTGAACCTGCGGTACGGTAGCGAGCCGGGGGTGACGCTCTACACCCACATCTCCGATCAATACGCGCCCTTCCATACCAAGGTGATCACCGCGCCCGTACGCGATGCGACGCATGTGCTCGATGGGTTGCTCTACCACGAATCGGAATTGCGTATCGAAGAACACTACACCGATACAAACGGCTTCACCGATCATGTTTTCGCCCTGTGCCCGTTTCTGGGGTTTCGGTTCGCGCCCCGCATTCGCGACCTGCCGGACAAGAATCTGTATGTGCCTGACCAGCCGAAGCACTACCCGGCCCTCGCCTGCGTCATCGGTGAGAAGCTCAACACCAAGCTCATGATGGCGCAATGGCCGGAGATACTGCGACTGGCGGCCTCCATCAAGCAAGGCACGGTCACGGCTTCACTCATTCTCCGTAAGCTGGCGAACTACCCGCGGCAGAACAGCTTGGCCGTGGCCCTGCGAGAACTGGGACGCCTGGAACGCACCCTGTTCACGCTCACCTGGCTGCTCGATCCCGCGCTGCGGCAGCGCGTGACCGCCGGGCTGAATAAGGGCGAGGCGAAGAACACCCTGGCCCGGGCCGTCTGCTTTCACCGCCTGGGCGAGATACGCGACCGCACCTATGAGTCACAGCGCCATCGCGCCAGCGGGCTGAATCTGGTGGTTGCGGCGATCATCTTGTGGAATACCGTGTATCTCGACCGCGCGGCCAGCGCGCTCCACAAGCACGGCCGGTGGCCAGGGCGTAACCTACAAAGATTGACCGTTGGTCAAACGTCTCCGCCGTCTTCCCAGGAGCCCGCGCGCAGTTGATGCGCGCGGGCTCCTGGGATGCAGTGTGGAGAATCAGGCTGCGTCGGGCACCAACACCGCGATCGGCGCGGGGCTCGTGGCCTGTTCACCGCGGGTATTGGGAGCGCCCGTGGCGATCGCGGCGGCGGCGAGCAAGAACAGGCTACAGGCGAGCAGCGCCTGGTGGAACCCGGAGACAAGCGCCGTAGACGGTGCGGCGTGGGCTAGGAGCAGCTGGTTGGTCCGGCTGGTCGCTATTGCGCTGAAGATCGCCAGCCCGAGCGCCCCGCCGAGCGTGGCACAGGTGCTGACGAGCGCGGCGGCGAGCCCGGCCTTCTCCGCCGGCACGCCGGCGTTCGCGGCGGTCTGGACGCCCACGAACACGGCGCCAAGCCCGAGCGCCATCACCACCAGTCCTGGCAAGATGTCGGCAACGTAGGATCCGTGGACGGGAATGCGAGAGAGCCAATAGAGGCCTCCGGCGCCGAGCAGTGCGCCGGCTACGATGATGGGACGGGTGCCGGTGCGGGACAACAGCTGCGTCGAGATACCGGTGGCGAGACCGACGGCGAGCGTGACTGGGAGATACGCGGCTCCCGCCTGGATCGGCGAGAGACCGAGGATAGTCTGCATGTAGAGGGTGATGAAAAAGAACAGCGAGTAAAACCCGGCTTGCGCGATCACCTGCGTAGCGTCAGCCGCCGCGAGGCCCTGGATCTGGAAGATCGAGAGCGGGAACAGCGGATTGCGGCACCGCTGCTCATGGACGACGAACGCGATTAACACTGCGACCGCCCCCGCAAGCTCCGCGATCGTGCCGGCGTTGCCCCAACCACGTTCAGGCGCTTGCACCAGCGCGTAGACCAGCGCCATCACGCCACTGCTGGAGAGGATCGCGCCCAGCGCGTCGAAGTCCTTCAGCGGCGCCTGACGTCGCTCGCCGTCCAGTAGCCGGAAGGCCCCTGCGAGCACCACCGCGCACACCGGTACGTTGACGAAGAACACCCAGCGCCAGCCAGGCCCCTCGGAGAGCAGTCCGCCCAGCAGGACACCGACGGCCGACGCCAGGGGGATCGTGCCGCTCCAGATGCCGATGGCTTTAATGCGGTCATTCCCGTTAGGGAACGATGTGGTCAGGATCGAGAGCGCCGCCGGGGTCATCATCGCGGCGCCTATCCCTTGGATGAACCGGGCAGCGATCAGCGTGCTCTCGGTCCCCGCCAGCCCACCGAGGAGCGACGAGATCCCGAAGAGCGACGTCCCGGCGACCAGCAACCGCCTGCGGCCCAGCAGATCCGCGGCGCGACCGCCGAGCAACAGAAAGCCGCCGTAGGTCAGCAGGTAAGCGCTCACCGTCCACTGCAGGCTCTGCATCGAGACGTGCAAGTGGTCCCGAATCGAGGGGAGCGCGACATTGACGATCGTCGTGTCGATGCAATCGAGGAACCCGGCCAGGCACAGCAACAGCAGCGTGAGCTTGCCGCGACGAGTCGAGAGAAACGATGCATGGGTAGCCGCTACGTCCATCAGAAAACCTCCAGGGTTGGGCTGGAGAGGCGCTCGCGATCGCCGCGGCGCCTCCTGTTGGTCCGGGTAGGAGCCCGGCCTCATCTAGAAGACGAATGGCGCATGCCCCATATGGACATCGAGATGGGCTGCCTGGGAGGCGGTTATTGGCTTGGGGAAACTTCCGCCAGACGTTTCGTGAGGTAGCGGCGCTCGGCGTCGGTGGGCGCAAGGTCACGTGCTCGGCGGTAGGCTACGGCAGCCTGGTCGTTGCGCCCGAGCCGGCGGAGGAGGTCGGCGCGCGTGGCCGGGAGTAGGTGGTACTCGGCGAGACCGCCGCTTTGCTCGAGCTGGTCGACCAGGCGCAGTCCGGCCGCCGGTCCGTCGGCCATGCCGACGGCGACGGCTCGATTGAGGGCGACCACTGGGGAGGGAATGATCTGGCTCAGCCGCGTGTAGAGCACAGCGATCTCGACCCAGTCAGTCGCTGCTGCGGTCGGGGCGGATGCGTGGCAGGCGGCGATCGCGGCCTGGAGCTGATAGGGGCCGGGACGCCGCCGGCGCACCGCGGCATCGAGCACGGCGCAAGCGTCGCCGATGGCGGCGACGTCCCAAAGGGCGCGGTCCTGGTCCTCGAGGGTCACCAGGTCACCGGCCGCGTCCACGCGCGCTGGGCGGCGGGCGTCGTGGAGGATCATGAGGCTGAGCAGCCCCAACGCTTCAGGTTCATCCGGCATCAACGCGGCCAGCAGACGGCCCAGGCGGATCGCTTCGGCGCACAGGCTCGTGCGGATCAGGTCGGCGCCGGCGCTCGCCCCGTAGCCCTCGTTGAACAGGGCGTAGATGACGGCCAGGACGGCGACGAGGCGCTCTGGCAATTGGTGGGCCGGCGGCACCCGATACGGGATGCCCGCGTCCTGGATCTTCCGTTTCACGCGGACAAGGCGTTTCGCCATCGTCTCCGTGGGAACAAGGAACGCGCGGGCGATCTCGGCGGTCGTCAACCCGGCGAGGGTGCGCAGCGTCAACGCGACCTGCCCGTCGATCGGTAACGCCGGATGGCAGCAGGTGAACATCAACCGCAACCGGTCATCGCCAATCTCGTGGTCGTCCTGTTCGTCGGTCTGGATTGGAAGTGTGGTCATCGCCAGTGCCTCGATCTTGGCCTGGCCGACGGAGGTACGGCGCAGGCGGTCCAATGCCCGGTGGCGGGCAGTCGTCTTGAGCCACCCGGCCGGGTTGGTCGGGATGCCATCGCGGGGCCAGCGCTCCAGGGCCTTGGTGAAGGCGTCCTGGGCGCATTCCTCGGCCAGATCCCAGTCGCCGGTGACGCGGATCAGATGAGCGACCACCCGGCTCCATTCCGAGCGGAACGCCTCGGCGACCGCCGTCCGCACCGTCGCTAGATCTACCATACTGGTCGCACCTCGATCGTGCCGGAGTGCGCGGCAGGAATCCGCGCGGCCACCTCAATCGCCTCGTCGAGATCCGCGCACTCGACGATGTAGAAGCCGGCGATCTGCTCCTTGGTCTCGGCGAACGGGCCATCGGCGATCACCAGATCGCCGTTGCGTACGCGCACCGTGGTGGCACTGGACGTCGGTCGCAATCGCTCTCGACTTACAAGCACGCCGCGGGCTGCCATGTCGTCCTGGAACGCCATGTACGCGGCGTACGCCTGCTCCACCCCCTCGGGGCTCAGCTCCAGGTTCTCGTTATCGCAAACCAACAGTGCGTAGCGCATCGCGGTTCCTTTCTGCAGCTATGAAAAACGGCGACTACCCCCAATGGTACCCTAGCGACGACCGATCAGCCTCCGACCAGGTCGGCGGATGCGCGTCGCTCCTCGCAGCATGCCGCTGACCTCAGCGATTGCCGAGCGCGGGCATCTTTGCTGGACGCGTGTTCTGCGGTGCAACTCTGCTACGAAGCGAGTCGGACCGGGGCGGCCGAGCCGCCCCGGTCCCTGGGGAGGTCAGTCTTCAGTCCTGAGCCGCGTAGAAAACAACCTGCTCGACCGTGATCCGGCCGTCCTCGTCGGTGAGGTAGAGCCGAGTCCCTGGGAGCGTCACCGGCGCGCCACCGGGGCCGAGGGTCGCCTGCACGGTCAGCATGAGGAGCGCGTTGTGCGCGTCGCCGGTGCTCGCGATGACGCGCAGACTGCCCGGCACGACGGCCTGCGCGAACTCAATCAGGCCGCGCATGTAGTCGTCGACGCCGGTCAGACCCGTGTCCTTGATGAAGGGGTTGGTGGTAGTCGCCGTGACCTTGATGTCGGCCGCGAGGCTGCTTCGCGCCTGGTCGAAGTCGTGGTTGCTCCATGCCTCCACATGCGCGCGGGCAATGGCGACAGCTGGTGAATCTTGATGGACAGACATTATGGAGTCTCCTTTGCGGTAATAACTGGACGGTGGCAGTGCTGGGTGCTTCTTCCATCTACGAGCACCATTCGAGTAGGTCGGCGCTCGGCTCGCGGGCGAGGGCGTTTATGGTCGGTTCATCCTCCTTTCGCCTATGAGACGAATGGAGAGCCATCGAAATGGACATGGAGTCGCTGCGCGATTCGGATTCTCCTGTGCAGGAGTACCTGGACGGTGCAGTGCTGGATTGGACGCGGTCATGTAAACGTTGGCGCTACCGCCCATTCGACACTGTCAGCGTATGCACGCCGCTACGGCGGTGGGACAGTGCTGGCGGGGACCGAGTGGGCCGCGATCCTACCGACCTTGGATCAGCACGGAATCAGTCTGGGGGTTTTTGCATAACCCCTCAAAAAGGTGCACTTCGGCTGGGTCGCGGAGCGGCAGTTGTCAGTGGACGCGTTGGCACAATCCGCATGACACACGGTGGCAGCCGGGCCCGAGATCATTGTGGGCGGTCCAAGCCTGGACAAAGCGCCACTGGCGCGATTGGTGCAGCCCCATGACGCACCCGTAGTCTCCTGGTCGCCCGCTGCGAGGGTACATGTACGCTGAGGAGGCACGCCTTACCAAGAGGCACTCACGACCAGGAAGCGCTCCTCAAGGGCCGCGACCTGGTCGATCGCATGGGCAACGGCTGCCCAGTCGTGCTGCACGCCGGGATACTGCGCTTGCCCCAGCAGGAGGGCCTGCTGGTGGAGCAGGCGCGCCGCTTCGGTCTGGTGCCCCTCCGCCAAGAACGCCGCCGCATCCAGGTTGCGCCGGGCCGCCAGTGGGAGGGCAAAGTAAAGCAGGTGCCCGGCCAGCGTCTCCGGCACCTCCGCGCGCAACGTATCGGCCAGCAGGCGCAAGGCGCGCACACTCCCGTAGACCTCCGGTCCTCCCGGATCGCGCTGGACGTTTTCTCGAATCCACGGTAACGTCCGCCGGATCATCTCTTGACGACTGACCGCCTCCACCGGGCGGAAAGCCGAGCGCATGGTATAGGCGTCGTCAATATACGGGATGCGCTCGGCGCGCCAAGCGTGCAGCAGGGTCGCACAGGGCAGCGTGGCACACGGATAGCCTTTCGGGTCGTGCACCACAACGTGGCCTTCCTCTACCGCCAGTACCACCAGAAAATGATCCACCCCGCCAAGAAAGGAGTGGCTGGGATTGTAGGTCAGGTAGCCTAAATCGAGCGGACCAAGCAACACCGGGCCGCGATGGCTTGCCGCGCGAAGGCGTGTTAACGCCTCCTGCTCATCTCCCCCACGGTCCAGTTGGCACGACCACCCCAATGACTGGAGAGCGCGCGTCAAGCCTTGATCCGGATCCAGACCGTCGAATAGCGCCAGTTTCGTGGTGGTGCGGTACATGTTGCCAAAGGGCATCGTAGTTAGACATTCCAGAAAGCCGGGATCAGGCGTGCGGTCCGGTGCCGCCCCACTGCCGAGCAGACTCGTGGAGAGACTATGGGTATAGCAGTAGTCACCACTCCCGACATAGGGCGGCATCGCTCTTCCTCCTGAACGCGCTCGGTGCGTTTCCGCTGCGTTCGTCTCGTATGCCCGCATGCAGGCCCAACCTCGTCTCGCCTCCGCTACGACTGGGCGGGACCATCCGCCAGCCGAATAGCCACCTCGGTCTCCCACTTGGCCAGATCCGGCTCATCCTTCGGATCGGTGAGATAGACCTCCAGCCGGGCGCCGAATCCCTCTCCGTTCCCCTCAGGCCAACTGTCCCACACCAGCCCCTGCTGTGCACCCCAGTCCAGCAGGGCCTTGTTCGCCTCCATGCCACGCGCCACATCCGTATAGATGAGCGTCGCGTAGCGGCCCGCCGGTACCACGTCGGCCACGAACGGGTCCTCGCTGCCCACCGCATGGGCGATGGGCACGCCCAACTCGATGTCGAGCTTCGCCTGCATGTTGATGACCCGATAGCGGATGAAGGGGGCACCGGCGGGCGCGATCCCGTGCCCGCGCAACCACACGTACACTGTGGCATGGAGTTGCGGGATCACCGACCCCAACTCCTGCATCGTGACCTGCGTGCGCCGTGCCACATAGGGCTGTGCCGGGCGCTCGACGACCTGTGGCTCGCTCATCATCTTTCTTGTTCCTCCTAAACAGCATCCTGCATGGGTGCCCGCTGTACGTGCGTTGCCCTGGAACGGCGCCTAGGCCTGCATGCCGCCATCTTCCTCCACCGCTGCGCTGGGCGGGTACGTCCGCAGCGGTGCCACCGGGTATTGAATCTCTGTCGCCGCGTCGGCCATCTTGCCGGAATCGTGGTGCATATAGACTTCGCGATAGGGGCCCACTACGCGATAGCCGTTGGCGTCGATCCACGCGAGGAGCGCGCGGTGCTCGTGAGAGAAATCAGTGAATGCGCCCTGATGCACGACGGCGGCCACCTGGACGGGCGGCAGCATGGTGACGCTCACGTGACTGCTGGCCGGGACAGGCCGGTCGATGGACACCGCGGCGTCGGCTGCTTCCTGGACATGGACGGCGGCAGCCTGATGCCAGATGGCGAGCGGCGGACCTACCTCCTTCGCTCCCCGCCGCCGGATATGCGCCAGCGCTTCTTTGAAGGCCGCGTCCAGATAGACCGGCGCCTCGTCATTGCGCGGAATCGTGGTATGGCGTGCGGCAATGAGCAGGGATGGGAGCGTCTTGAGAACCACCTCGTCGGCCGGCAGGCGACCCTCCAATTCGATGAGGCGCAGGCGGGCCGCGATGCGCGACAACCGCTCCTGCTCAAGCGCCACCTGCCGCGCCACCTCCGCCTGTTTCGAGGCGAACAGGTCCCGGAGTTGTTCGAGCGTGAGATCTGCTTCCAGTACCCGCGCAATCTGCTCGAGGGAAAAGCCCAGATCCTTGAGCGCCAGGATGCGATGGAGGCGGGGGAGTTGGGCGGCAGCATAGTAGCGGTAGCCGGAAGCGGTATCCACCGCAACGGGCGTGAGCAGGCCGATGGCGTCATAGTGACGCAGCGTCACGACGGACACATGGCTCAGACTAGCGAACTCGCCGATCTTGATCACGGTAGTGCTCCAGGTGTGTGCGGCTCTCTTCGTACTCTACAGCCTCAGGTAAGGTGAGAGTCAAGTGGTGTTGGACGATCGGCTCGCCACAGCATCGTCGACGCCGGCTTTGTGCAGGTAGCGATAGACCGTCGCCTTGGAGACGCGAAAGTCCCGTACCAGGGTGCTGATAGCTACCCCCTCCCGGCGCCGCACGTGCAACTCGGCGAGGATGCGTCAGGACTCAGCGCATAGCCGAGAGCCGCGGCGTGAGCTGGTATGCTCCTCTTGAAAATGGGAAGAGAAGGAGCCAACATGCCGTGCCCAATGTGCGCGTCGACCGCCACCTGCGAACAACCTCAGCCGACCGCCTTGGGTTACCGCACCTTCCGCTGTCCCGCCTGTCGTCACCGCTTCAACGAGCGGACCGGCACCCCCTTCAACTTCCTGGAATATCCGACGGATATCGTGCTGCTGGTCGTGCGCTGGCACCTGCAGTACAAGCTGCACCTACGGGACCTGGCCCAGATGTTCCTGGAGCGGGGCTTCGTCTTTACCCACGAGACAGTACGGGACTGGGAAGCCCGCTTTGCTCCGCTGTTCACCGAGCGGTTGCGGACCAAGCGCCACGGCAAGGCAGGTACGCGGTGGTATGTCGATGAAACCTATGTGCAGGTGCAGGGACGATCCTGTTATCTGTACCGTGCTATCGACCGGGACGGCAACCTGGTCGATTCGCTGCTCAGCGAAACCCGGGATATGGCCGCGGCCAAGCGGTTCCTCGTGCGTGCGGTGCAGGTGGTAGGACACTTCCCCGAGCAGGTGACCACCGATGGGCACACCGCCTATCCTCGGGCCATCCGGGAGACCCTGGGGGAAGCAGTCGAGCATCGCTCAAACCGGTACTTGAATAACCGACTGGAGCAGGACCATCGCGGTATTAAACAACGCTACTACCCGATGCGCGGTTTCGGCAGTGTCACCGGAGCAGCCCGCTTCTGTCATGCCCATGATGAACTGCGCGATTACTTTCGGGCTCGACAGCGGCAGGGCGAGACCGTCCCGTTAGCCGAGCAGCGACGGATCTTTCTCGCGCGGCTGGTGGCGATGCATGCCCTGTTGGCGGCCTAACGGCCGAGCCCTCCCGAACCGGCACCTGTCCTTACCGCCCCCTCCGTCCCCAGCCTGCTCCCAGTCCTGACACATCCCAACCGGCGCGATAGGGGTACGCTAGCCGTGATACTGCTTGAACGTCAGCTCGCCCTGCCACGCCCCGCTGTTTGAGCAGGAACCGTCGTCCGGCGGCAGCCCACAGTTGGGCGTGGGCTTATGGGAGGGATCGGCGGAAACGGTGACCATGACTTCAGCGGAGTGCTCGAACACGCTTTCGGGGACTGGGACGCTGCTCGCCGTATACCAGGACCCACCGTTAGCGGGGAACGCCCCGGAGAAGAACTGCGGACTGCATTTCAGATTGGAGGGGACGTAGAGGGTCACGGTGAACACGAGGCTCGCATGCTGCTTGGTGACGGTGTAGCTGCTTCCGAATACCTTAGACCCGTCGCCGGAACTCCCGAGCGGCGCTGTTTTTGCATCGCTACATTTATTGATCTCGGGCGGCTCGTTCTTGGGATGCCGCATTTCGTCCACGTTCACGCCCAGGGGGCGTTACCACTGTTGAACGTAAATCCTGATGCCTCCACCGTGTACGGTATCCCCAGGATGCCGCCCAGGACCAGAAATCCGCATGCGCCTTGCGTCGAGTTGCCGGTCGTTTCGTCCCACGAGTAGACGCTTGAGTCGGTTGAATGCCCATCTTTAAAGGTGTCATGGGTCGCCCAGCCGCCGTTCCCGGCCCAAGATGTGATCGCTACTCTAAAGTAGGGTCTTGCCCAGAGTTGGTGGAGCCCTACGCCACCCCCAGCAGCTTCAGGTACACCAGAAGAGGGCCTTTTCCTCGTCTGACGATCCTGGAGTCCTTGATGTGCCTGACCGCGATCCTCCCTCAGCTCCATGGCCTGGCGCTTGATCGAGTGGACTGCCTCCCCGGTCAAACCACCCTCGTCCTGCGTGCCCGCGGCCGTCGTGCTGCCTGCCCCATCTGCGGGCGCCTGAGTCATGGCGTCCATAGCCGGTACTGGCGCGCCTTGGCCGACGTCCCTCTTGGCGGCGTGATGGTGACCCTCCGGTTGCAGGCCCGGCGCTTTTATTGTCGCACTCGTACCTGTCCACGGCAGGTGTTCTGCGAGCGCTTCCCGCACCTCACCCGTCCCCATGGTCGGCAGACCGAACCCATGCGTGCCGCCCTAACCGCGATCGGATTCGCGCTGGGCGGCAATCCCGGCGCCCGCCTGGCCACCCTGCTCCGGCTGCCCACCAGCCGGATGAGTCTGCTCCGCCTCGTGGGGGCCGTACCCCTGCCGTGCGCTCCCACCCCGGAGATCCTCGGGGTGGACGATTGGGCCCAGAAACGCGGACGCACGTATGGGACGATCCTGGTCGATCTGCAGCGGCACCAGGTGGTGGACCTGCTCCCCGAGCGAACCGCCGAGGTGCTGGCCGGTTGGCTCCACGACCATCCCGGCGTGCAGGTGGTCAGCCGCGACCGGGCTGGCGCTTACGCCGAGGTGTGGATTGCACATGATGTTTGCCGCTCCGGCAACTTTCGTGTTCCCTGTAGGCGTCTCCAGAGAACAAGCCACCCTGTGTGGCAGCATCACACTGCATCTGGTAGGCTCACCCACCTGCGTGACGTCAAGATCTACACGCTATGGTGCCAGGTACGGCACTCTTCTCCTTCCTATTTCGGCAACTTTCGACTGCAATCCACACGAGGGGGCCAGGCAGGGAGCGCCGGACGCGCGGCAGGTGGCCGACCGGTTTCACCTGGTCCAGAATGTCGGCGAGCACCTGGAGCGGATCCTCATCCGCCGTCACGCGGCCCTCCGCGAGGCCGCGCGCCCCAACTCGCCGCCTCCCCTGGCGCCCCCGACTCCGATCGCCGCGCCACGCTCCTTGGCCGCTCCGCTCCCGCAGGCGAGGCGTGCCAGCCGCCAGGTGCGCTACGACGAGGTCCGCCACCTCCTGGCCCAGGGGCACAGCCAACGCACCGTCGCCTGCATCCTGGGGCTCAGCCGCGATACCGTGAGCCGCTTCGCCCGCGTGAGCACCTTCCCCGAGCGTGCGGCCAGATCGCCCCGGCCGACCATCCTGACCCCCTACGAACCCTACCTCCGGATGCGCTGGGCGGCGGGGGACCACAACGCCCATACCTTGTGGGCTGAGATCCGGGCACGCGGGTATCCGGGCTCGGCTTCCAACCTGCGCCGGTCCCTCGGCCGCTGGCGCACCCTGCCCGCTCCCTACGGGCGACCCGCCCGGCAGTTCACCGCCGAGTATCCGCCGCCCAGCCCGGTACGAACCTTCACACCTCGGCAAACCCGCTGGTTACTCTTGGCGCCACCGGAGCGCCTTGACGCCGAGGAGCGTGCCTATCTGATCCGCCTGACTGGGGAGTGCCCCGAGGTCGTCCGCGCCCGAGACCTTGTCCAACGGTTCCTCACCCTCATCCGCAACCGCGAGGAGCATGGCCTGGAGTCGTGGCTGGCGGATGCCGAGGCGAGCGGCATCCCCGAGTTGGGGGGATTTGTGCGTGGCTTGCGCCGGGATAGGACGGCCGTCAACGCTGCTCTGACGACGGACGTCAGCAACGGGCAGACCGAAGGCTTCGTCAATAAACTGAATAGTGTTAGCTAGGATGGTCTGGGTGGATAATCACCTGTCGCGGAGCGGGCGTCCGCCGTAGCATCGCCGTAAGCACCAGGCCGTCCGGGACATGCTACCGCGTCGGGCGCTGACGCAGAAGTGGGCCGTGGGCATGCACAGCGAGGACATCCGGTGGGACCTCTATCCGCAGGTGGCCCGCACCCCGCAGGCACGCGGCTTTGTCGTGCGCTTGCAGCAGTTCTCTCGGCGCCCGAAGACGATCGATGCCTACGCTCGGAATCTGGACCGGTACCTGGCATCCTTTGTCGACGCACCAAGTGCGCGCTGGGTGGAAGCCGACGAGGGCACCCTACTCACCTACCTCGATGATCTCCGCTCTGGTCGCACCCGCCAGGCAGCGTCTCAGCGGCGCCCGCTGCCTGCAAACGTGGTCTTTCTCACCGGCTCGCGCGCGGCAAGCACCCGCTGGCGCAGTAAGTCGAGTTTGGCGCGTCCGAACATGCTGCGTTCCAGCAGCTTGATTTTGTTCACCTGCCCTTCGGTCTGCCCCTGACTCCATGGGGAGATGAAGGCGGCG
>Ga0307374_10009712_pt1 | contig 14125 bp, 15 predicted proteins | sample OX3MG_FD_202532 | JGI IMG/M metagenome (GOLD analysis project Ga0307374, IMG submission 202532) | Soil microbial communities from Risofladan, Vaasa, Finland - OX-3 | ecosystem: Environmental > Terrestrial > Soil > Coastal area > Acid sulfate soil | place: Finland: Risofladan, Vaasa | collected... | reverse complement strand
CCGCCGTCCGCGCCGCCTTTATCAGCGAGCTGTGACGGCAGCGATAAGATAACCAACCCTGCCGTCAGCTGATGCCAGCGGTGATTTGGGTGCTGCCGGCATCATTGCCGATAGTCAGCGTTACGGTAACCGGATTGCCGATGCCGTCGAGACTCGCCCCGCTGCCTTCAGCCTGCAGCGTATAGCTGCCGCCGCCCGCAGGATTAATTCTGAGTTGCAGCGCGACACCGTCGATGGTTCCCGAATAAACGTAAGCGCCTTTCTTATTTTGCGTGAAGGAGCCGGCCGGAATGGTCACCGAGTAGGGTCCAATCTGCAGCGTTACGTCCTCCGCTGAAGGATCGATACCGTCGCTTCCGGCGCCCAGCGTGAAGCTCGAGTTTAGATCGAAGCTGCCGGTCGAAACGGTAACCTCAAGCTTGCCGCTGAAGTTCGCAAAGGGCGTCTGGTCTGCCAGTTCGAAGGCGCCGATGTCGCACGCTGATTCACCATTGTCGGGACGCGTGGCGCCGCGCTGGTCGGTGGCCGGGCAATCAGCCAGCGGCACCGCGTTAACCGCGGGGCTGTTGGCCTGAAGCGCGATGGTCTGGGTGGGGCCGCCATTGTCTTGCAGGCCACTGGGGCTGAGCAGCGGATCGACGTTATCCCCGATGGACTGGCCGTTGGCGCCGACGCTGGCGCCGAATCCGCACGAACCGTCATCCGAGATGTTGTAGCCGCCGTCAGCCGCGGTCCCCCCATCCGATGCTCCGCAGTTTTCTCCCGAAGTGCTGCCCGCCAATACCGAGTTGTTTACGGTGGTGGTGGTGCCAGGGTAATCGTCTTCGAGTGCGCCGCCGGAGTAGGTAGCCGAGTTGCCCGAGAGCGTACTGTTGCTGATCGTGGCCGTGTCACCGCCATTGAAGACGCCGCCGCCGGAGTAGGTAGCGGAGTTGTCCGCGAGCGTGCTGTTGCTGATCGTTAACGTGCCGTAGCTGAAAATGCCGCCGCCCTCGCCGAGGTAGGTAGCGGAGTTGCCCAAGAGCGTACTGTTGCTGATCGTCACCGTGCCGCCGCTGTAGATACCGCCGCCGGAGTAGGTAGCGGAGTTGCCCAAGAGTGTGCTGTCGCTGATCGTCGCGGTACCGAGGTTGAAGATGCCGCCGCCGTAGTAAGCCGAGTTGCCCGAGAGCGCGCTGTCGCTGATCGTGACCGTGCCGAAGTTCAAGATACCGCCGCCGACCGCATAGGAACCGTTGCGGATGGTCAGCTCCTGGAACGTGGCGGTGACGCCGTTGCCGACGGTAAATATCGGGCCGTTACCACCGCCACCGCCACCGCCATCGATGGCCGTGTTGGCGGCGCCCTGCCCCTCGATCGTCAGGTTCTTATCGACCGTGATGTTCGCTTCGTTGTGAGTCGCGTCGGTGATGCTGATGGTATCGCCGGAGTTTGCCACCGCGATGGCTGCCGCAATCGTGGTGTAGTCGCATCCGCTTGCGCAGACCGTGAACGTAGCCGCGTAGCTCGGCGAGGCGATGGTAACTGCCAGCAACGCGCCGACGATCGCAGCCATAGCAGTGGCAATAGTGGTGGAAGACGGTTTCGCCCGCATGTTGGTTCCCCCTGAAGGATCACACGGCATGAAGGAGTATCGCGTGACCTTTGATGAGATTTGCAGCGATCACAATGTGAGGCAAGATGTTTTTATTTGACTGTTGCTTTTACACGTTTCGGCTAGCAGACGCACGAAGGGTCGGCGGTTGCGGATGCTGGTGGCATCGCGACTGCTAACCGAGGCGCGACGCAGATACTCTGTAACCGTTCCCGGCGAATTACGTCTTTAGCTTTGCGAGGGGAGAGATCATCAGGATGGAAATGGAATAATTATGCGGCTCCATCATGCTCTGGACATGCTCCAGGAATGGGATCCCCGAGCGACCCTGCATCCCGATCACATCTGTATCCACAGCCCGCGGCATCTGGTCGAAAACTGCCCGGCGCCGCGCGAGGCGGTCTACTCGAGCCTTGATGCGCTGCGGGACTCGCCCGATGGGTTGCGAACGCGACTCGTCAACGGCGACGGGCCGAATCGCCAGGCGCGCGTGCTGAACTGAGGCGCGGTTCCCTCTCGGCAGTCACGGCGCTTGTCACTGGACCAGCGTCCGCCTAATATCGCCGACCGGCATCGGCCCGGCTATTTTCAGCCGCGGCCGGGAAGCTCCGAAAGCCGGGAGGCGAACATGGCGAAATCCACTTCAGTTGCGATACTGACCTTCTTTTGTGCTTTGCTGGGCCTGGCCTCGCTATCTTTCGGCCAGGCCGCGCCGGCGAAAATCGACAAGCACTACTACAACTACAGCGAATGGACCAAGGGTCTGTTCGCCGAGGCGGTGACCGTGACCGGCTTCGGCAACGGCAAGCTGATCTACCTGGGCGGCATCGGCGCCGAAGACGAGCATGGCAAAGCCGGCGCGATCCGATCGCCCAAAAATTTCGACGGGCAATGCAAATACACCTTCGAGAAGATCGGGCGCGTGCTCGGCTACAACGGCGCGAGCCTGAAGGACATCACCAAGATGACTTCCTACCTGACCAGCGCGCGCAATATCGGCGCCTATATCGCCTGCCGTAACAAGGCCTTCAAGGCGGCCGACGCGAAACTGCCGGCCGAGACGCTGTTGATAATCAATCGGCTCGCCTGGCCGCCGATGAAGCTCGAGGTCGACGTCGACGCGATAACCGCGAAGTAGCCAGCGGCCGCGCAGTAGCGCTTTACGATTTTCGTTCGATGATCGTGAGCGGGACGTTGCCGGTGAAGCGCGTCGGGATGCTGATGGCCCTCAGCCCGTCCTCATTCACCGCTTCGCACTCGATGCCGGCGCTTCGTAGTACGTCGATGAGTCGATCGAGGTCGTCGGCAACCAGCCGCAGCGCCGTCAGCCCTTCGCGCTCCGAGCCCGCGGCGCGCAGGCGAATCTCGGCGTCACCGACCTCGACGATCGCCTCGCCGGGTCCTGCGTTCCGGATTTTGAAGCCGAAGTTCCGCTCATAGGTCGCAGCGGCGGCCTCGGGCGCCGCGGCAGCGACTTCGAGACGCTCGAGCTTCTCCACCCGGCTATCGTCCGCCTTGCCCATCGTCGACCGATCAGCCCGCCTTCGCAGCCATCGTGAAATCGACTGTGACGGTCGCGCCCGGCGTGACGGTGACCTTGCGTTCCTGCGTGCCGAGCTTCTCCTGCCATACCCGGATAGTGTAGGTGCCGGGCGGAACGTTGGTCAGCGCGAAATGGCCGTCGGCGCCGGTGACGGCATAGTAGGGATTGGCCGCGACGTACCACCATCCCCGCATCCAGTTATGCGCGTCGCATTCGACCCGGATGATATCGGGCTTGGCGATGTGCACCCGGATCATCTTCTTGAAGCCGGGTTGCGCCATGTTGATTTGCCGGTTGTTGGTCGGGAAATCGTGGATGTTATGCAGGATGCCGTCGGAGTTGATGACGTCGATAGCCGCGCCGGCCGGGATCGCGAGCACGTGCGGAACATACTCGCATCCGATCTGATCGAACTTGTAGTTCTGCGCCACCGGCGGAAACGGCTTGCCCTTCTCGATGTCGGGCAGCGCGACCACCGCGTTGGCGATCGCACCGTCCTTGCCGACCATCAGCGACTGATCGTAATGCACCTGCTTGCCGCACACGCCGACATCCTTGGTGACGGCAATTTTCTCGGGCGGGGGCGGCGTGCCCTCGAACTTCACGGTGCCGACGATGGTGCCCGGATTGGAGACCGTCACGGCATGATAAATGACTGTCGCCGCCGCGGGGAGTGCGATGGCGAGGGCGAGCAGGGACGCCGCTAGCAGGCGCCCGGGAATAAGTTTTAGCTGGTCCATCTCAAAGATTAAGACGATCCAGCGAAACAACAACTTCTGCTTCGACGGACACGTCGGCCGGAGAACAGCAAAATCGCGAGAACGCCCCTTCAGGCGGTGGCCAGCTCCCCCTTGCGTGCGATGATCACGTGATGCACCGAGAGCATCGAGACCCGCTCGTTGCGCTCGACCATAATCGGCTGACCGTCGAGCACGTCGCTGACGCGCAGCCGCGTGGTCCAGCCGAGATGCTTGGTGATCGGATTGATCATGGTGTTCAGTGCGTAGAGCACCGGATGGGGGCTCGAGAAGTGATTGATCACCACGATCTTGCCGCCCGGCTTGCAGACCCGCACCATCTCTTTCATCTTGCGCACCGGGTCGGGCACCACCGTCATCACATGGAAGGAGCAGACGTAGTCGAAGCTGTTGTCGGGAAAATCGAGGTTCTGGGCATCGCCCTGACGCAGCTCGATATGGCGCCAATCGTTTTCGCGCACCTTGGCCGAGGCCTGGGCCAGCATGTCGGCCGAGGGATCGATACCGACGATATGGACGTACGGCGGGTAGGCCTCGAGCGCGATGCCGGTGCCGACCCCGACCTCCAGCACCTGCTGGCCGGGGCGGAAATTCAGCGACTCGATGACCTCGTGCTCATGGTCGACGAAGACCCGTCCGAAAACCGAATCGTAAAAACGGGCAAGATCCGAATAGACCCGGCTCTCATGCGGTTCACCCATCGCTCACACCTCTCCAAGTCCCGGTAATTTAGGAATCCAGAGCCAGCTCAACGCTGCCACCGCCGCATCATCTTTCCCCCGCGCGCGACGCCCTATGCAGCGGCGTTCACGCCCCTCATCTGGCGCTTGAAGGAAGCAATATCGCGCTTGCGGAACCGCCATTGGCGGCCCTTCTTGAAGGCAGGCAACAGGTTGCGCCGCGCGAACTCGTTAACGGTATCGGGGCTGAGGTCGAGCAGAAAGGCGACCTCCCGCGAGTTCAGCAGCACATCGTCTTTATCGGCAATCGTCATCCAAACAGGACGCCCTTTCGTACGGGTCGAAAGGGACGAGGCTTTGTAATACGGCGTCATCTTACAAGTCAAGCCAAGCGCTAAGCGGTTAGTATACACCACTGCGGCGCTTCGCGCGCGGCCCAAAAAATCTTTCCAAATCAGACACTTATGGTGTTCAGCCGGCGCTGGCTTATCAGGTAATCATACCATGCGCGCGTCACCACGATACAGGAGAACAGACCAGTCAGGATACCGACGCACAGCGTCACGGCAAAGCCCTTGACCGGACCGGTGCCGAACTCGAACAGGATCAGCCCGGCGGCAAAGGTCGAGATATTCGAATCGCGCACCGCCGACCAGGCCCGCTCGTAGCCGAGCTTGACCGCCTCGCGCGGACTCTTGCCCGCGCGCAGCTCCTCGCGCATCCGCTCATTGATCAGCACGTTGGCGTCGACCGACATGCCGAGCGTCAGCACGATACCCGCGATGCCCGGCAGCGTCAGGGTCGCCTCGAGCGCCGCCATCACGCATACCAGCAGCAGGATGTTGAGCGTCAGCCCGAAGTCGGCCAAGATTCCGGCGCCGCTGTAGTAGGCCACCATGAAGATCAGCACCGCCGCCGCGCCGACCACAAATGACAACTCGCCGTTGCGGATCGAATCGCGTCCCAGCGACGGACCGACGGTCCGCTCCTCGATGATGTTGACCGGCGCCGGCAGCGCGCCCGAGCGCAGCACGATCGCCAGCTCGTGGGCGTCATCGATCGAGAAATTGCCGGTGATCTGCACCCGCCCGCCGGGGATTCGTTCCTTGATTACCGGCGCCGAGTAGACCGTATTGTCGAGAATGATCGCCAGCCGGCGTCCGACGTTGGAGGCGGTCAGCGCGTCGAAAACATCGGCCCCGCGCCGATCGAGGTCGACCGTCACGTACGGCCCCTCGAGCCTTCCGCCCGGCCGCACCCGCGCGTCGGTCACCACGTCGCCGGTCATCAGCACCGGGGTCTCGACCAGGTAGGGTTCGCGGCCGCCGGCTTCGGGCCGGCCGTAGAGCACCTGGTCGCCGGGCGGCGGTCCGTTGCGGATCGCGTCGGAGACCGGGTGGCCGTCGTCGACCAGCTTGAACTCGAGCACCGCGGTCTTGCCGATCAGCTCCTTGGCGCGCTCGGGATCCTGGATGCCGGGCAGTTGCACCAGGATTCGATCTTCGCCTTCACGCTCGACGGTGGTTTCGCGCACGCCGAGCTGGTCGATACGGTTGCGGATCGTCTCCAGCGCCTGGTCCATCGCCGAAGAGCGGGCCTGGGCAAGCTGGCGCGGCTTGAAGTTCAACGTATAGGCCGCGCCCCCTGTGCCGGCGGCCTGGTTCACGGTCATGTCGTTGAACAGCCGGTCGACGACATCAAGAAACTGGGAGCGTTGGCTGCCGTTCTTCAGTGTGACGATCACCGCGCCGGCGGCATTCTCGGAAATCCCGGCATCGATCTTGTTGCTGGCGAGCTCGCGCTTGAGATCGTCGCCGCGGCGCCGCAACGCGGTCTTGACGGCGGCGTCGAGCTGCACTTCGAGCAGCAGATGGCTGCCGCCCTGCAGATCCAGCCCGAGCTGGATTTTGGGGGTTGGAAACCAGGTCCGGTACCAGTTGGGCATCGGCACCGCCAAGGTCGGCAGCATCACCAGTACGCCGACTGCGGTCAGGAGGCCGGCCAAGTAGAGCCGCGTCTTGCCGCTCCCGCCGCTCAGATGCAGGTAGAGGATCGCGATCGCAATCGCGAGCAGGACGAGAATTGGTGCCAGGTTTTGATTTTGCGCCGCCACGAGCTCAAATTCCTTGTTGCAAAACTGGCCTCAGCCGTTCTGCTCCTTCTTGGAGGACGACCCTTTGCCGTAGGTTGAGACCGCCCCGATCTGCGCGCGCTCGATCCTGATGCGCACGTTGGGGGCGATTTCGAGCGTCACCAGCCGATCGCCGAGCTCCACAATTTTGCCCAAAATGCCGCCCGAGGTCACCACCTCGTCGTTGCGCTTGAGGCCGCCGACCATCTTCTGGTGCTCGCTCGCCTTCTGGGTCTGCGGCCGAATCAGCAGAAAATAGGCAATCCCGAAGATCATCGCGAACGGCACGATCATCGTCCATAGGACTTGATCGAATCCGCCCTGCGCCGGGGCCGACGCACTGGCGGCCCATGCTATTCCTTCAAACCACATCGCTTTTTACTCCACCGGCCTCGCCGTCGCCGGCTGAAATCCGGTCAATCACCGCACGGGAAAACGTCCGGTAGGTGCCCGATGCGATAGCAGCTTGCGCCTGACGCATCAAGCCAGCATAGAAAAACAGGTTATGTTCGGTCAGTGCGCGAGCCGCCAGAATTTCGCCGCTCATGTAGAGATGGCGCAGATAGGCGCGCGTGAAGGTCACACAGCAACGGCATCCGCAATCCGCATCGAGCGGCCGCGGATCGCGGGTGTAGGCGGCGCGCTTGATCGCGATCCGGCCGTGGCTGGTGAAGGCGCCGCCGTTGCGCGCGTTGCGCGTCGGCAGCACACAATCGAACAGATCGTAACCCATCGCGATGGCGGCGAGCAGATCCTCCGGCGTGCCGACCCCCATCAGGTAGCGCGGCTTCGCCGCGGGCAGCATTTCGGCCGCCAGCGCCGCCATCTCGCGCATCGCCGCCTTGGGCTCGCCGACCGACAGCCCGCCGGTGGCGAAGCCGTCGAACTCCAGCGCGGTTATCTGGCGCGCACTCATCCGGCGCAGATCGGGATAGATACTGCCCTGCACGATTCCGAACAGCGCCTGCACGGTGCTGCGATGTGCGCGCAGGCCGCGCTCGGCCCAGCGCGCCGTCATCTCGGCCGAGGCGCGGGCGCGCTCGGGCGTCACCGGGTAGGGCGTGCATTCATCGAGCGACATCATCAGATCGGATCCGAGCTGCTCCTGGAGCTCGACTGCGCTCTCGGGCGTGAACATCAGCGGCGCGCCGTCGAGATGCGATCGAAAACGGATCCCGGCCTCGCTGATCGAATTGATACTGGCCAGACTCATCGCCTGGAAGCCGCCGGAATCGGTCAGCACCGCGCCGGCGAAGCCCATGAAGCGGGCCACCCCGCCCAACTCGTGAACCAGCTCGGCGCCGGGGCGGACGGCGAGATGATAGGCGTTGGCGAGCACCAGCCGGTAACCCATCGACCACAGCTCGTCGGGCCCCATCGTTTTGACCACCGCGCGGGTGCCCACCGGCATGAAGGCCGGGGTCGGCACGTCGCCATGCGGGGTCGTCAGCCGCGCGGTGCGGGCCGCGCCGTCGCGCGCAGTGACGCTGATACTCACGGCGCCGTTCATTACAGGATCAGCATCGCGTCGCCGTAGCTCAGAAAACGATAACGGTGGCGAATCGCCTCGCGATAGGCCTTGAGGATCAGCTCGCGTCCCGCCATCGCCATCACCATCGCCAGCACCGTGCTGCGCGGCATATGAAAGTTCGTCACCATCGCGTCGACCAGCTTGAATCGAAACCCGGGCGCGATGAAGAGCCCGGTCGAGCCCTCCGCATCGCCGGTGACCGCGAACGATTCGAGCGCGCGGACGCTGCTGGTGCCGACCGCGATCACGCGTCCGCCGGTGCGCCGCGCCAGCTCGATCGCGTCGCGGGCGGCGGGCGGAATCGTGTACCACTCGGCCTCCATGGTATGCGCCTCGACCTCGGCGCTGCGTACCGGCGCGAAAGTTCCCGGCCCGATATGGAGCGTCAGGCGCGCGAGCCGGATTCCGGCCGCCGCCAGCTCGTCCATCAGGGCGGGCGTGAAATGCAAGCCCGCGGTCGGCGCGGCGACCGCCCCGGTTTGCGCGGCATAGACGGTCTGATACGCGGCGGCATCCTCGGCTTCGGGCTCGCGATCGATATAGGGCGGCAGCGCGAGGCGTCCGTGGGCCTGGATCAGCTCGTCGATCGAACGGCCGTTCTCGCTGACCAGCACCGGACGGCCGGGACGCTCGTAGCGCACCACCCTGAGCGTCGGGCCGGATTCGATCGCCAGCCTATCACCCTCTTTGGGCGCGTGATGGGCGCGCATCAGCGCCACCCATCCGCCCGGCGGATCGCTCGCCGGCCGCACCATCAGCAGTTCGAGCCGCCCGCCCGATGGTTTGCGGGCAAAGAGCCGCGCCGGAAAGACCCGGGTATCGTTGAGCACCAGCAGGTCGCCCTCATGGAGAAAGCGGCCGAGCTTGCGGAAGCGCGCATGCTCGATCGCAGCGGTCCCGCGCTCGACCACCATCAGGCGGGCGTCGTCGCGCTCAGCGATCGGATGCTGCGCGATTCGTTCCGGCGGCAGTTCGTAATCGAGATCAGCGAGTCGCATCGGCGGGTTTCAGCATAGCATCCGCGCCGGACATGATGCGCGCGCGGACCCGCATCGGGCGTGGAATCACAAGTTTTGATTGAAGGTTAGGGAGTTTGCCTGGTGCGCCGTGAGGGATTTGAACCCCCGACCTACAGATCCGTAGTCTGCCGCTCTAATCCGCTGAGCTAACGGCGCACGCTGGAACCTTAAAGACTTTTCATAATGACGATCGCGTTTCAAGGATGGTGGTCCGCCGCGCGATGAACACGTGCGCGCTGCTGACTCCCCCCCTCAGTTTCGGGGGAGGGCTGGGGTGAGGGTCGAGCGAGGAAGCGCCGGGGGCTTTTTCTGCGGCGCTTCCTCGTCCTAATCTTTTTGCGCCGATGCTTCCGGCGTGGCCGACTTTGGTGATTGGTCGAGCTTTCGATCGAGCAGATTCGGATTCAAATCGAGACGGTTCTCACAGACAGTCAGAATAGTCTTCGACCCCCACCCCAACCCTCCCCCAAAACAGTGGGGGAGGGAGTCAAACATCCGCGAGCCGTATCGCAACCCTCCCCCAAAACACAGGGGGAGGGAGTCAAACATCCGCGAGCCGCATCGCAACCCTCCCCCAAAACTGAGGGGGCGGAAGTGAGATACTCTCGACGCCTCTTTTTTTGAGGCCCAGGAGGCCGGTCAGCTTGCTCACCAAATCTCGACGTCAAGCGATGGGAAAAATTTGGCGAGCGCCGTGAAATGGCAGGCCAGTTCGGTCAGCTCGACCAATTCCGCATCATTAAACCATTGCTTTAAGTGTTCGATTTCCTCGTCCGTTACCTTGTAGGCCCACAGCGCAATCTTCCGGCCGTAATCGAAAACCGCGAGCTCAAGCTCCGAAAATGCCGCCCGGTGCTGATCGTAATCCTTGAGTTTTTCGACTTGCTCCGCACCTGCTCCTGCAAACCGCGACGCGGCTGAATGCCAGGCAGTTCAATACGGGCATTGCAGGGCCCCGGCGATCACCGTGCCTAACATCTCGACCAGTTGCTGCGAACGCTGAGCAATCAGCCCCTCGCGCACCAGGTACCAGTCGTACTGGAGTTTCAGTTCCAGCAGCCGCGGGCTGAGTCCGTAAGCGTTGGCTATCTGTAACGCCCATTGATGATGGTCGTCGGTCCCCTTCTGGCGCCATGGATGGTCCATGTCGAGGGCGATCTTCGCGTATTGCCCTCCGGTCCGTTCCATGTACGCGGCGAGGACCTTGCCGACCTCGGGCGGTGGGTTGTTGAGGTCTTCGATTAATTTTATTCTCGGCGCCATTTCTTCGACCCCGCTCTTTCAACTCAGATGGAATTTCCGGCGCGCACGCTAGTCCTCCTCACTTTTCATAATGACGATCGCGTTTCAAGGATGGTGGTCCGCCGCGCGATGCGCGCACGCTTCTGACTCCCTCCCCCACTGTTTCGGGGGAGGGAGCCCAGGAAATTCAGGCGGGCGGCGGCTGAGCGGCGGGCAGCCAGACGGTGACGGTCGTGCCCTCGCGCAGGCGGCTCTCGATCTTCAGGCGGCCGTGATGAAGCTGCACGATATGCTTGACGATCGCGAGTCCCAGCCCGGTGCCGCCCAGCTCGCGCGAGCGTGCCCGATCGACCCGGTAGAAGCGCTCGGTCAGGCGCGGGATGTCGGCCGCCGGGATGCCGTCGCCGGTGTCGGCGACCGCCAGTTCGACGCCCGCATGCGGCTCGCCGTTGGCGCCGTCGGAGGCCGCCCGCGACTCGACGGTGACGCTGCCGCCGCGCGGCGTGTACTTGATGGCGTTGTCGATCAGGTTGAGCATCACCTGCTGCACGCGATCGCGATCGGCGGCGATCTCGGGCAGTCCGTCGGGGCATTTCATCGCCAGCGTGACGCCGTGGCGTTGCGCCTGCTCCTGCATCAGATCGACCGCTTCGCCGAGCGCGCGGCGCGGCGCCAGCGCCTCCAGCTTGAGCGCGGCGAAGCCGCGTTCCAGGTCCGAGAGTGAAATCAGGTCGTCGAGCAGGCGCGAAAGGCGGCGCGCCTGGCGCTCGATGATGCCGAGGAAGCGCTGGCGCGTCTCGAGCTCGTCGACCCCCTCCATCAGCGTCTCCGCATAGCCGCACAGGGCGCTCAAGGGAGTGCGCAACTCGTGCGTCAGGTTGGCGATGAAGTCGGTGCGCACGGTCTCGTACGACTTGAGCTGGGTGATGTCGTGAAACACGAACACCCAGGCCGCGGCCGCTCCCCGCGCGGGCGTGAGTGGCGCCGCGCTGGCGCTCAGATTATGCGGCGTCGGAGTCTGGATGGTGATTTCGGCGCTCGCCATCCGCTGACCAGTGGCCGCGCCCTGGCCGGCGGCCGCCGTGGCCATCGAGCGCGCGACGAATTCCTGCAGGCGCGGATCGCGGCACAGTTCGACGAAGTCGCGGCCGCGGTAGTCGATAGTTTCGGCCAGCGCGAACATCCTGAGCGCCGCGCCGTTGAGCAGCACCACGGCGCCGTTGGCATTGGTGACCACCACCGCTTCGCTCATGCCGCGCAGGATCGCGTCGAACTCGCCGGCCTCCTCGGACAGCCGGCCGAGGTCGGCGATTACCGCGCCGGCGCTCTCGAGCAGCAGATGCTCGGCGCGGCCCATCGCATCGCGCGAGTCGGCGGTGAAATGGGCCGGCGGCCGGCGCCCGGCGAGCGCCGAGGCAACCGCGCTGATGCGTTCGACGCTCTGCAGCCACCATCCGACGATGGTGCCGGCCGCGACGATTGCGAGCAGCGCCCCGGCGCCGATCGCGATCAGCATCCATACCCAGTAACCCGGCTGGTTGGCCGCGATTACCGCCAGCAGCACCGCCGGCGGCACGATCGCCAGCAGGATGACGGCGGCAAGGCGCAGCTTTAGGCTTCTAGTCAAGCGCGCTGGGGTCGAAGCGGTAGCCGACGCTGCGGACGGTCAGGATCAGCAGGGGATTGGCGTCGTCGCGCTCGATATGCTGGCGCAGGCGGCGGACGTGAACGTCGACCGTGCGCGGCTCGACGAAGGTGTCGCGTCCCCACACCATGTCGAGCAGTTGTTCGCGGGTGTAGACGCGCAGCGGATGCTGCACGAAGAAGCGCAGCAGCTCGAATTCGCGCAGCGCCAGGGTTTCGCGCTCGCCTTCGACCCACACCTGGTAGGTGTCGAAATCGATCCGCAGGCGGCCGCGTTCGTAGAGGCCATCGCTCGCCGGCTCGCTGGCATGGCCGGCGCGGCGCAGCAGCGCGCGCACCCGTGCGACAAGCTCGCGCGGCGAAAAGGGCTTGACCACGTAATCGTCCGCGCCCATCTCCAGGCCGATCACGCGATCGACCTCCGAGCCGCGCGCGGTAACCACCAGGATGGGCAGACTGGCCAGCTCGGCATCGGCGCGAAGCTGGCGGCAGATCTCGAGTCCGGGCATCCCGGGCAGCATCAGATCGAGCACCACCAGGTCGGGCGGATGCTGGCGGATGCGGGTCAGCGCGCTGGCGCCGTCGCCGCGCTCCTCGACCGCGAAGCCCTCGCGCTCGAGGTTGTAGCGGATCAACTCGCGAATCTCGCTCTCGTCCTCGACCACCAGGATGCGATTATGCACCGGCGCCCGCGTCTCCGGCTGCTGCGGCTGAGTCATCGTTGAGCTCATGATGGTTGCTCGTGTTTGGGATCCATATGCTTGATGTTTTTGCCTTCAACCATGTAGACCACCATCTCCGCGATATTGGTTGCGTGGTCGGCGATCCGCTCGAGGTACTTGGAAACGAACAGCACCCGGGTTGCCACCCCGATGGTGTGCGGATCCTCGGCCATGAAGCTCAGCAGCTCGCGGTAGATCTGGTAGTTGAGGAGGTCGACTTCGTCGTCGCGCGCGATCACCTGCTCGGCCAGCGTGGTGTCGTTGCGCATGAAGGCGTCGAGGCTGTCCTTGACCATCGTTTGCGCGATCGAAGCCATCCGCGGAATGTCGATATAGGGTTTGAGCTGCGGCTCTTCGTTGAGCTCCAGGGCGCGCTCGCAGATGTTGACCGCGTTGTCGCCGATGCGCTCGAGGTCGGTAGTGATCTTGAGGCCGGTGGTGATGAAGCGCAGGTCGCTGGCGGCCGGCTGATGCAGCGCCAGCAGGTTGATGCAGCGGCCGTCGGTCTCGATATCCATGCGGTTGACCTCGGCGTCGCGCTCGATCACCGTCCGGGCGTGGACGGAATCGCGCTCCACCAGTGCCTCGACGGCCTCGGTGATCTGGCTCTCGACCAGTCCGCCCATCTTGATGAGTCCGGCGCGCAAGCCGCGCAACTCCTCCTCGTACTGACGGTTGGTGTGCTGCGGTTGAGTAACATTCATGCCGCCCTCCCGGCGCTAACCGAAGCGCCCGGTAATATAGTCCTCGGTCTCGGGCCGAGTCGGATTGGTGAAGATCTGCTTGGTGCCGCCGAACTCGACCAGTTCGCCGTTGTACATGAAGGCGGTGTAATCCGAGGTCCGCGCCGCCTGCTGCATGTTGTGCGTGACGATTACGATCGTGTAGCGCTCCTTGAGCTCGAGCAGCAGCTCCTCGATGCGCGCGGTCGAGATCGGGTCGAGCGCCGAGCACGGCTCGTCCATCAGCAGCACCTCGGGCTCCACTGCCAGCGCACGGGCCACGCACAGGCGCTGTTGCTGGCCGCCCGAGAGGCTCACTCCCGGCGCGTCGAGGCGGTCCTTGACCTCTTCCCATAGCGCCGCGTTATGCAGGCTGCGTTCGACAATCTCATCGCGCTCGGCGCGGCTCAAGCGGGCGCTATTGAGCCGCAGCCCGGCCGCGACGTTCTCGGCAATCGACATGGTCGGGAACGGTGCGGGCTTCTGGAACACCATCCCGATGCGCCGGCGGATTTGCGCGGGGTCGAGACCGGCGGCGT
>Ga0307374_10009708_pt1 | contig 14129 bp, 10 predicted proteins | sample OX3MG_FD_202532 | JGI IMG/M metagenome (GOLD analysis project Ga0307374, IMG submission 202532) | Soil microbial communities from Risofladan, Vaasa, Finland - OX-3 | ecosystem: Environmental > Terrestrial > Soil > Coastal area > Acid sulfate soil | place: Finland: Risofladan, Vaasa | collected... | reverse complement strand
GCGAGAGCGGCCGAATCGGGCAGTCTCGAAAACTGCTGTGTCTACGGGCACCGTGGGTTCAAATCCCACCTCCTCCGCCAGCGAGAAACGGGTGACTTCGGTCACCCGTTTCTTCGTCACGAACGACCTGGCGAAAGGGCGAAGTACGATAAAGGGGTCCGCGTCGCGCGGATCATTCCAGGAGCGCACCATGGTTTCTTCCATCGAATCGTCCATCGGCACCGAACGTCGAGTCGTCACCGAAATCCCCGGGCCCAAGTCTCAGGCCCTGCACGCGCGACGTCGAGCCGTCGTCAGCCACGGCCTGACCCAGGGCTTTCCGGTCTACATCGAGCGCGGCGAGGGCGCGATCCTCCAAGACGTCGACGGCAACCGCTTGCTCGACCTCGGTTCAGGAATTGCGGTGACCTCCATTGGTCACGCGGTACCGGCGCTCGTCGACGCGGTAAGCGAAGCGGTCGCGAACTTCACCCACACTTGTTTCATGGTCACCCCCTATGAGAGTTACGTAGAGGTCTGTGAAGAACTCGCCAAGTTGACACCGGGCGATTTCGCCAAGACCAGCGCACTCTTTAATTCTGGTGCCGAAGCCGTCGAGAACGCCGTCAAGGTGGCGCGCCTGGCGACGGGGCGCCCCGCGATCGTCGTCTTCGACCACGCCTACCACGGCCGCACGAACTTGACGATGGCCCTCACGTCCAAGAACATGCCCTACAAAGACCGCTTCGGACCCTTCGCACCCGAGATCTACCGCGTGCCGATGAGCTATCCCTTCCGCGACGGGCTCAGCGGCGCCGACGCCGCCGCTCAAGCCATTCGCCTCATTGAAACCCAGGTCGGCGCCGACAACGTCGCCGCGTTGCTGATCGAGCCCATTCAGGGCGAAGGCGGCTTCATCGTGCCGGCCGATGGCTTCTTGCCGGCGCTGTCGTCATGGACCAAGGACAAGGGCGTCGTCTTCATCGCTGACGAGATTCAAAGCGGCTTTTGCCGCACCGGCGACTGGTTCGCGGTCAACCACGAAGGCGTCATTCCCGACCTCGTGACGACGGCCAAGGGACTCGCGGGGGGCATGCCGCTCGCCGCCGTGACGGGACGAGCCGAGTTGATGAACGCGGTCCACGAAGGCGGCCTCGGTGGCACCTACGGCGGAAACCCCGTCGCCATAGCCGCGGCACTCGCGACGATCGCGACGTTGCGCGACCAGAACTTGGCCGAGCGAGCGCGAGCCCTCGGCACCACGATGTTGGCCATCCTTCGTACGCTGCAGCAAGACGTCGCCATTATCGGCGACGTGCGTGGGCGCGGCGCCATGGTGGCGATCGAGCTCATCGAACCCGGCACGATGAATCCCAACGCCGCCGCCGCGAAGGCCATCGTGAACTACTGCAACCAGCAAGGAGTGATCGCGTTGAGCGCGGGCACGTACGGAAACGTCGTTCGACTCCTTCCGCCCCTCGTGATCACCGACGAACAGTTGGCTGACGGAATGAGCGTTCTCAGCGCCGCCGTTCGCTCCGCGAGTTAACAAGAAGCGCCACGCGGCGCACGGTCTGCATGCCCCCTTCGAGTCTCTTGCCAAGGCGCCCGCCACGACGCGTCGTGGTCACGTCGCTTCTCGCGTGTGCCGCGCTGGTCTTGAGCGCTTGTGGCACGAGCACGTCGAAGGCCGCGCCGAGCGTCGAAGGCGTTCCCGCGGCCAGCATCTCGGTCCCGCTTTCACAAGTCGCGTGCACGAGCTCGAACTTCTGCGTCGCCGCGGGCACGTCCAACACCGGTGTCGGGCCACTCGCGACGGCCGAATTCATGACCCCGAGCGGACACTGGCACCCGGTGGCAACGCCGACCTCGTCGACGCCGCGACTCTCGAGCTCGGCGTGCGAGGGAACTACTTGTTTTCTGGCTGGCGCGCAAGGTCGCAGCGATCTGTTGTGGCGCTTTGACGCTACGAGCCACCAGATCACCGCGGCGAGCGTTCCTCCCGGCGGCATCGGCATTCGCGCTCTTACGTGCTACTCGCTCGAGAACTGCGCGCTCATCGACATCGGTGCCAACGGCGTGGCGCGCTTTAGCTTCACCGCCGACGGCGCCGCCACTTGGTCGACGCCCCTTGCGATGTCTTGGGCGGCGAGTCTCTCGATTACGTCGCTGCAATGCGCGGCGCTCTTTCAGTGCCTGGCGACGGCGACGAGCGCTTCACACACGCTTGTGCAGGGCACGACCGATGGAGGAATCACGTGGTACCCCTTGGGCGGTGCCTCAGCATCGTGGACGTCGCTGCAACTCGCCCAATGCCACTTCGCGAGCTGTGTCGGCGTCGCGACTGGCGCGACGAGTCGTCTCGTTCGTACCCACGACCAGGGCGTGACGTGGACGAGCTTCGCGCTCGGCGCGAGTCCCAACGCGCTGAGCTGCCCGTCGAGCAGACACTGCCTCGTCGTGGGCACGACGAAGAAAAACAACCCCTGGTTGGCCTCGGTGACCGGCACGAAGGTCGTGAGCATCCGACTGCGCTACGTGCCAACGCCGCTGCTCGGCGTCGCGTGTGGGACGAAACGTTGCGCCGCGATCGGCGTGACGACCTTGGTGTCGTTCCCTGTTTCTATTTCTTAAGGGCGGCCAGCATCAACGCGGGCACTTTCAGCCAGGAAGGATGCGCCTCGAAGTCGAGCAGTTTGCCCAGTACCACGTGAGCGTGACGATTCGTCACGAACCACGCCGGGGCGGGATTCGCCATGAAGGGTCCGCGAACGACGGACTTTTGCACCTGCGAGAAGAGAAACGAGTTCCCGACGAAGCCGTTGCCCGATTGGATGTCGGTGATCGCGTGGCCCGGGTACGCGCCCCAGGCTGTCGTGGCGAAGGCGAAGCTCATCGCGTGCCAGAGATTCACTCCGATCGAGCCGTAGCGCAAGTCGGCGACCGCTCGGTCGAGTGCCGCGGCGACCTCGGGCTGCTTCATCGTGCGCGGATCGCAGAGGATCGTCATCGACAACGTTCCCCAGACCCGTTCGTTGCACAACTCGCTCGCCGCGGTGAGAAAAGCGGCCGGGGACGCCTCGTCCAGCGCGGTCTCGCTCGTCAACGCGCAAAAGGCCTCCACGTTCAAACAGATTTCGTTCTGATCGTTCGCGTCCACGCCTCGAATGACCGTCCAGGGCATCGCGTCACCTTCGCTCGAGCCGATCTGATGCGCGTCGGGGTGTTGGGCCAAGAAGTCGGCGCGTCTCGTCGCGGCACCGGGATAGTAGGCCCGACGAGGCGTGAGCGAAGCGAAGACGCCCTCGAGGGCGTCGAGGAAAGCGTCGCGCTGCGCCCAACCCTTGGAGGTGACGATGACCCTCGGGGTAAGACAGTTAAAGCCCGCGTTGTTCGCGATCATCGACGCGACGTGACGCGCCTGGTAGTCGAGCTCCTTCGCGCTCCACTCGCCGGGAACGATCACGACGGGCGAGACGTTGCCGAGTTCACAACTCACCGGCTTGGTGACCTGAGGACGGTTCTCGGCCTTGCGCCGGGCACCTTCTTCGCCCGCGCCAAAGACGATGGCGTCGTGCGTCTTGTCCGAACCCGTGACGTGAATGTCTTGGACGAGATCGTGGCCGGTGAGAAACGAGCCCACGCGGGCCCCGCCACTGACGATGCGAAGGAATCCCTCGTCAATCAGGACCTTCATTGCGCGCTCCCAATAGGGAACCAGATAGTCGTTGACGGGATTCGCCTTTAAGACGACGACCTTTCCTTCGGCGAAGAGTTTGCTCAGCACGTCGCGCGGGCCGAGCGAGGCAACATTGCCAGCGCCGAGCACCAATGAGACACCGGCGTGCGCGAGTGGGTCGTGATAGGCGAGCGCCTGACCAGCTTGGATCTGACCCTCGTCGACGCCCGGCGCCATCCAGATCTCACCGGTCTGACCGGCGTAGAGCACCCGGTCGAACATCGAGGCGGGCATGACCTGCACGCTCAAGCGATGGCCCGGGCGATGCTTCAACGGACCGGGGTACTGCGGGCGGCCCTTGGTCGAAAGGTCGATCATGGACTGGCGAAAGACTTGGGCCATGCGCAAAAACGTTCCGATGCCGCTGAAGAGCTCCTCGCCGCCCTCGGGGCTGCTTGGTTCATAGCCCTTGGCGCGACAGGCCGCCGCGTTCCACTCGGCGCTGACTTGGTACGTCGCTTCAATGACGCTCTCGAGCAGTTGCGCGCGCGTGCTCGCCGGCGTTTCAGCCCAGCGAAGGGCGTTGGCCGCCACGTCGCGCACCGCCTGGTCTAAGAGAACTTCATCAAGGCCCGATTGATCTTGGGGCCCCGACGTCGGTGCGGCCGCGCCACGCGTGAGACTCATGCAAAACCTCTTCCCCCGTATCCATGGGAGACTAGTTCCATGAGTACGACTCCGCTTTCCGCGGTGCCTCCGGGTTGGTACCCCGACCCATCGGGCGCTCGCCAGTGGCGAGTGTGGACCGGTACGGCCTGGTCCGAACTGACGCGGCCCTACGGCCCCGAGTCAAAGGAGCCGAGCCTCTTGGCCTCACTCCCGCTCATCAACGCGCTCGACCGGGTTTCACGCTTCGGGGTCGTGGGCGTGCTGGGCGGACTCGGACTCTACGTGAGCGTGCTCTCTCACTGGCCCGGCAGCGCGCACCCGGTGACGAACTGGTTCGCCACGACCGCCGTCGCCCTGGCGTTCGCCCTCTTCTTTCTTGGATCGACCGCCTACGCCTTCGCCGCTCGCGAATTGACCGGTCGCTGGTCACTCAGCGCCGTCGTGCCGCTCGTGAACCTCGAAGTCGTGAACGCGCAACTCACCCAACGCCTCGGCACGTCGCCCACTCGCCGCGTCGTCGCCGACTCCGTTTTGCTCGTGCTCTTCGTCGTGCAGTTTCATCGAGACCCGTGGCTCGGCATCGCGCCGGTACTGGTCGCGCTTAGCCAATCGTTCTGGGTACGTACCTTCCTCGAGCAGACCCTGGGTGCGGTGAAGGGCCCTTCAAACGCCCCCTAGGCTTGCCCGAGGTCGCCGAGACCATGCGGGGGTGAGTCATGTTTCAGTGGTCCGAAGAGCACCAAGCCATCATCGACGTCGTGCGTCGATTCGTCGACGAAGAGATTCGCCCTCACCTCGATGACCTTGAGCATCACGGCGTACCGCCCTACGAGATCCTGCGAAAGATGTACGAGACCTTTGGACTTCGCGCGATGGCCCAAGAGGGCTTCGAGCGCCAGTTGGATCGAAAGCGTCGCGGCGAGGACGCGCCGGCCGAACGCCGCGGCGCCGACCCCGCGCTCACCTTGATCCCGACGATCGAACTCTGTCGGGTCAGTCCCGGGCTCGTGACCTCTCTGGGCGTGTCGACCGGTCTCGCGGCCGGCACGATCAACAAGCTCGGTACGCCCGCGCAAATGGAACGCTGGGGTCGGGATTTGATGACCCTCGATAAGATCGGCGCTTGGGCCATTACCGAACCCGATTCGGGTTCCGACGCCCTGGGCGGCATGCGCACCAGCGCTCGCCGCGACGGCGAGGAGTACGTCCTCAACGGTCAAAAGACCTGGATCACGAACGGCCCCTACGCCGACACCATCGTGCTCTACGCCAAGCTCGACGACGGTAGTGATACGCCCGCTCGGGAGCGAAAGGTCCTCACCTTCGTGCTCGATTCGGGTATGGAGGGGCTCGAGCAGGCCCCACCCATGCGCAAGATGGGCCAACACGGCTCGCCCACGGGCGAGGTCTTCTTGAGCGATGTGCGCGTCGGTCGAGACCGACTGCTCGGCGAGAGCGAGGAGCCTCGCGGCGGCGGACGACAGAGCGCGAAGGACAACTTCGTCTCGGAACGCGCTGGCGTGGCCGCGATGTCGCTTGGCATCATCGAGGAGTGCTGTCGTCTAGCCGTGGCCTACGCCAAGGACCGCACGCTGTGGGGCACGCCCATCGGGCAGTTCCAACTCGTCCAGTTGAAGCTCGCCCAGATGGAGGTCGCGCGCATCAACGTGCGAAACATGGTCTTCGCCCACATCGAACGCGCTAACGCCGGCGAGACGCCGAGCTTCGCCGAGGCCTCAGCGATGAAGCTCTACTCCGCCCAGGCGGCGTGCCAGGTCGCCGACGACGCGATTCAGATCTTTGGCGGAAACGGCTACATCGCCGAGTACCGCGTCGAGCAGCTCAGCCGCGACGCGCGGGTGCTTCGTATCTACGCGGGAACCGACGAAATGCAAGTCATCGCGATCGCGAAGGACCTGACGCGTTCCTAGCTGTGCTCAGCCAAGCGCTCGGCGACCCCTCGCCAACCCTTGTAGTCCTGCACCGAGGGCGGCGCTGTTCGAAGCGCGCGCAGCAGGGCCGGTAAGAACTCCTCGTCGCGGCGCGCCAGCGCGGCGGCCGACTCCACGTAGGTGCGGATCGTAAAGACAATCGAATCGCTTCGAGTGAGGCGGCGAAGCGTCTGACGCTCGACGCGAAAAAACCAGTCCGCCAGATCGCCACCGGGCGCTCGGCGCGACGAGCTGGACTGGTGCAGCACGGGCGAATCGAGCAGCGTCCAGTTGAGCCGCCAGTAGGAGCGCTCGGCGCTCAGACGTTCGAAGAAGGCGTTGGTGGGCGCGGCGAGCTGCTCGTCGTAGAGCGGCACCGGAGCGTGAATAGCGTCGAGGGTCGCGCCCAACTTGCTCGCGAGCGACCAGCGCGAGGGAAAGCACACGCAGGCCGCGCTGAGACGCCAAGTGTCGGACTTCTCAAGGACGCAAAAATCTTCCTGGGCGAGGCGACTCGCCGCGACCACGGGATGTTCACTCGTCGCGTGACGGTCGCGGTCGGGAAAGTACTTCGCCAAATGGTCGACGACCGTCTCTAAGAGTTCGGTGCTCGCGACCTCCGAGCCCGGTAGCGTGGCCACGACGGCACTCCAGTTTTCGTCCAACAGGACGCGCTTTTGGGCCAGCTCGGACTCGGCGTTCTCGTCAAATTCGAGCCAGCGTGACTCGTCGAGTGGCCTCAGCCCCATGGTAAAGCGCCAATCTCGACCATCCAGGGGCACGTAGGGCGTACTCACCGCGGTCCCTTACGGCGCGCGATCAAGAGCCAATAGAGCAAACCAATAGTGACGGGCACCGCGATCACAATCACGCGTGCGGCGGGGAGTGCGGCTCCACGATGCACGTACAGCCCCGCACTCCAGGTCATCGACGCCCACATTGAGCCATCTTCGCACGGGCCGATGCACAGAATCACCCGTATATCTGGCAACTAATTCTGTGTATATCCTCAAGATTTCTTCGTTACCCTGTTGTATGCCTAAAACCAGCCGGACCCGGAGCGCACGAGCCGTCGCCAACGACTCGGCTATCCGTGACGCCGCCATCGACGAACTGATTCGAGTGGGAGTAGATCACCTTTCGCTGCGCGACGTCAGCCACCGCGCTGGGCTCACCCACGGCGCCACCTACGCGCGCTACGAAGACTTCGGTGAACTCCTGGTCGACCTGTGGATTTCGCGACTCGGCGTACGGATTCAGCTGCTCTTTGACCTTTGCATGAACGCGGCGAAGCACCCGGGGCCCGTGTCCGCGAAGACGCTCTTCGATCACGTGCACCAGGCCGGCCCCAACGACGTCGCGGCCATCCAGCTTCTCTTGACCGCTCGCCGACTTCCGACCCTGCTCGAGGAGGTCGAAAGCTTTATCAGAGAGTCGCTCGAGGCCGAGTCGTGCTCGTCACCCGACGTGTCGCCAGCGTTCACACGAGGTATCACCCTTTTCGCGATGATGATCGCGGAGATCTTCGCCGACTCCTACCTCGGCGCCGACGAGCACTACCGAGAAATAGTCGAGGCGGCGTTGCTCGAGACGTTACTGACCGACCCAGAAAGTGTCGAGACACGACCTTTCACCGAGGAGATCACTCCCGACACGGCGCCGACAAGCAGCGACTTGCGCGCCCAACTCAGTTGGGCCACGAATCTGGTCGTGGGACGAAGTGGCTACACGCGCGCGACGATTTCACGCATCGCGCGACGCGCGAACTGTTCGCCGGGCGCCATTTACAAACTCTATGAATCCAAAGAGGAACTCGTCGCGACGGCGTTTCGCGAACTGATGCGCTCACGCTGGATGAGGGCCAATAACTTCGTGCGCGTCCTGGAAGAAGACGCCATCTCGCGGATGCTCTATCGCGCAACGAGTCACGAGCACGCCGTACGGCGCTCCTTTACGACCGAGTTCGCGCTCGCCGCCCCCTACAACGCTCTGCTGTTGGCCGCAATCCAGGACCAGACCAGGGGCCTCGGCACGATCGTTGACGGCCTCGAGAACGTGAGCAGTGACGAGAAGCAACGCCTCAACCATTTCATCCGCGCCTTGACCTACCTCACGGTCGGCGCGGGCATGCTCGCCAACGTTTCGGAGAATATGCAGTGCTCCAATTTTGCCCAGTTCGCCGAACCTTTTCGCCGGGCCATTCTGCGCGACTGCTTGCCCACCTGGACCGAACTGCGTCGCCAAATCGTCGACGCCGCGCAAAGCGCGGACGTGCACTAGGGGCGCTCTTCAAGCGCCCATCGGCGGCGCGGTCAACTTCTCGAGACGCGTCACGATATCGGTGATGGCCTGGTCCTGAGCGAGCAGGTGCTTTTGAATCTCCTCGGCCTCTTTCAAAACGGCCTCGGCGTCCTTATAGGTGTCTTCGGCGCGCTTGTCCGCGGCCTTGGCCTGAATGTTCTGACCCACGATGATGATCGGCAGCAGCACGAGTTGTAAGAAGCTGCTCGAGAGCCACACGACGACGTAATAGGTCCCCTGCGTGATCGCCGACGGCAGCGCGAACAGCGCCAAGGCGGTGAAGGCGTACGCGCACCACATCGTGCCCACGATCAGGGTGACCTTGAGTCCGACGCGGGCGTTGACGCGCACGAAGAAATTCGGGTGATTCGTGCGGCGCAGGTCCTCGGTCTTGAAGGGCTTGCTGGCGTGAAGCTCGGCGCCACGGGGGTGACGCACGTATTCGTAAATCGAAGCCACGGGGTTATTCTCACACGCGCCCTACCCGCACGCGGGGATTGGAACTGCTATTCCTTCATGAGGTCGGGCGAGACTTCCATTCCCTTACGCCACGTGGAGCGAGCGATGATCTTGGTCGTGTCGGCACGGTCGCGATACTTCACCGCGATGTCGCGCGACTCTTCGAGCAGCCCCTCGGAGAGCTTCGTCGGATTGAGGCCGAGCTCAAGGAACTGGTCGCGCTCGACGTTGAGGTCATTCTCGGAGGCCTCCTTGCGCGGATTGGGCAGGTGCGCCACTTCGACGCCGGTCATCTTGGAAATCATCTCCGCGAGCTCATTGACGCGGTGGGTCTCAGTCACCTGGTTAAAGACCTTGACCATGGCCCCCGTGGTCGGCGGATTCTCGAGGGCGATCTGCACGCAGCGAACGGTGTCGCGCAGATGGATGAAGGCGCGCGTCTGTCCTCCGGTGCCGTGCACCGTAAGCGGATGGCCAATGGCGGCCTGCATCAAGAAGCGGTTAAGGACCGTTCCGTAGTCTCCGTCATAATCGAACCGGTTGATGAGTCGCTCGTCGAGTGCGGTCTGGGGGATCTGCGTACCCCAGACAATTCCCTGGTGCAGGTCGGTGATGCGGAGCTGGTCATTCTTGGCGTAAAAGGCGAAGAGCAGTTGATCGAGCGTCTTGGTCATGTGATACACCGAACCCGGGTTCGCCGGGTGCAAGATCTCGCGGTCGATCTCGCCGTCGGGGGTAGGCACCCTGACCGTGAGGTAGCCCTCGGGAATCGGGGCCGAGCCCGACCACCCGTAGCCGTAAACGCCCATGGTACCCAGGTGAACGAGGGCGATGTCGCGGCCCGAAGCCACGATGGCCGCCAGGACGTTGTGCGTGCCGCGCACGTTGTTGTCGACCGTGTAGCGCTTCGCCGCGGTCGAGCGCATCGAATACGGCGCGGCGCGCTGCTCAGCGAAATGAACGATGGCGTCGGGCTCGATCTCGTTGATCAGCACCTCAAAGCGGTCGTACTCCTCAGCGAGGTCGAGGTGGACAAAGTTGATCTCGTTGCCCGTCAACTCCTTCCAGACCCGCAGGCGTTCGCCCATCGGGCGAATCGGCGTGAGGGACTCGACTTCGAGTTCGAGGTCGATCTCGCGGCGACTGAGGTTGTCCACGATCGTGACGTCGTGGCCGAGGTCCGACAGGTGCAGCGACGTCGGCCATCCGCAGAATCCATCGCCGCCGAGTACCAGAACCTTCATGAAAACTCCTAAAACGTGCATGATTGACGGCCGCCGAGTGGCCGGCAGAGCCCGCATGAACGGGCTCAGTGTCGCTCGAGTCTACTCCTGGCGCCAAGAAGCCCTTCGTGAGGCTGTTGGAATTCGTTCATTCTCCATGACCCGGCTCACCCGCCCAATTGGACGAAATTGCTCCGAACGGATCGCCCGGTCGCCCACTCTCGGGGTCTACTTCGTCGGGGAATTGCGGACACTTCGCCCCGTTGAACAGTTCACCAAACGTTCACTCAATGTTCGCGCCCCCTTTACCTTTGGATAGGTGGCGCTTTACCAACGTCGGCGAAAGTAGAGGGGGTCGCGCACGAGCGGGCCGGCCCACGAGAAGTTCAGAATCGGGAGATTGACCGTGACCCAGAGTGGCCTCATCCATAACGAAGCGTTTCGGAGCCTCGACGACGCGGACTTGAACCGCAAGCACTGGCTGACCGTCTTCACCGCGGGCATGGGCTTTTTCACCGACGCCTACGACCTCTTCATTATCGGCACCGTCACCGTGATCTTGACGCCCATCTTTAATCTCTCCACGAACCAGATTTCGTTGTTGAACTCGATCTCACTCTTGGCTTCGGTGGTCGGAGCCATTGGCTTTGGCAAGCTGATGGACCGCGTCGGACGCAAGCGGATGTACGGCGTCGAAGTGGCGATCCTCGTGATCGGCGCGTTGCTGTCGGCGCTGTCGTGGAACTTCACTTCACTGATGGTCTTTCGCGTCATCGTCGGCTTGGGCGTTGGCGGCGACTACGCGACCTCCGCGGTCATCACCGCTGAGTACGCGAATCGTCGCTCGCGTGGGCGCCTCATCGGCACGGTCTTTGCCATGCAGGGCTTCGGCCTCTTGGCCGGGCCGCTCATCGCCTCAATCTTCTTGGCCACGGGCGTCTCGAACGGCCTGGCCTGGCGATTGATGCTGGCCCTCGGAGCGATTCCCGCGGCGTCGGTGATCTACCTGCGTCGCAAGATCCGCGAGACCCCTCGATTCACGCTCGCGGTCAAGGGCGACGCTGACACGACTGCCGAAACGGTTCGCTGGACGCTCGGCGAGAGCGCCGACGCCGCGCCCGCTCCCTCGGTGCGCGCACCGGTGCCGATGCGAGCGCGTCTGACCTCGAAACCCTTTCTTCGCCGCTTGATCGGTACCGCCGGCGCCTGGTTCTTGCTCGACATCGCCTACTACGGCAATTCCGTTTCGAGCCCCCTGATCTTGAAGACCCTCCAGCCCAACGGCACGCTGTTGAATCACACGCTGATCTCGCTGGCGATTTTTACCATCGCGGCCTTGCCGGGCTACTGGGTCGCCGTGGCGCTACTGGACAAACTCGGTCGCAAGCGAATTCAGATTCAGGGCTTTCTCGTGATGGCGCTGGCCTACTTCGTGATCGCCCTCGTACCGGGCGTCACCAACAAGGTGTGGGTCTTCTTAGTGATCTTTGGCATTAGTTACTTCTTCGTCGAATTCGGTCCCAACATGACGACCTTCGTCTATCCCTCCGAGGTCTTTCCCACCTCCATTCGAGGGGCCGGCGACGGCATCTCGGCGGCCAGTGGCAAGTTCGGCGCGTTCCTGGGGGCGCTGCTGGTCCCCCATCTCTTGAACGGGATCGGTATTCGAGGCGTCATGGCCGTCATGGCCAGCGTCTCGATCGTGGGCGCGTTGCTCACCAGACTGGCACTGCCCGAGCCCATGGGTCTGACGCTCGAGGAGTCGTCGGGCGAAACGTTTCATGACGAAGCCGCGGCACCGCCCAGTGAGTCGCTCGAGGGAGCGCCCAAGCACGTCGGTTCCGCAACTCCCGTTGATGATCTCGCCACGCTGCCCGTGCGCGACGCGAACGGTGAGCTAACGCACTAGAGGAATTTCGATTCTTAGACTTCGACGAATCCGTGTCGACGCTGAACGTAGGCGCGAATCGAAGCTTCCTTGACGGGGCCGAAGCCAACCACCATCGCCGGCAGCGCCGCCAGTTCGACGGCGACCTCGTAGTGCTCGGGGTGCAGTTCGTCACAGAGCTCTTCGACCGTCGTGACGTACTCGTCGCGAATCCGTCGCTCCATTCGGTGCAGCGCGCGACGCGCGAAGGGATCGTAGCGAGTCGCGCGGAGGCGACGAGCCGCGCGCAACGCGTGAAAGGCGCTTCGCGCGCCGCGCGAGACACGATACTTTCGCCCTTCGCCTCGCGAAGGGGAGAGGAAGTAGGTCACGTGCGCGTCGGGACCGAACTCGCGAACGATCTGCTCGCGCTCTTCGTCACTGAGGTGCAACCGCGCGACTTCGTACTCGTCCTTGATGGCCATCAACCGGTAGAGCTGGGTCGCGACCGCGACCGCGAAAGGGCCCTCGTCGACGCCGATCGCGCCTTCGGCTCGGCGAGCGCGCTCCACCAGGTGCGCGTAGCGTGCGGCGTACTCAGCGTCTTGGTACTCGATCAACTCCGAAACGCGGCGCTTCACGAAAACGTCAAAGGTCTCGGGTTCCAATGACTCGCCGGGAACTGCCGGACGGGCGCTCAGCGCGAGTCGCCCCCAGCGAAAGGCGTTCAGGTTCGCTTCCACGTCCACGCCGTTGGTCTCGATAGCCGATTCGATGCTCTCGCTCGAAAGTGGCAACACACCTGTTTGGTAGGCCGCGCCGAGCAGGATGATGTTGGCGTAGACGTCGGACCCCAGACGAGCACGCGCCAACTCCGCCGCGTCCAGCCAGACGTTCCTTGACGACGTTGTCACGGCGTCGACGCGCGCACGCATCGTGCTCAAAGACGCGCTGGGTGCGTCGCGATCTTCGACCTGACGCCCGGTCGGGGTCATTGACGTCGTCGCGACGGCGATGGTCGTTTCGGGAGTGGCCACGTTGAGATAGGTCGAGGTCGCCGCGACGAGCGGATCGAAGCCGAGATAGAGATCGCAGTCGTCGTCGCTCAAGGCGGCGCTCGTCTCACGCGCCGCGTCGCTCAAACGTAGGTCCGACACCACCGCGCCGCCCTTTTGGGCGATTCCGGTCTGATCCATTTCGCGCACGTGCCAGCCCTCTTCGTGAGCGGCCCACGCCAGGATTTGGGCCACGGTCACGACGCCCGTGCCCCCGATGCCGCTGAGCCTCGCGCGAAAGGTCCTGGGACGCTCGCCGCGGGGCGGATCGACCAATTCGTTTTGCGGCGCGACGACCAGTGGTGACGCAGCGGTGCTCGAGTGCACCGTCACCAACGCAGGACAACGCGCGTCCACGCAGGAATAGTCGAAGTTGCATGATTCTTGGTGGATTGTTCGCTTCGTGCCGAGCGCGGTTTCGACGCTGCGCACCGACAGGCAATTCGAAACGAAGCCACAGTCACCGCATCCATCGCACAGCGCGGCGTTGATGTGCACGCGCGGCGCCTCGATCGGCTCGGGGTGGCGTCGGCGCCTTCGGCGCGTCTCAGCGGCGCAGGCCTGCTCGTGGATCAAGACGGTGACCCCCGGCGTTTCGGCCAGGACCACTTGAGCTTCCACCAGGCGCGCGCGAGGCCAGCGCTCGACGCCGCTCGGCAGCGCGATCGCGTGACGCGTGTGGGCCTCATCGGACGTCACGAGCACCCGTGTCACGCCCTCGGCGAGGAGTTGGCGTGTGATCTCGGCGATGTCACGCCCGCCCGCAATGGGCTGACCTCCGGTCATCGCGACGGTCGCGTTCATCAGAATTTTAAAGGTGATGTTGACCCCCGACGCCACGGCCGCGCGCACCGCGAGCGAACCCGAGTGCGCGTAGGTTCCGTCGCCGAGATTCTGGACGAAGTGAGGCGCGGCCACGAAGGGCGACATCCCATTCCACATCGCACCTTCGCCACCCATCTGGAA
>Ga0307374_10009707_pt1 | contig 14131 bp, 10 predicted proteins | sample OX3MG_FD_202532 | JGI IMG/M metagenome (GOLD analysis project Ga0307374, IMG submission 202532) | Soil microbial communities from Risofladan, Vaasa, Finland - OX-3 | ecosystem: Environmental > Terrestrial > Soil > Coastal area > Acid sulfate soil | place: Finland: Risofladan, Vaasa | collected... | reverse complement strand
GCCTGCCCAACCGCGAGCTGCTGATGGACCGCCTGTCGGTGGCGCTCGCCCGGCTCGGCCGGCAGGGCACCGCCGTGGGCGTCCTGTTCATCGACCTCGACGGATTCAAGGACGTCAACGACGCCCACGGCCACACCGTCGGCGACGAGCTGCTGATCAGCGTCGCCGGCCGGCTGCGCCGCGAGGTGCGCGACGGCGACACCGTCGCACGCTACGGCGGCGATGAGTTCGTGGTGTTGTGCGAGGACCTCGTGCGCGTCGAAGCAGCGCAGCCGCTGGCGCGCAGGCTGGCCGACGCGGTCGCGCAGCCGGTCAGCACCGGCGAGCGCCTGCTCGTGGTCCGGGCGAGCATCGGTGTGGTCGTCGAGCAGAATCCGGCGACCAGCGCGGAGGCACTCGTCGAGCGGGCCGACGCCGAGATGTACCGCGTGAAGCCGCGCGGGCGCTAGCGATCGCGACGACCGTCTAGACCTTGCGCCGCGCCGCGGCGATCGCCTCATGCAGGCGCTGGCGCTCGGCATCGAGCGCGCGGGCCTGCGCCCGCAGGCGCTCGGTGGCGGCCTCGATGCGGTCGGTCTCGGCGGCGAGGGCCGCGAGCGCCTGACGCTCGCGCGCAACTGCCTCCGGGCCGGTCTGCGACGCCGCGGACTCCGGCGTGCGGTGCTGTGGGACCGGCGGATCGGGGACCGGATGATCCGCCGGCGGGAGATCGCTCGTTGCGCCGGCGCGGATGCGTGCCGCCTCGCGCTCGGCGCTTTCGCGAATCTGCTCAGCCGCGCGCTCGGCCATCTCGATCACGCTCGCCATCAGGCGGCTGGTGAGCTCGCCGGGGTCGGGCGCGGACACCGCGACGAGGTCCGAGCGGGGATCGTGGTGCGCGGCAGGGGCCGGTCTCGCGTGCGCGAGCGGCACCGACACGACGTGCGCGCGGGGCGGCGGTGCCGCGGGCTCGACCGCGGCGGAAGCGATCGGCGGTGGCGACCCGGCGACCACCGGCTGCGTGACCGGCGGCTGGCTGACCGGAGCGGTCCATGCGTCGTCGGTCCGACCGACCCGGTCGCCCAGCCGGCGCACCTGCTCGGCGAGGAACGCCATCTGAGCGCGAAGCTCGGTGGCGGAAACCTCGCTTGCCGCCGGCGGCGAGGCCGCGGCCGGCTCGCCGTCAGGGACGACCCTGCGCTTCTTCGGATGCTTTCCTGGCATGGTCGTGTCCCTGTCTGACCCTATCGGCAGCCGGCGTGCAACGCCGCAATTTGCGGCCGATCTTGCCGAGCGGAGCACTGCACGCCTCGACCGGCCGGGCGATCCGGCCGGCGCGGACGCGCCGCCGCGTCGGTCCAACGGGGGCGGCGCGGATCGTCAGGCGTCCGCCGCGAGCGCCAACGTATTCTTACGCGGGGCGCACCTGCCGCATTTAGCATTGCGGTGCAGGCGCCGACAGGGATAGCAGTGACGCACGCCCACGAGCACAGCCCACAGGAAGCCGATCGGCTGACCGCCGAGGAGGTCGGCGCGCGCGTCGGCGCGATCCTCGGGGCCGCCGAACGTGAGGCGCGCGAGATCATCGCTTCGGCGCGTCGCGAGGGTCCGGCGGCCACTGCGATCCCGTCCGGCGCGACGATCGATGACCTCGCCCGCGCGCTCGAGCGTTTGAGTGCCCGTTTCGATGCCTTCGAGCTGGCCACCGCCGCGCGGATCGAGGAGCTCGGCCGCGAGCTGCGATCGGCGGTCCCGGCTGGCGATCTGCTCGCCGAAGCGCCTGTCGCCCCCGCGCCTGCCGCCGCGCCGGAGGAGTCGCCGGCGACCGGTGCGGCCCGCGTGCTCGCGATTGACCTCGCGCTCGCCGGCCACTCGCGTGAGGCGATCGCCAACGAGCTGTCGGTCTCGATGCCGCGCGCCGACGTCGAGGCGCTGCTCGACCACGTGCTCGCCTCCTGATCGGCGCACCGGCGCGATCCGCCGCCCGCCGATCTCGCTGTTAGGCTTGCGGTGGTGAGCACGACGAGCCCGACGTTCGACGCCGCGCGCACGCGAGAGATCCTCGACGAGCTGGACCGCAGCGGCTACGTGCACATCCCCGGCGTGCTCTCGCCCGACGAGGTGGCGCGGATCCGTGAGGTCGTCGAGGTTCTGGCCAAGGAGCATTACGACCCCGAGCAGGGGTTCGTCCACGCGCTCGGCGCCGCGTATCTGCACCCGCTCCTGACCGACCTCGCGGTCGATCCGCGGCTGATGGGCGTGCTCGCCGGGGCGCTGACCCCGAACCTCCACATCTACCACTCACACATCGACGTGCACCCGCCCGAGGAGGACAAGCCGAACGCCTGGCGCTGGCACGAGGACGGCGGTCGCCAGACCGCGGACCTCGACTATCGCGCGCGGCTCTCGGCGAAGCTCGGCTTCTGGCTGAGCGACTGTGACGAGCCCGGGATGGGCAACCTCGAGGTCATCCCCGGCAGCCACCTGTGGACCGAGTTCCTGCCGCGCACCCCGGGGCAGACGCCGGACGGGGCGATCCAGGTGCTGGCCAAGGCCGGCGACGTCACGCTGTTCGAACGGCGGATCTGGCACGGTCGCAGCACCAACCTCTCCGATCGCACGCGCATGGTCGTGTTCTACGGCTACGCCCCCCGCTGGATCGTCCAGCGCGAGTTCCCAAGCCCCGAGCAGCTCGAGGCGGCCATCGGCGATCCGCTGCGGCGCCAGCTGATCGGCGCGCCGGATTGGGACTCCTGTCACGTCGGGCGCGCCGAGCTGCCGCTCACACAGTTCCTCGCCGCCTGAGCGTCAGCTCCAGAGGCGCTTGCTGGCCAGCGCCGCGCCCTGGCTGAGCGCCTCGAGCTTGGCCCAGGCGATCTGCGGGTGAACGCGCCCGCCGAGGCCGCAGTCGGTCGAGGCGATCACGTTCTCGCGGCCGACGACCTCGGCGTAGCGGACGATCCGGTCGGCCACCACCTCGGGGTGCTCGATGACGTTCGTGGCGTGGCTCACGATGCCCGGGAGGATCACCTTGCCCTCGGGGAGCTTGACGTCCTGCCAGACCCGCCACTCGTGCTCGTGGCGGACATTCGCGGCCTCGAACGAGTACGCGCCGGCGTTGACCGCGAGCATCACGTCGACGATATCGGCCATCGGGATGTCGGTGACGTGAGGGCCGTGCCAGCTGCCCCAGCACAGGTGGAAGCGAATGCGGTCCTCGGGAAGCCCGCGGATCGCATGGTTCAGCGCCTCGATGCGCACCATCGTCCAGCGCTGGTAGGCCTCGACGCTCGGCTCCGGGTTGACCTGGTCCCAGTTCTCGGCGATCGCGGGATCGTCGAGCTGGAGGATCAGCCCGGCGTCGATGATCGCCTGATACTCCTCGCGCATCGCGTCGGCGCAGGCGTAGAGGAACTCCTCGTCGGTCGAGTAGTACTCGTTGCCGAAGCGCGCGCAACTCGCCGGCGCGACCGAGTTCATCCAGCCCTCATCGATGCCGGCGGCTTCGAGCCCGGCCTTGAGGTTGGCGATGTCACGCGCCACGCCCTCCTGGCCCTGATAGGTGATCGGGCCGCGGCACACCGGTGAGGCGGCACCCAGGCCGACGTCGGGAAGCGCGGCGCCGGAGTGGGGATCCATGTAGGCGTCGTGGAAGCGCTCCCAGTCACGGCGCTCGGAGAACTTGGCCAGCACGACCTCCCCCGGTTTCGGCGTCTCGCGTGTCTGCGGCAGCATCCACAGCGCCTCCTCGACCAGCTCCAGTCCGCCCAGGCGCTGGAAGACGTAGGTCCACCACGGGCCGTAGTCGTAGTCGTGGCCCATCGAATGGCCGTACTCGCCGTCGTTGATGAGGTCGATCCCGCACTCCTTCTGACGAGCAACGAGATCGATCACGGCATTCCTGAGCTCCTGCTGGTAGCCGGCCTCGTCGGTGTGCTCGCCACTCGCGCGTCGACTGTTCAGCTCGATCAGCTTCTCGGGCCGCGGCAGGCTTCCGACGTGGCTGGTCAGGATTCGCTCCGAGCTCGTCTGCATCTCATCCTCCGCTCAGCGTGGTGTTGTGCCCCGAGGCGATCGGGGTGGGCCTTCCGTGATGCGCACGGCGCCGGAACGCGCCTCAACCGCCGGGCGCGTTCCCCGCGAGCACACCGCGCAGCCGGTTCTAGCAGAGACGGCCGGCGCTTGCCCGCGGCCCGCATCCGCCGAAGCGCCCCTACCTGATCCAGATCGACGCGCTCGAGGGCTGGACGGCGTGGCGCACCGCGGCGAGCAACTCGGCGCGGACCGTGTCGAGGTCGACCGCGTCGCGCAGCGCAGCGGAGAACGCGGCGACGGTCGCGTCGGCGTCGTAGCGGGCGCGATTGAAGCGCCGGTCGACGAGCCGTTGGATGCGGATCCGCAGCGGGTTGAACAGCGCCGCGGCGGCGAGCGTCGACGCGGCGACGCCGACGCGCCCGGACAGCGCGAGAGCGTTGGTGGTCAGGGCGATCAGCCCGATGAAGGTGCCCGCCAGCAGGGCGGTGAGGATCGCATAGGACAGCGTGCGGCTGATCAGCCGGTCGATCTCGTAGAGCCGGTAGCGCATGATGCCCACCCCGATGCTGATCGGGAAGGCGGCAAGGCCCGCGCTGACGACGGCGTTCAGGGCCTCTCCGAGCCACGACCCGCCGCCTCCGAACACGCTGAGGGTCCCGCTGACAACGCTGATCGCGACCCCGCTGATCAGCCACTTCAACCGCTGACGCTGCTCTCCGCGCGCCCACCGGAAGACCATCACCTGGCGGATCCACCACAACAGCGCGCTCAGCGTGAGCGCCGGGAAGAAGGCGTCCTGGACGTAGCCCCACCAGGCCGCGCCGCCCGTCGGCTTGTCGATGATCGCGAGATCCCCTCCCGGATTGACGTGGATGGTGTGCCCGGCGATCGCGTTGATCGCGATCGAGAAGGCGCCGCCGAGCCACAGTGCTCCGAGCGCGAGGAAGGCCCACAGGCCCCAGCGCCAGCGCCCCGCCGGGAGCCGTCCGTCCGGGAACAGCAGGATCGACATCGCGATGCACACGATCCCCGGCGCCCACGACGGCTGCGCCAACACGGCCAGCGGGCCGAGGGGCAGGCCTCCGTGGTGGACGCGGTAGGCGAGTATCGAGTAGTCGCTGGCCACGTCGTTGACCGCCAGGAAGGCGCCCGCACCGAGCAGCAGCCAGCCGATCGCGTTCCGCGGTTGGTGGTAGGCGACGACGGCGCCGGCAACGGCGAAGGCGAACACGACGGCCGTCATCACGGCGTAGCCGGGAACGGTCAGCTGATGGGCGAGATCGGCAACCGGCGCGTCGGCGAACTGCAGCAACAGCGTCGCCACGAGACCGACGCCGACAGCCACCCGCATCACGCTCGGGTGCCTCGCGAGCGTCCGGCGGCGGTCGTGCCCTGCGACCGCGGTGTCTCGAAACACGGCCTTGGGTGCTGGCATCGAGGGAAACCTACTTCGCGGGCGTTCCGACAACGTTACGGAGCGCGACCCCAACTGCTGCAGATGCCCCTGCGCGGCCGCTGAACTCAGCCGGGGCGAAGCTGGGCGCCAGACCCGCCGACGGCGGACCTGGCGCCCCGACCTACCTGTAGAGAGTCATCGGATTGTCAAAGTTGGGTCACGTCGTGTTACCGGCCCGTGGCGACTCTCGGCAGAAGACCCGTGATCATGCAAGCGAGGGGGACCGCGGGAAACCGTGCGTCAACTTCTGAGGGGAAGAGCGGCCGGACCCGGGACGCGCGCGCCTACCGACGGTGCCGCGGCGAGGGCGCACCGCTTTGCACCGTTCACGCGCTGTGCGAACCAGCCGCGGACCGGGAGTCACTGCAATTCTCCGAGTTCGTCCTCGACAGCGGCCAGCAGCTGACCGCACAGCACGAGGCGCTCGGCGATCGCCAGCTCCGGAGCGACGAAGCGGTCCTCGCCGGGGCCCGGGACGCCCGCTTCGCGCAACGCGACAAGTGCGGCGCGGGTTCCCGCCGCCGGCTCGAGCGGCGCGCGAAGCTCGAGCCCACGTGCCGCCGTGACGCACTCGATGGCGAGGATCCGAGCGAGGTTGCGCACGACTGTCCGCAGCCGGCGCGCGCCGCCCCAACCCATCGAAACGTGGTCCTCCTGCATTGCGCTTGTCGGCAGCGAGCCGACGCTCGCGGGCGCCGCGAGCCGCCGGTTCTCCGCGACCAGCGCCGCCTGTGTGTACTGCGCGATCATCAGCCCCGAATCGACGCCGGGGTCTTCGGCGAGGAATGGGGGCAGGCCTTCGGACCGTGCCGGATCCAGCAGCCGGTCGGTTCGCCGCTCGGCGATCGCACCAACCTCAGCAGCCGCGATCGCAAGGAAGTCGCACACGAAGGCGAGTGGCGCACCGTGAAAGTTGCCGCATGACTCCACGCGCCCGTCGGGCAAGATCATCGGGTTGTCGATCGCCGAGCGCAGTTCGTTCGTCGCCACGCGCTCGGCGTGTTCGAGCGTATCGCGCGCCGCCCCCAGCACTTGCGGGGCACAGCGCAGCGAATAGGCGTCCTGTACGCGCGGATCGCCCTCACGATGGCTGGCGACAATCGCCGATCCGGCCAGCAGCGCGCGAAGGTTGGCCGCGCTGGCCATCTGCCCTGGCTGTGGGCGTAGCGCGACCAGGTCGGCCGCAAACGCGCGATCGGTGCCAAGCAGCGCCTCAACCGACATCGCGGCAGTCACGTCGGCGAGCTTCAGCAGGCGCCTGAGGTCGTACGTCGCAAGCACCAGCATCGCGAGCATTCCGTCTGTGCCGTTGATCAGCGCGAGTCCTTCCTTCGCGCCCAGCGTGAGCGGCTCGATCCCTGCTTGCGCGAGCGCGGCTGCGGCGGGCATCTCTGTGCCGTCGCGGCTGTATGCCGCTCCCTCTCCCGTCAGCGTCAGCGCACAGTGGGCGAGCGGCGCGAGGTCGCCGCTCGCACCGACCGAACCGTACTCCGGGACGACGGGGGTGATGCCGGCATTGAGCACGGCAAGCATCGTCTCTGCGACGTGCGGCCGGGCGCCGGAGTACCCCATCGACAGCGAGCGGACGCGCAGCAGCATCATCGCGCGCACCGTGTCAGTCTCGATCGGGTCACCCAAGCCGGCCGCGTGAGAGCGCACGAGCGATTTCTGCAGCTGCGCGCGGCGCGGCGCCGGTATCGGCACCGTTGCGAGCGAGCCAAAGCCTGTTGTGACGCCGTAGACCGGTTCGGTGGCATCGGCGTGCCGAGCTGTCACGACGGCGCTGCGCTCCATCGCCCGGCGGGCCTCTGCAGCGAGCGAGACCTTGGCGTCGCTCCTCGCTACCGCGATCACATCATCCGGACGTAGGTCTGGGCCCACTTCGACCACTGGGTGAGCCACTACGACCGAGCCCCCGCACGTGCGGGGGCTCGTGAGGTCTCGTAACACAACGTTTGACATCTCGTGCCCCTTTGCCGCGACACGAGAACGCCCCCCTACACCTACCCGCAGCCGGTGTTGTTGCCGCAGCTCGGGCAGGTGTAGCAGGACCCGGTGCGCTGCATCATGCCGCCGCACTGCGTGCACGCCGGGCCGAGGTCGAAGCCCCGCATCTTGGCCGGGACGACTGGCGGGGAGTCGGTGAACGCGGTGCTCGGCGCCGTCGCGGCGCCGCCGTTGGTCGGCGTGGCGGCGGCGTCCAGGGCGCTGGCCGGAACGGCGGTGTCGGAGGAGTGCACCGAGGTGACCACGTCCTGCGCGGCGTGGCGTGCACGCACCGCCGGGGTCAGGATGCCGAGCTCCTCCTGGGCGTCGGTGTCCAGGAAGCGCGAGGCGAGCCAGCGCATGATGTAGTCGGGCATCGACTTGGCGAAGGGGATCTCCGGGTTGGTCGTGATGCCCTCCGGCTCGAAGCGCATGTAGCTGAACTTCTGCACGAGCGTCTCGAGCGGCACGCCGTACTGCAGCGCGATCGAGATCGCCGTGGCGAACGCGTTCATCATGCCGCGCAGCGTCGAGCCCTCCTTGCCGATGTCGGTGAGGAAGATCTCGCCGACCGTGCCGTCCTCGTACATGCCGGCGGTGATGTAGCCCTCGTGCCCGCCGAGTGAGAACTTGTGCGTGATCGAGTTGCGCTCGCGGGGCATGCGGTGACGCTTCGGCCCGGCCTTGGCGACCGCCTCGGCGATCCGCGCCTCGATGTCGGCCTCGGCATCCGGCTTCGCGGCGTCCTGGGCGTCGGTGCGCAGCGCCTGGGCGGTCTTGGAGCCGTCGCGGTAGATCGCCAGCGCCTTGATGCCAAGACGCCACGCCTGGGTGTAGGCGTCGGCGATGTCCTCGACGGTCGCGGCGGCCGGCAGGTTGACGGTCTTCGAGATCGCGCCCGAGATGAACGGCTGGACGGCGCCCATCATCTCGATATGCCCCATGTGGGAGATCGCGCGCTCGCCGACCGCGACGTCGAACACCGGCAGGTGCTCCTCGCGCAGGCCGGGGGCGCCGACGATCGTTGAGTGCTCGTTGACGTGGGCGAGGATCTGCTCGATCTGCTCATCGGAGTACTCGAGCGTCTGCAGGGCGAGCGGCACGGTGCGATTGACGATCGTCATCTGCCCGCCGCCGACCAGTTCCTTGAACTTGACCAGCGAGAAGTCCGGCTCGACACCGGTGGTGTCGCAGTCCATCAGGAACGAGATCGTGTTGTGGCTGACGAAGCCGTTGGCGACATAGGTGACGTTGTCGGGCACCGAGATGTCGAACGTCGGCTGGTCCTCCTGAAGCTCGCTGCTCGCCACCTCGTCGTAGAAGTAGCCGAGCAACTGCTCAAGCTCCGGATCGGCCTGGCGCTCCAGCAGCATGGTCGCCGAGCGCCGCGACACCGCTCCGCTCCGGGCAAGCTGCAGGAGCGCATTCTTGCGAAGCCGATCGTTTGCCGGGGCGATCCGGTCGACGAGGTCTCGCGTCACGGGAACGTGGTCATAGCGTGCGGCCTGAGGATGATCGGCGCCCTGCAGCGTGTCGTTCTTGCGCGCCGAGATGAAGCCGACCTCCTCGACGAAGCGCGCAGCCGAGGATGCGTTCAGCAGGCGGATCCTGTGGCACGGCGCACCCCACTTGGCTCGTGACCGTTGAATATCGCGCGTGGTGACGAATCCGAGCACGAGCAGCAGCGTCTGCACGTCGCGGGAGAACTCCTCACAGGTTGTGCTCCAGGAGGCGTAGCCGTTGCTGGCATTGCCGTCGGCCTCGAACAGCCCTCGCGCGAACGCCGCATAGACGTCGCGATCGTTGGAATGGAGGACCGCATCCGGGATCCGCGGCGACCAGCCCTTGCCGCTGTGGCCCTCGAACGGGGACAGCTTCGCGAAGCCACAGGCCTCCCACCAGATCGTCAACGGCACGGAGTGGAACGAGACCTCGGTGTATCCCTCGCAAGGAAGCATGTGCGCCTCCAGTCCGAAGAGCTGGCGGCCGAGCCGGGCGAGCCGGTCGACGACGTCGTGGTCGCCGTCGGTCACGCACAGCCGCAGGCCCTTGGCGTGCAACGAGCCGTCTCCCATGAAGTATCCGACGAACTCGGCCAACTCTGCGGTCATCCGTCGCGGCACGCTGGTGCGGTGGTCCGCGTTCCAGTGCAGGTCTCCAAGCGGAGGCAGCGTCACGTCACACGGCTCGCCGACCATGCTTCCCAGCATCATCGGGACGCGGTCGCCGGGCTCCACTTCGGCCAGTCGGCGCCATACCCAGGCACCCTCGCTGTCGACAACCTTGATCCGGTGGGCTGGTGTGCCCTGAATCCGGTAGCCGCGGCTGGTCTCGATCGAGACGACCTGCTCGCTGCCGTTGACAAAGAACTTCGTCGCCTGTCGCGGGCCTTCGTCGGTCGCGACCTCGAGCGCGAGGTCCTGCCACTTTGCGCCGTCGACATCGCCGAGGGTCTGCAGACGTACCAGCCCGCGACTCGTGCTGACCAGTGAGCCGGCAACGAGGCACCCCGTCGGGGCGAGCACCGTCGCCTGCGCGTTGCGGTAGCCGTAAGACTCGCCGAGCGCGACCGCTTCGTCCCACGCGGCCCGCGCCGCGCCGAGCAGCTCGCCGTCGCGCAGCTCGTCGTCGGCGATCGCGTAGCTGGCGTCGCGGTGCATCCGCATCACGGCGTTGTGCGGCTCGCGGTTCTCCTCGTAGCGCTCGTAGGGTCCGAGCACGGCGGCGACGCGGGCCGACTGGGCGTAGGCGCGGCCGGTCATCAGCGCCGTGATCGCGGCGGCGGTGGCCCGACCGTCCGGCGAGTCGTAGGGCATGCCGTCGGCCATCAGGTAGGCGCCGAGGTTCGCGTAGCCGAGGCCGAGTTGGCGGAACGCGCGCGCGTTGACGCCGATCTCCTCGGTCGGGTAGCTCGAGGGCCCGACGACGATCTCCTGGGCGAGCAGGACGATGTCGACGGCATGCTCGAAGGCCGCCACGTCGAAGCTGCCGTCGCTGCGGCGGAACCGCATCAGGTTCAGCGACGCCAGGTTGCACGCCGAGTCGTCGACGTGCATGTACTCGGAGCACGGGTTGGACGCGTTGATGCGGCCGCTCACCGGGCTGGTGTGCCAGCGGTTGATCGTCGTGTCGTACTGCACGCCGGGGTCGGCGCAGCGCCACGCCGCCTCCGCGATGTCGCGCATCAGCTCACGCGCCGGGATCGGATCGCCGACCGGCTCGCCGGTCGCGCGGGCGATCAGTCGCCACTCGCCGTCGTCCTCGACGGCGCGCATGAACTCGTCGGTGACGCGCACCGAGTTGTTGGCGTTCTGGTACTGGATCGACTGGAAGCCCTCACCGTCGATCGACATGTCGAAGCCGGCGTCGCGCAGCGCGGCGGCCTTCTCCTCCTCGCGGGCCTTGCACCAGATGAAGTCGCGAATGTCCGGATGGTCGATGTCGAGGACCACCATCTTCGCCGCCCGCCGCGTCTTGCCCCCCGACTTGATCGTGCCGGCCCAGGCGTCGGCGCCGCGCATGAACGAGACCGGGCCCGAAGCGGTGCCGCCCTTGGACAGCGGCTCCATCGAGCCGCGGATGTTCGAGAGGTTGATGCCCGAGCCGGAGCCGCCGAGGAAGATCGTGCCCTCCTTGGTGTTCCAGTCGAGGATCGACTCCATCGTGTCCTTGACCGAGAGGATGAAGCAGGCCGAGCACTGCGGGCTCGCCTCGAAGCCGACGTTGAACCAGACCGGGGAGTTGAACGCGGCGAGCTGGTGCAGCAGGATGAACGTCAGCTCGGCCTCGAAGGTGTCGCCGTCCGCATCGGAGGCGAAATAGCCGCGCGCGCGACCCCAGTCGGCGATCGTGCCGGCGACGCGGCCGATCATCTGCTTGACCGAGCGCTCGCGCTCGGGCGAGGACAGCTGGCCGCGGAAGTACTTCTGCGCGACGATGTTGGTTGCGTTCTGCGACCAGGAGGCCGGAAACTCGACGTCGCGCTGCTCGAACGCCACGTGGTCGCCGTGGCCGATCCGCGCGTCGCGGAGCTCCCACTCGACGGTGTCGAACGGGTGCACCTCCGGCGTGGTGAAGACGCGGCGCAGGGTCAGCGCGTCGCCGGCGGTTGTTGTGTCGGTGGTGGTGCGTGCTTCCATGGTGATTCCCTCTCTGCGTCGCGTCGTCGACGCCCTGGCGAAGTGTTCGGTGGGGCCGACGATCATCCGCCCCGGATCGGACGGAAGGACGAAGCTTCAGAGGACCAGGAATTTTACTCCCCGCGGGCTCTCGGCGAGGCGAAAACGACGTGCACGTTTGCGTGCACGAGGGCACCCCGAGCCGGTCGGCCGGGCGCCCCGGTCGCGGCGATCCGAGCGCCGGTCAGCGCCCGAGTCGCAGCCAGTCGCCGAACTCGGCGAGCACGCCGGCGAGGCGGTAGCGCGCCTCGGCGAGGGCGTGGCGGGTCTGCGCGAGCCAGGGAGGATCGATCCCGAGCAGGTTCAGCATGACGATGCTCAGCGCGGCGAGCGCGAGCAGCGCGAGCAGGACTGCGAAGCCGATCACCACGCGGGCATCGTAGCTGTGCGGCCGCGAACCCCCGCGCCGTCGGTCAAGCGCTGCGGTGGCCGGTCCCTACAGCAGGTCTGCGAGCTCGTCGAGCGCGGCGGCCAGCAGCTCCCGCGGCGGGCGCGTCGCGTCGAGCGTGCGGATCCGTGCCGGCTCGGCAGCGGCGAGCTCGGCGTAGGCCGCCGCGACGCTCGCGAAGAACTCGTCAGCCTCGCGCTCCAGACGATCCGGGCGCTCGCCGCGCCCGCCGCGGCGCGCCCGCCCGGCGGCGGGGTCGATCGCGAGCAGCAGCGTGCGGTCGGCGACCAGCCCGGCGGTCGCGAAGTCGTTGATCGCGCGGACCGCCTCGATGCCGAGCGCGCGCCCGGCTCCCTGGTAGGCCAGCGAGGAGTCCAGGTAGCGGTCGAGCAGCACCCACCGCCCGGCCGCGAGGGCCGGCGTCACACGCGACGCAACCAGCTGCGCGCGCGACGCGGCGTAGAGCAGCGCCTCGGCGCGGTCGGCGATCTCGAGCTCCGGATCCTTGACGAGCGCGCGGATCCGCTCGGCGAGCGCGACGCCGCCCGGCTCGCGCAGCAGGACCGCGTCGATGCCGCGCGCTCCAAGTGCCTCGTGCAGCGCGGCGGCGAGCGTCGTCTTGCCGGCGCCGTCGATGCCCTCGATGGTGATCAGGCGGGCGGGCACGGGCGGGACGGTAGTCGATGCGGCGTTAGGCTCAACGGATGAGCGCCCTCCCCGGCATCGACGAGCATCCGCACGCGCGCGCGTTGCTGCTCCCGGCGCTGCCCCCGGGCGCCGCATCGCACGCCTATCTGTTCCACGGCCCGGCCGGAGCCGGCAAGCGCGCGGTGGCGCGCGGGTTCGCCGCGGCCCTGCTGGCCGACGGCGCCGACGACCCCGTCGACGCGGCGGAGCGAGTGCTCCGCGGCTCCCATCCCGACCTGACCTGGGTGACGCCGAGCGGCTCGTCGGAGATGCTCGTCGCCGACATCGACGAGCCGGTGGTGGCGGCCGCGACCCGCACGCCGTTCGAGTCGCGCCGTCGCGTGTTCGTGATCGAGCGCGCCGAGACGATGCACGACGCGACCGCGAACCGGCTGCTCAAGACGCTCGAGGAGCCCGCCCGGTTCGTCCATCTGATCCTGCTCACCTCGCGACCGGGCGAGGTGCTGCCGACGGTCTCCTCGCGCTGCCAGCACGTCCGCTTCGAGGCTCCGAGCGCGGCGCGCCTGGCGGCCCGCCTCGAGGAGGCCGGCGTGGCGCCGGCGGTCGCGGCGGCGTGCGGACGGCTCGCCCTCGGCGACGGCGAGCGGGCCGTCGCGCTCGCCTTGGGTGACGGGCCCGCGCTGCGCGACGCCGCCCAGGCGTTCGCCGTCGGCGCGCTGCGCGGCGGGCTCGAGGAGCGCCCGTGGATGGCCCTGCTCGAGCTGGCCAAGCGCGCTGGCGACCACAGCGCGGCAGAGCTCGAGACACGCCACCGCGACGAGCTCGAGTTCGTCGCGCGCTCCGAGCGCTCGCGGCATGAGCGCGAGCACGCCGAGCGCGTCAAGCGGGCGCAGCGGCGCAGCTCGGCGAGCACGCTCGACACCGGCCTGGGGCTGGTCGAGCTGTGGTACCGCGACGCGAGCATGATCGTCGAGGGGTCGAGCGAGCTGGTGCACGCCACCGATCGACTGGCGGAGCTCGAGGCGACCGCCGAGGGGCGATCGCCGCGCACGCTGCACCGGGCCCTCGAGCTGGTCGTCGACACCCGGGAGCGGCTCGCGCTGAACGTCACCGAGGAGCTGGCGCTCGAGGCGCTGGCCTATCGCCTGGCGGGCCTGGGCGCAGCTCAGTCCGGGCACGACGCCGCATAGAGTCTCGTGCCGCGACGCGGTGGCGCCAGCGCGGCGCCCGCGCCAGAACAGCTCGAGCGAAAGGACCGATCATGCCCGCATATGTCGTCGCCTGGGTTGCCGTCACCGACCCCGAGTCGATGGGCCGCTATGGAGCCGCGGTGAGCGCCGTCACCGAGCGCTATGGCGGCCGCTACCTGTTCAGCGGCCCCGGCGCCAGAGCCCTCGAGGGTGACTGGCAGGCCGACGGCATGGCGATCATCGAGTTCCCGACCCACGAGGACGCGCGCCG
>Ga0307374_10009705_pt1 | contig 14134 bp, 13 predicted proteins | sample OX3MG_FD_202532 | JGI IMG/M metagenome (GOLD analysis project Ga0307374, IMG submission 202532) | Soil microbial communities from Risofladan, Vaasa, Finland - OX-3 | ecosystem: Environmental > Terrestrial > Soil > Coastal area > Acid sulfate soil | place: Finland: Risofladan, Vaasa | collected... | reverse complement strand
CGCAACGGGCGTCCCGGAAGGAGATCTTCATGGGACGAAAAGCAACCCCAGGGCTCTATAGACGCGGTAAGTCCTGGCACATCGACAAAATCATCCTCAGAAAGCGCGTTTGCGAAAGCACGGGCACAGATGATCTCGAAGAAGCGGAGCACCGCTTAAGCGACATCATCCGACAGCGGCGGGAGCAGAAGCTATTTGGTACCCGTCCGCGCCGACCCTTTAGCGAGGCTCTTGCTCGCTACTTTCGAGAGCGTGGCAGTACCGAGAATGACGCGTACCACTGCGGCATGTTGGACAAACTGGTAGGCCATTTGGATATTTCTGATATTCACATGGGCGTATTCCTGCCGTTTATTCAGCAACGTCAGAAAGATGGGATCAAAACCAAAACCATCAATCTGACTTTATCGGTTGCACGGGCCGTTTTGAACCGGGCAGCAGCGGAGTGGTTTGACGAGAACGGAAAGACTTGGCTTCAGTACCCGCCGAAGATAAAACTCTTACGGGTAACAGATGCAGCTAAAGCCTATCCGTTGAGTTGGGACGAAGAGCGTGAGTTGTTCGCACGCCTGCCAGTCCACTATCGACGCCCTTGCCTGTACGGGATTAATACAGGACTCAGGCAAGCGCTGATTTGTGGCCTCAAGTGGGAGTGGGAACACAAAGTACCGGAGACAGGGCGAACTGTTTTCTTGATACCGAGAGAGACAACAGGGGTGAAAAACGGCGAGGACTGGCTGGTGGTCCATAACCGTATTGCACAGTCTGTAATCGACTCGGTACGCGGGAACGATCCCGAATATGTCTTCGGATACAAAAGCAGCTGCTTGTATAGGTTGAACAACACGGCTTGGCATCAGGCCTGGAGGGAAACGGGGCTACCGACCGATGCACGGAAATGGTGCAAGGGCGTACACAACTTGCGACATACATTCGGACATCGTTTGCGGGCGGCTGGCGTATCGAATGAGACGCGGCATGCCCTCTTGCACCACAAGAGCCGGGATATGAGTACCCATTACTCCATCCCGGAGATACGGGAACTGGTTGAAGCGGTAGACCAGCTGTGTGAAGCGAAGGCGTCAGGGATGACTGTGTTGCGGTTAGTGGGGTAAGAATAAATCCCGCAAAAGTCCCGCAAGATTGCAGGACGTTTGAGGGAGGGTGCGCTAAGTCCTTGAAAAGATGGCGCGCCTGGAGAGATTCGAACTCCCGACCCCCTGGTTCGTAGCAAGGGGACAACCGATTTCAGCGGGTCTCAGACCGTCTTAATACCAGGGCGTCCGATGCGCTAACTGACTGATAATGTGACATCTATTGTGTCTGGCTGTATCCTGCGGTAACATTGAAGCTCAGTCAAATTGTTACCGTGGCTGTTACCGTGGATAGCTGCGGTAACACCAGGGAGTCGCCATGAAAACCGCCCACAAGCTCACTGAATTGCGCCTGGCACGCGCCCAGGCCAGAGTTAGGCAGTACGAGATAGCGGAACCTGTCACCGGCCTGCGCCTTCGTATCTATCCCAGTGGGAAGAAAGCCTTTGTCTGGCGCTACCGCGACCCTTCAAACACTCAGCGCGTGGTGACGCTCGGTCCATATCCGGCCCTGTCGCTCGCCGACGCCCGCATGCGACTCGGCACGCTCAAGCGCGATGCCGAACAGGGCGAGGATCCGGCCAACAAGGTGCGGGAGGAACGCGAAGCCAAGCGCCTGAAATTTGTTGAACGTGCCGGCGCGCCTAGCGTGGATGACGTGCTTGGCGAATACCTGCACCGGCATATCGAGCCCAACACGAGGGAAGCTACGCGCACGGAATTTAAGCGTCTGGTGGATAAGGAACTCTCCCCCAGGCTTGGCACGCGTAAGGCAGCGGAGCTTACCCGCTCCGCCGTGGTGGCAACGCTCGATGCTATAGCCGACAAGCAAACTGCCCAGATTGCCGATCATGCGGCGCAAGTGCTCAGGGCGGCATTCCGGTTCGCAGTCAGACGTGCTCGGCTCGAACATAACCCATGCCTGGAACTGACCCGCTACGCCGAACGCAAGGCACGCGAACGGGTGCTTACCGCCGATGAAATCAAGGCGCTCTGGAAGAAACTCAAGACACCGAAAGGCATCAGTACCCCTGTTGCCCTGGCGCTCAAGCTGCTGCTGGCCACCGGCCAGCGCCGCGGCTCGCTCATGGCCGCACGCTGGGAGCATGTCACGGGTGACCGTTGGGAGATTCCTGCTGAACACTTCAAGAGCAAACGCTCGCATACCGTGCCGCTCTCGAAACTCGCCGTCAGTCTGTGTGACGAACTGCGCGCGATCACGGGCAAAACTGATTACCTGTTTCCGTCACCCTCTCTCGACCGGCCTATGACAGCCAAGGCACCGACCCGCGCCCTGTACCGCCTGGATTGCGAGTTTACCGTACATGACCTGCGCCGCACCGCCGCCACACTCATGGCGGAGGCCGGCGTGCAGCGCTTCACCATCGCCCGGGTGCTGGGACATGCCGACAATACAGTTACCGCTGTTTATGACCGGCACGGATACCTGGACGAAATGCGCAAGGCACTCGATAAGCTGGCCCGACGACTCGAAACCATCCTGGGAACCCCACAGAACGCCAAGGTGGTCAACTTGAGGCGGTAGAAATGAAACGCCCGGGAAGGTGCGCCAACACCCACCCGGGCCAGAACCACGCGATGGAGGTAGCACCGCATGGACAAACAGCAGGCTAACAGAAAGCGCATGCCCCGGGGAGAGGTGCTGGATTACCAGCAATTAGCGCTCTTGCAAGAATACCAACGAGAGGCGCGTAAGCGCTGGAAACTCTTTACCACCCATCCGAAAATGAAGCACGTCTATAAGACGCTCATGGAATGTAAAAGCAAGGGGCAAAGAATCACATCTATTGGCGGTTTTCAGATAGCGCCTGTCAGCGGGCCCGTCGAACAGCCCTTATACCAGGGCCTACATAGTGAATACGAAACGCAACAAGACCGCGCATATGAGTTTATCAAGTTTGCATTCTATGTGGGCTCAATTCCCTATACTACGGTGGCAGCTAAGAAAGACAGTTACCACTGGTGTGCAGAGACACATGCGCTCGTTAAAAAAAGGGCGCTTCCAGTCGAGGCGCTGGATTGGGTTCTACAGGTACTGGATTACTACGATAGCCTGATCGTGCCCCTAAATAACAGAAAGGGCGCCAAGAGACGCGTCATGATTATGAGCCTCGTGGCATGGACAAAGCGCGAATTCGGCTCACCGCTCTACGGCACCATTGCAAACATCCTGACCGCGCTTGGGATAAAAACCAGCGCCAGCACTGTCCAGCGACTCGCTAACTACAAACCAACGCCCAGTCGATAACAGGCCCTACGCATTCTCGAAAGTTTCATTGGTGAATGCGTGGGTGTGTCAATACATCGTCGTTAACGCATTATTCATCCTGATGTTTCATCTCTTTAATGGAGACGACGATGGATGAATTGCTGCTACGCCCAAAAGATGTTGTGAGGCTGCTTCGCATAAGCAGACCAACCCTATATCGGCTGGTGCGGGATGGGAAATTCCCGGTGCCGATGCACATCGGATCTTCCATAACCTGTTGGAAAATTTCTTCGGTCCTGCAATGGATTGAATCTCAGGCGGCCACGCCGCCCGCACCATGAACGCCGAGCCCGCCACCGCGCTCAAGCCGCAGATTCCGAGTGGCAACGCTACCAGCAGTGATTTACCACCGCGCCCGGAAATTATGAATGCTGCTCTTGAGGAACACTTTCAATGTATCGCTGAAATGACTGACATTGATTATGAACTGCGCCGCGATATGCTTGCTGACAATGTTGGCATCCGAGTCAGTTTTCAGGATGCCGAACGTCAGAAACGCCGCCCGCAAGCTGCGGCTGCTGATTCCATTTCTATTTTCCCAAGTGATATGCCTGCCGTTGATGCGGTTGATGGCGCTGCATTGCTGGCGCGGATCGCAGCAACATTCCGCCGTTTTGTTGCATTACCCAAACACGCCGATACTGTACTAGCACTTTGGACGTTGCACACTTACGCATTTGAAACTGCATCCCATACGCCAATCATCGCACTCACGTCCCCGACGCCACGCTGCGGCAAAACTACCACCGAGGCGGTAATGATCGCGTTGGCGAACCACGCGCTGCCCGCGAGCAACGTAACTTCCGCCACTGTATTCCGGGCAGTTGAAAAGTGGCATCCAACCTTAATCATTGACGAAGCTGATTCATTCTTGCGAGATAACGAGGAACTGCGTGGTATTCTGAACAGTGGGCATAGTCGCGGCACTGCCTTTGTATTGCGCAGCGTGGGCGATGATTTTGAACCCAAGCGGTTCAGTACATGGTGCCCGAAAATGATTGCACTCATTGGCAAGCTGCCGCCGACGCTGGCAGATCGCGCCATTGAAATAAAACTCCGTCGCCGCCTTCCCTCTGAAACCGTGGCGCGATTCCGACCTGATAAGTTTGACGGTGCCATTGCCCGGAGCATGATACTGCGCTGGGTAGCCGACCATCGCTCGGAACTCGAAACGGAAGCTGAAACACCACCAAGCCTGAATGACCGGGCCGCTGATAACTGGCGGGCACTGCTGACCATCGCGGCGGTTGCTGGCGGTCCCTGGCCTGAAAAAGCCAAAGCTGCCGCCCTGGCATTGTCAGGTGATGCCGAGGACGAAACCGCAGGCATCATGCTGCTGGCCGACGTGATTGAGCTTTTCCAGTGTTGCGGCAGCGATTACCTTGCCAGCTCTGAGATAGTGGAACACCTGGCTGGCATGGAGGCGCGCCCGTGGCCTGAGTGGCATCGTGGCAAACCCATATCTGTGCGCCAGCTTGCACGACTGCTTTCCGGCTTCGAAATTATTCCTACTACGCACCGTTTTGGTGAAAAGACCGCTAAAGGTTACAGCCGGGCACAGTTTGATGATGCTTCCGCCCGCTATACCTACCTTCAATCCGTAACAACGTCACAACCCAACAACGGCGCGGCTTCCGGGCAAAATTCAATCCGTAACATGGAATCAAATGTTACGGATGAAAAAACCCGCAAACCCCGTGCTGGTGCGGCTTGTGACGGTGTTACGGATGGAATACCCCGACCCAAGCAAACGGGCATGACTATTGGGAAGTCCACCATGCCTGATGGGATAGACATATGAACACGCCTCAGCTCATCCGCGACTGCCAGCAGCAGGGTATTCGATTGTTCCCGAACGGCGACAAGTTGCGAGTTGTCCCCCCACCTGGCAAGCCACTAACGCCGGAGTTGCTCACTACACTCAAAGCCCACAAGCCGGACATCCTAGCCGCCCTGGCCCATGAGGATGCTGCTGAGTATGTTAGCGAGCGTTCGGCTATTTGTGAGGCGAACGGCTTACGCCCATGCAGCCTCCGTCCCGTGTTCGAGTACCGCCTGAACGACGATCCACACGCCCGGTTAATCATGCTGGGCATAATCGGGCAAACCCTTGAGCAAGCCACGGAATCGCTGCGGGATCGCTTAGGCGCTTTCCGGGTGCTGAGCGTTGAACTCTATCAATGGCCCCAAAGGCCTGATACTTACCAAGGATAAGCGGCCACACGCTGTAATTGCGTAACATTGATTTCGCTATCTGATAGTAGCGCAGAATAGTGAATCAACTACGGTCGCTTATCAAATCTCTCATTCACTTCATCAAGCAACACCCGTCTTTTCAGAGCAATGGTTGGAAACCACCATGACATGACAATTCCAACAAGTCCGCACAAGTTCAACAATCTCTGTAAGCCATGTGACACCGGAATTTCAAATGGCCCCCAATCGCCTGGGGCTGCCGTATAGCCAATATAGTCAACTAATACCACGGTTGTAAGCACAGATAGGACAGGCAAAACAATGCGGAGCGCACGAAGGTGCCGTGCCTTCGTCTCATCCCACCAGCCAGGAAACAAAAACGTAGAGGCTAACAATGGTGTTGCGATCCAAAGGTAGAACGTAAACCATCCGTGATGCCGCAAAGCGTCTCCGATTACCATTAGTGAAAATAGCGCCATTCCAACTGTTATAGTTCCCACCAAAACATTTGCCCACATATACAGACGGAATGGGCCATTTTTTGCGCGTGATAACAATTTATCACTGTATTTTGGGCGTACTCGTTCCTCTTCCTCGACGGTTGGATAGCTTTCCCCACTCCGGTATTCAGGTTTACTCATTTGCAGTCGTTGTAAATTTTTCGCCCATTGCTCTTCATAATACTCAAGCAGCCTTAAGATCAGTTGGAGATTGTCTCGCACTAATTCTATGGCACCATAGTCACTGTCAAAGCGATTTAGAAATATATCACGTCCAATCAGTTGTTCAATGGCCTTGTTCGGTATTTCTTCTTCTCTCGTTGATTCTTGGTTGATTGTGCCGTACTCATCCACGGTGTATGAGATAACCGTGAAAACTAGCGAGTCTTCTTTCCTAGACCAGCGTGCTGAAGACGCGTCAATCGTTTGCCGCGTATGAAGAATTTTTGGGTCAAACTCGCGCTTTTCGAGATCGCCCTTTATTGCAGACTCAACTTCTATTTTAGGAAACTCCACCCCCACGATCCTGCTGCCCTTCGGGAAGGTCCTCGCTATGTACTGAAGGTCGTTCTCCCCCGGCAGTCGCGGGGGCAGGTTCGCGTAGTCGAATTCGTGCTTTGCAGTTGTGTCCGGCTCAACTCCCACGATTTTGCTTCCCCTGGCCTTGAACCTCTCACGCTCGTAATGCCGCAACTTATAATTCGGCGCCTCATTGGCTTCTTCCAGTGACTCAGGGCGATTGAGTTTGGTGAATCCCAGGCTAATCATCTTGTTATCTTGGCGTTGACGCATCGAAGGCAGGTCCGATGTAGCCACTATTTTCTTATTCCTATCCAGCACTATCAACGTGATATCCTGCGGCAACCTCGTTACCCAATCGCTCAGGTGCTCTCCCACTTTCCGGTAAAGAGGCCATATTGATGGCGGCTTATCTGGTGGTGGCATTTACACTACTCTAATTCGAAGGGTATAAAAGGTGACAATGTGTCTGATAACTCTATATGCCGCTCTTTATCTTCCTTAATGTCTAGTGGCTTAAATTCTTTAGACAATACATATGCTATTCCATCAGAGGATACTATTTGGAATTTCACAATAACATTCACATTATTCGATGCTGCCAACCGCATAAATATAATAGGAATATCGATCCGTAATAAAAGTATTGCTCCAGCTTTTATGACAGCAGGAATTTCGCCAATGGATAATTCCGGAATCAAATATCCGATTTTATTTTCTATATCTAATTCTACTTCCCATACCAGAAGTTCCTTATTACCCGAATTAGATAGTGAAAATTTATATTCCCCACATAACTTGTCTACTGTTGAATTTGTGTTGTATAGCACAAGACGACCAATGAGAGATACTTTCTGGTAAAAGTAAGTTAAATAGAGCGTCAGCAGTGATACGATCAGGGCTACTGCTGATATACAGATTGCAATTACGTCTACTGCTAACATATATATTGAGTACCAATTTATTTATGCTAGCTCATAAAATTTTTTACTTTATATGGGAATTAAAATGTCTACTTTGGCCGAATCCGGCAATTCATACCTAGTATCCGAGATACTACTCCTACAGCTTCTGCTGCCACCCGAAGCCGTCGGCAGGCAATGTCCGATTCAAGGAAATGCCGCACCGCCAATGAGCTGGTTAGGGAAGGGCCCTCACAGCTTTCGACATTAACGACTCCAGCGATGCCATTTCGAGATAAACTATCCTTGTTTTATCGACGCTGCGAGCACAACACGCTCAGTATTTCGACTGCTTTCTGCTCTGCAAGGGCTGCGGGGTCATCTCCCGCTTGTATCGGTAAGACGGAGCGCCTGCTCCCTACGCGTACCGAAAGATTTTGCCCAGCTATACTCCACTCGCCCTTGTACGCAACTCCTTCGAAATTGACAGCAAAGGCTACAGGGCCGCGCGCCTCATGAGCGCCGTAGTCGATAGTTTTGACGTCCCAATGCTGGCCGTTCTCGGCAGCTTGCAGAACGAGTTCTGTACCTCGCTTGATTAGGCCCTGAGGGTATGGCGAGTGGGCCGCAGCATGCGGCATAAGCAGCAAGTCGTCGCCAACGGGGTTCGGTACATTGCCAACGTCGGCAACCGACCCGAGCACACCGCTGATGCCCGCACGGTCGGTATTCAGCAGCGGAGCCACGTCTTCTTTGGCTCCGCTCGCCCGAGTGAGCAGCTTGCGGTGCTCTCTACCTGTCGTCGTAGCGTGTCCAGTCCGATCTACCCAGATAAACATGTCGCCGACGCCATAGAAGGCCCGAAACCAGTACTCCTCGGCATCGGGCCATGCGTGCGGAATGTCGTGGAGATTAATGGCGACAATGCATGGATCGCCGGCACTGACGTAACCTTTATGTCGATACTCGTCGAACACATCGGCCTTTCTGCGAAAGACATCGGCGATACGAAGAGTAATCTTCGTATACGGAATCTGCAGCGCTCGTGGCGTGCCGTCGATTTCATGGTAAACGGGTTCACCTACGACGTCCGCGTGGAACGGGTTACCGCCGGTCGGCGCAACGGCCTCGATATAAATCGGGCTGCCCTCTACTTCCACTCGAAAGTCCGGTCCAGGTTTTGGGGCGCTGATGTTAAGACCCGCCCTACGTAAGCTCACGCCCAGATACATTTCGAACCAGCGCTGGTGAAACTCGAGGGGGAAACGCTCACAGAACTGTGGGTCAGCGAGATCGTAGAAGTCGCGCCACATCTCTTCGCAGAGCCACCTCGCCCGTGTGGCTCTGTCAGAACTCGGCTCGCACATATTCCGGTAGGCTTTCGAGCAGTCGTCAGTCGGTTTCAGGTGAAACAGTTTGGAAACGTGGGGAACCGGTGCGGATATGCGTCTCACTTCCTAATGATACATGCCGCAGATGCTCCCGCCCAGTACCTCCGGCGTCAAGGTACGCAGACGTTCCTGTGGGTCGGTTACGGGGCCATTCCGTGAGCGGTCCCTTTGCGGTCCGCTGGATTACCACCAGAATGTCTCAAAGTGGCCGGATGCAACATTTAATATCTGGCCTCCGTGATTCTACTCCTTCAAATTCTGCACCCGACCGAGGCTGTGTGAAAACGTAAAAATAAAAATGTCGGTGGTGTATGTCGTCACTATATTTGTGCATTCAACGATTCTAGTGGGATAGTGAATTAATATTATTTACAAATCATACTTGATTGTTTTGCTGTGTCCCACTCACTCGAAATTGTTTAGCGTTTTCACACAGCCTCGGCCCATAGCGGAACTTTCGGAAGTATGTACTAACCGACTCCCCTGTGAGGTAATTTCGTAATTGATGCCTTCCATTTTTTAGTCGCTTTCATTGTACTTTTCATACAAATCCCAGCCGGGCGTCCCCTTGGGTCCATTTCTATAGTCCACATGGATACAGAATCGCGTGAAGTGCCGTTTCTTGAATGTATCTTTGTATTTCACAATTCCATAAACATACGCTCTAAATCCATCCTTCTTATATTTATATTGTTGCAGGGTAGCATCGGAAATACCCGGTTCGCTATGAACGACCAAATAGCTTTGGTCTCCGGGCTGTAGTGTATGTGAATGAGTATATTTCGCGCCTTCGAAATATTCGTCAGTCATTTTCCCTCTAATAAGAACAATACCCATAGCGACTTGAACATCGTATGCAGGGGTAGCTCCATAATTCTTAAGCAGTGCGTGAGTTTCAAGGACTCTCCCTTTATCAGTACTCGCAAAATTGATTTGCCTTCCAGGGGAATCTGGTGTCTCATCGACGCCCAAATAAGCTCGCAACTGTTGGCGCGTAGTACTTCCCTGAGAGAACCCCAACCATACCAAGCCACCCGTAACGAGCGTCAAAAGTGCGGCAGAAATGGCAGTAATTACATCACTATATGTCTTAAGATAATCCAGAATACATGTCCACATAAGCGCCCCCAGAGTCCCTACATAGTCTACACATCAGTTAAACAAGTTCTAAGCATCCGTTCATGGCCGAAAGCTGACACCTAATTTTTCAACGACCTAAAAAGCAAGTAGATCATGCGTAATCTTATGTCTAACGCTTCATGTCATTATTTTATCTTACTGCTGGGTTGGCTAGCCGGATTTGTAAATATTTCGGTTATGCCTTTCCAATGACCCGTGTAGTTCTTACTCTCGTTCATTAATGCAAGCGTCGGCTTACCAAGTTGGTATGCAATTTGATCAAGGGGGGTCGGCCAATTACGCTGATCCACTTTTACTATAAGAGACCATCCTGGTAAGGACATAACGTATGCGTTCAACGGGCTCCCGTGTCTCAATTGAATTGAAAATGGGTGAGGTCCGGTCATGGTTTTATTGCCAACCAAGTCAGTGAACCTGGTAATAACAAAGGAATATTTCTCTAAACTCTCCCCTAGGGGGTTTAGGAGCCCATGTTTAATTAAGTCCGCATGAGGACCTAAACGAATGCGCATGTACTCATTCTGAGTAGAAACTGATGCTCTCCATAATACAGATGTCACGAAGCATAAAAGCCTTCCATCTGCATTGGATTCAACTTGAAAATAACGTCCACCCTGACCGTCACTGACATACCTTGAGTTTTCAAGGTGTGCTTGATCGCGGAATACATGCACTCCGTAGTCATCCCATGGCGAAAACCTTCTTTCGCAATCTTCACAAAGAATTCCAGAATCGTACGTTCCACTGGGTCGCTTTTTTGGGCGAAATCCGGGTAGAGAACTTAGTACCAGTGGGACTCCACCATCGCTCAGGGAATCGTAAAATGCACTCGGAATAATATGAGCATCGACAAGTTTCTTACTTTCATTGCACCACGCGCATATCCCAGCGCGTTGTTCATGATTCCTAGATGGCATACAGTTTTTATCTGGTATTGATGACCCTAAACGATATAGTCTAGGTTGAGGTTACAGTCTGAAGCTTCACATGCTGATGGGTCTTCGATTGTGGCTATTGTTGTATATTTGCTTCTGGCTGGATGTAGCATTTAATACCTGACATCCGTGATTCTACTCCATCTACTTCTGCTACCGACCCAAGCAGCACGTCAAAATGCGTCCACAACCACTTTGGTTCTGAGCAGAGTGTCGGATTTATTTTCCCTTTTTCCGTCTTTACAAATTTCCTCGCCGAGGAACTCCAAATAAATACTCGCCTGTATTCTTTTCTTGCAATGACAGCGTCGGTCTAATCATCAGTTAAAAGAACACGGTAGGTATTCGATCTCCTCAATCCTCCATGCAATCCCATACTACTTGGTCCTGCTGGATCGCCCGTTCCAAGAGAGCAAACACAGCCCCATCCCAGACCGCACCATTTGGTATGGCGGCGAGGAGGGACGCCTTGACGAGACCAGGATTTAGTGGGAACTGGCTGAGGGACGAATAGGCAGTTCTCATCTGGTTCCACAGATGTTCGAGGACTTGCACCGAAACCCGTTGATGCCGGTATGGAAAGAACTGTGCCAGCACTTTGTCGAGCGTGAAAGCCAACACAAGACCGGCGCTTGCTAACACTCCAACAAGATTCGCAAATTGAGTCTCGTTGAAGAACCTGAGTCCCGCATAGAGCGCGAGCGGTACACCAACATATAGGAGCAGCACGTTCCGCAGTTTTCGCAAACGGGGCTTGGCAATGCGCCGCTCTAATTCTGCCCATGATCCATCCCACTCCACGCGCTCGGTGAGGCTCGCAAAGGAATCTCCCACATGTACCTTGAACACCTCTTCCTTGAGCAAACATGCCACCCCGTAGGTTTCGCAAAATACCAGTGCGTCGCAAAGCAACCAGTCGAGATACCTATCCTGCATCCATGGACGTTTCAGATACTTCTCAACTGCGTCCAAGAGAAGTTCCTTGTTGATGTTGTGCCCGTGCAGCGAGGTGCGCCCTTCTCTAAATGCAATTTGTTCATCGCGGTGCCACCACAATTGGCGACGGCTCTTCTCCCAATCAAGTTTCTGTTCCGCGGGCGCTGTGGTGTCGGGGTCTGGATACATTGCGTACCGAATATCACACAGTACGCAGACGGCTTCGTAAAGCTCCTGCGATTTGGTCCCGTCATCCCATTTATGTTCGACTGCTGCTTGGTCGCCGGCCGTAAGCAGGTGGCGAAGGCGCCGGTTAAATCCATGATGCTTACCGAAATTCTTGGTCTCAGGAATATCAGGAAGGGCGTACTCTTTGTAGAGAGGATCCGCTTCCAGCTCGCGATAGCTCCTTTTCGCTTTAATATCAGACATGTCACAGCTCCCTCGATGTAGTTATGAAGGCTCCACTGACATTAGCCCCTTATTTCAGTCCATTTTTAGTCTTCGCACGAACTTCTACTATTATCCGGATGCAGCACATCATACCAAGTTCCACAGATTCTAACCCTTGATCGATCGCTCCTGAATACAGCATTTCGCGTAATATACTTGGTAATACACATTGGCTGATCAAGGCGGGGCCGGGTAGTGGCGGGTAACACCTAGATTAACTGGCGCGGTTTCCTGATGGGATAGGTGGGGAACTTCACAAGAATAAGCATAATAACCACACTTTGATTCTGTTTCCCTCTATTTTAGGCAATAGGCATTACATGAACTGCAACGTCCAATTATCTAATCAGAATATGGTAAGGTCAGTCAGATGGACTTTTATTTCATTTAATGAAAAGTTACAGAGTTTTAATGCCGTGCGTTTACTTGCGAATCAGGATCTTAAGCTTATGTCCCAATGTCTTTAGGACTAACATGGCCTTTAAGCTTACTGCTTCCTCCCCCAATTTGGCGTGCTTCGCGAGTAGTTCGGCGTTTGAGAGGTGTGGTATTGCAGCGCGCTCCACGGCGATTTTCCGCAGTGAATGGTCTTCGGTCATCCGACCAGCTGCAATCTCACGGTTGGTGACGGCCATAAGCATCTCCACGGACACATCGCCGCCGCCTGGCGAGTCGAGGCCGACGGTGCATTCCTGAAATATAAATACCTTGTAATCCTGAGCGCGTGCTTTCCTAAATTCTTCAAGTAATTCACTTTGATCGCTTCGGTTGGTCAAATTCCTCTCAACTTGATCCATCGTGGCTGTAAATATCGCAAGAACTTTGTCCCGCTGTTCGCTTGTCGTGGCGGCGTTAAACTCTTTCTCAATCTTCGCGCGCACGTCGACGACGTCGAAACTCTTCAACGATTTCAGTTCATTCACTAGACTTTCTATTGACATGTCCAACCCCTTAATTCCCATCAGGTTTTCGACCGCCTCGGCATGCTTACATCACAGCAAGTGTGCTTTATGGTCGCGACCGCATATCGCCTACACTTAGCCTCAATTACCGTCCTGTCCAGAGCAAGTTACATTACCTTCTATAAGCAGAAGCAGACATACACACTAAGCGAGAAACTCTATACAGATACGTTCTATGCAAAACGTGATTCCTAATTAGTTTTCACCGGTGTGCGAGTTAGGCAACAGTGCGTCCGGTAAAGGTACTTTAAGGAATTGAAAGTTTATAACTTTGCTCTTTTTCGTGCTCTGGATGGCTTCTTTTAGTCAGATCAACAATATATATGCAATTAAGTGTAGTCGTTGGCCAGACAAGGCTGGTAGGCACGTATTTACAGGTAGAAACGACTGGCTAATCCCGTGAAGCGAGCAGTATTTTGGGTACATTTGACACGATAAGGGTTTTCCTTAGGAATGCTATAAAAATCAGAGTGGGTTCCTGAGAATTGCGAAAGCAAACCCCATGTCCCCTGGTTTCCCGAGTTCTGAGCAGAGAGAAATTGAATGTGGCTTTTACCGGCTACGGCGTGGGGAAGGCACGCCAAACAGCTTACAAGGCTCTATACCGCACGATTTTGTTACCGTAGGTGTTACCGTAGAAGCTATTAGACGGCTAGCCCTTTAGTCGTACGCGCGTAACTCATTGATTTTATGGCGCGCCTGGAGAGATTCGAACTCCCGACCCCCTGGTTCGTAGCCAGGTACTCTATCCAACTGAGCTACAGGCGCAAAACTTTTACTAACTATCGGTGATAGTACCCATCCCTGGTATGCCCG
>Ga0307374_10009703_pt1 | contig 14135 bp, 16 predicted proteins | sample OX3MG_FD_202532 | JGI IMG/M metagenome (GOLD analysis project Ga0307374, IMG submission 202532) | Soil microbial communities from Risofladan, Vaasa, Finland - OX-3 | ecosystem: Environmental > Terrestrial > Soil > Coastal area > Acid sulfate soil | place: Finland: Risofladan, Vaasa | collected... | reverse complement strand
GAATCGAACCCTCGTTCAGGGCTTTGCAGGCCCGTAACTGTCGCGAGCCGAGCAGGGCAACGGTCCTGGTCAGAGCCATCGAGCGCCGTCTAACAGGGCCAGTCAGAGCGCCTCGTGACACAGACGTGACACGCGAGATGGCGGGCACGGACGAGTCCGACGGCCGCCAGGCGGCCCGCACCCTGGTCACCTCGAAGGGTCGGGTCTGATAACAGTCACGGTCTGTGAACATCCGCACGGGGCCGCCCAGCCCCTCAGGTAGCCCGGGCGCGGCGTCTCAGTCGTCCATCCGCTCCGAAATGCCGGACAGCAGCGCCTCGGCCTCCCTGGTTAGCTCCTCCACGATTTCGGCCGCGGTCTGGCGCGATCGCACCCAGCCAACGGCCTGGCCGGCGTAAAGGGCCATGGCCTCGATGACCCCTGACGAGGTTGCCGACGGCCACTCGGGGCTCCACGTCTGGGCATCCCCCCGGGCCTGCCCAGCGGCGACGGCCGATCTGAGCACCCGGTGGGGAGCGTCGGGCCAGCCCAGCCCGAAGGCTGTGGTGAGGATGGTGTCGCCCGCGCCGGAGCGGATCAGAGCGTCGACGTAGTCGGGATGGGCGCCGCATTCGGTCGCGGCGACGAACCGGGTCCCGACCCGCACGGCATCGCCGCCCGCCACCAGCGCGCCGGCCATGGCGCGGCCCGACCCGATACCCCCAGCTGCCACCAGCGGCAGGTCGGTCGCCAAACGCACCTCGTCGAGCAGAGCCAGGAGCCCGACCACGCCTCGCACGTGCCCGCCGGCCTCGATCCCCTGGGCCACGATCACATCGCAGCCCGCGTCGGCGGCGGCGCGGGCCTCCTCGGTCGAACCAACCTGCCATCCGGCCCGGGCTCCCCCGCGGTGGACCGCCTCGACTAGGCCCGGATCCGGAGCACCCCAGAAGAACTCGACGTAGGGACTCTGGTCGGCGGCCACCTCCAGCGCCGCCCCTTCGAGGAATGGAACCAGGAAGTTCACTCCAACGGCCAGATCGGCCGGCACGTCAGCGAGCTGGGTGCCCAGGGCCCGAGCTCCGCCAGCGCCACTCAGCATCCCCAGGCCCCCGGCCCGGGCCACGGCTACGGCCAGGTCGCCCGAGGCCAGTCCGCCCATGCCGGCCTGCTGGAGCGGATGGCGGCAGCCGAATAGGTCAGTGAAGCGAGTCTTGATGGGCATCGAGACACTCTCCCAGGCCGGACCTGGGTCTGGCAGGCCTAGCGGCCGACGCCGGTGAGGGCAAAGAACTCTTGGCGGGAGCGAGGGTCATTGCGGAGCAGGCCGTGTACGGCGGAGGTGACAGTGTGGGAGCCGGTGGCGCGCACTCCGCGCAGGGACATGCAGAGGTGGTCGGCCTCGAAGACGACGCCGACGCCCTTGGGTTCCAGGTGTTGTTGGAGCCAGCCGGCCACCTGGGTGGTGAGCCGTTCCTGGAGTTGGAGGTCGCGGGCGAACAGCTCCACGACTCGGGCCAGCTTGGACAGGCCCAGTATGCGCTCGGCGGGCACGTAGCCGATGTGGGCGACGCCGTGGAAGGGCAGCAGGTGGTGCTGGCACAGCGACTGGAACGGGATGTCTCGGGCCAGGACGAGCTCGTCGTATCCCTCATCGTTGGCGAAGGTGGTGAGCTCGAACGGTTCGGGCGTCAACAGCTCGGCGAAGGCGCCGGCGACGCGGCGGGGGGTGTCGTGGAGGTGCTCGGAGTCGGGGTCCCGCCCCAGGGCGACGAGCAGGTCCCGCACGGCCTGTTCGGCGGCGACCGGGTTGATGGCCTGGTCGCCGCCGACGACGCGGAGGTGCCCGTGAGGCCGCGCCGTGCCGGCGGGCCGGGCAGGAGCCGCGAAATTGGTGCTCATGCGACGCCCTGAGGGCACGTCGACCCTGCGGTCTGCCGGTGGGGCACTCCGGGCTGGTGGGGGCTGATCATTCGGGTTGCCTTCGTCTCTAAAGGAGCGTACTCTGAACTTTAGAAGGCGAGGCGAGTTTCGTCAACCGCTATCTCCGTTAGAAGGTCATCTGGTGGCACCTCGACAGCCCACAACCACCCGGGAGTCCGCCGGTACCGACTTCGACGCGCACGTCACCGGCATCGCCGCGTTGGCCGAGCCGGTCCGCCGGGCCCTGTACCGCTACGTCATCGCCCAGGCCGGTCCGGTCAACCGTGACCAGGTGGCGGCGGGTGCTGACGTGGCCCGCCACGTGGCCAAGTTCCATCTCGACAAGCTGGTCGAGGACGGCCTTCTCGAGGTCGGCTACGCCCGGCCCCCGGGGCGGGGCGGGCCCGGAGCCGGCCGGCCGGCCAAGTTCTACCGCCGGTCCTCACGTGAGCTCGCCGTCAGCCTGCCCCCACGCGACTACGGACTCGCCGGGCGGCTATTGGCCCGCGCCGTCACCGACGCACAGCGCGACGACACGCCGATCGGCGACGCCCTGCGCGATGTGGCCCGAGAGACGGGCCGGGCCCTGGGCCAGCGCGCCCAGAACCAGGCCAGGCCCCGGTCGAGCCGATCCGCAGTGCTGGCTGCCACCACCAGCGTGCTGCGCACCAGTGGTTACGAGCCGCGCCGCGGGCCTGGTGGCATAACCCTGGCCAACTGTCCCTTCCACGCCCTCGCCCAGGACTTCACGGACCTGGTCTGTGGCATGAACCTCGAGCTCATGGGCGGTCTCGTAGACGGCCTCGACGGGGACTACTTCCAAGCCCGCCTTGAGCCCACGCCCGGGCAGTGCTGCGTCCACCTGCACAAGACCAACCCTCCTCGGTCCACGAGGCGTGAAGAGAGAAAGGAATCACCGTGAGCAAGTTCTCGGTCCGCCCCACCCTGACCCTCAAGGGCCGCAGCTTCAAGGGGCTGCGGGGCTGGTCGGGCAAGCCGGCGCATCCGCCGCTGACCGACTTCCCCATCGCCGCCTATGTCCTGGCCGCGGCCTTCGACATCATCTCGGCAGTTGCTGGCAAGGATCACACCTGGGCCCGCGAGTTGTGGCACGCCGGCACCTTCACCTTCATCGGTGGGGCCGCTGTCTCCGTCCTGGCGGCCCTGACAGGGCTGTGGGACGCGTGGAAATCCTCTCAGCCCGGCACCCAGGCCCGGCGCACCATCAACACCCACGCCATTATCATGCTCAGCGTCACCGTGCTCGCCCTGGCCGACATCGCCTGGCGGCTCAACGACTACCACACCCATCCCGTCACCCCGGTGGGGATCGCGGTGCTATCGGGTGTCATCGCCGTGCTGGTGTCGGTCGGGGCAACCTTCGGCGGGACGCTCGTCTATGACTACGGGTTCAACGTCGAGACGGCGGGTGACTCCCCGGTCTGGCACCCCTCCGAGTCGGACGTGCTCCCCGGCGGCCACGACTGACGTTTCATTAGGACGGGCCATGACCAAGCTGCACCAGCTCTTCGACGGCCAGGGCCAGAGCCCATGGCTGGACAACCTCACCCGGCCTTACCTACAGGAGGGCACCCTGGCCCGCTACGTGGCCGACGGCATCCGGGGCGTGACCGCCAACCCGACCATCTTCGCCAAGGCCATCGAAGGCTCCGACGCCTACGACACCCAGTTCCGGACCCTCGTCGCCCGAGGCTGCCCGGTCACCGACGCCTACTGGTCGCTGGTGACCGACGACGTCGTCGAGGCGTTGGGGATATTGCGGCCAACCTTCGACGCCAGCGCCGGCACCGACGGGTTCGTCTCCATCGAGGTGGCGCCCGAGTTGGCTCGCGACACCGCCGGCACCATCGGGGCGGCCCGCGACCTTCACCGCCGGATCGACCGGCCGAACCTGTTGGTCAAGATCCCGGCCACCGAAGCGGGCATCCCGGCCATCCGGGCCATGATCGGCGAGGGTCACAGCATCAACGTCACCCTGATCTTCTCACTGGCCCGCTACGACCAGGTCATCGAGGCCTACCTATCCGGCCTGGAGGCTTTCGCCACTAGGGGTGGCGATCCCGCCGGCGTGCACAGCGTGGCCTCTTTCTTCGTCAGCCGGGTGGACACCGAGGTCGACCGCCGCCTCGACGCCATCGCCACTCCCGACGCCTGGGCGCTGCGGACCACGGCTGCCATCGCTCAGGCTCGGTTGGCCTACCGGCTGTTCCGACAGCGTTTCGCCGGTGAGCGCTGGGACCACCTAGCCAGGGCCGGTGCCCACCTCCAGCGGCCACTGTGGGCGTCGACATCGACCAAGGCTCCGGCGCTGTCCGATACCGCTTATGTCGACAGTCTGATCGGCCCCGACACGGTCAACACGATCCCCGACGCCACCATCGCCGCCTTCGAGGACCACGGCAGCCTCGCCCGCACGATAGACACCGACCTTGACGCGGCGGACCGGGTCATGGAGCGCCTCGCCGCGCTCGGCATTGACATGGACGATGTCGGTGTCAGCCTGGAGGATCAGGGCGTGGCCAACTTCCACGCCTCGTTCGCCCATGTGCTGGGCGCCCTCGACGCCAAGGCCAGCGCGCTGGCGGGGCGCTGAGCGACCATGGACTGGAGCGGCTGGGCGCTGTTCGGCTTGGTGGCGACCACCACCCTGACCGCCATCATGATCACCGCCCAGCTCGCCGGGCTCACCCGCCTCGACCTGCCCCTGCTGTTGGGCACCCTCGTCACCGAGGACCCCGACCGGGCCCGGGTAGCGGGGTTCTTCATCCACCTGGGCGTCGGACAGGGCTTCGCCCTCGGCTACGCGGCGGCCTTCGCCCTGCTCGGCCGGGCCACCTGGTGGCTCGGCGCCCTCTTCGGCCTGGTTCATGTAGCCGTCGCCCTCACCGTCCTGGTGCCACTACTGGCCGGCGTCCACCCCCGGATCGCGTCGGAGCGGGCCGGACCGTCATCCACCGCCGCCCTGGAGCCGCCCGGGCTGGCCGGTCTCAACTACGGCGCCCGGACCCCGCTGGTGGCCATCACCGCCCACCTCGCCTACGGCATCGCCCTCGGGCTACTGCTCAAGGCCCACTGAGATGCGCCAACTGTTCCCCGAGGCGACCGACGTCGATCCGATCGGCGCCTACGGCCGCCTCGCCGGGGCTGGCGGCCGGCCGGGAGTGCGGCTCAACATGATCGCCAGCGTCGACGGGGCCGCCTCTCTGGCCGGACGCTCAGGCGCCCTCGGTGGGCCCGCCGACAAGGAGCTGTTCGCCACGCTGCGGGCGTTGGCCGATGTGATCCTGGTGGGCGCCGCCACCATGCGCGTCGAAGCCTACGGCCCGGCCCGCCTCGACGACGCCGCCCGCGACCGTCGCCGGCAGTGGGGACTGGCGCCGGTGCCGCCGATCGCGGTGGTCACCCGTGCCTGTCGCTTGGAGTGGGACTCCCCGTTCTTTACCGAGGCCGAGCAGCGCTCGATCGTGTTGACGACCTCGGCGGCCGCGCCGGCCGATCGGGCGGCGGCCGCCGAGGTGGCCGAGGTCATCGTGGCCGGCGACGACGGCGTCGACCTCGCCCTGGCGCTGGCCGCGCTGGGCGGACGGGGATATGACAACGTGCTCGCCGAGGGCGGACCCGGTATCGCCGGGCAACTCGCGGGGGCCGGCCTGCTCGATGAGGTCTGCCTGACCGTCTCACCCATGCTCGTCGCCGGGGGCGCTGGGCGGATCTTGGGCGGCGTCGCCCTTGACCCATCTAGCGGCTTGGAGCTGGCCAACGTCCTCACCGCCGAGGGCTATCTCTTCTTGCGCTACCTCCGCCGGTGAGCACCCTGGGACCAGACGACGAGTGGGGCCAACCGGCCATCGAGGACTACGGGTTGATCGGCGATACTCGCACCGCCGCCCTGGTCGGCCCCCACGGGTCCCTCGACTGGATGTGTGTGCCCCGCTTTGACAGCCAACCGGTGTTCGGCCGTCTCATCGGCGGCCCGGACGCCGGCACCTTCGCGATGGGCCCTGCCGGACCGTGGCCCGTGATCGAGCGGCGCTACCGGCCCGGCACCGCCACCATCGAGACCACCTGGGCAGGTGACGGCGGCCAGCTCACTTTGACCGAGGCGATGATCGCCGAGGTCACCGGCACCCTGTTGCCCTCGACCCTGCTCGTCCGCCGGCTGGAGGCGACCGGCGGGCCTATGGCGGCCGTTGTCCGCTTCGATCCCCGCCTCGGCGACCAACGCCAGCCTCCGCGGGTCGAACACCGCGGCTCCGTCGTGGTCTGCAGCTGGGGCGCCACCGCCCTTGCCCTGGGCTGCGACCCGGCGACGGCGCTCACCATGGGACAGACGACGACGGTCACGGTGACCCCGGGCCGGCCACTCACCCTCGCCCTCGCCGTCGCCGACCGAGGGCCACTCATCTACGTCCACCCTGGGCGCGCCTGGACGGTGCTGCAGGCCGACCAGCAGCGGTGGAGAAGCTGGTCCGAGGCGATCGACCCCAACCTGCCGCACCACGACATGGCGCAGCGCAGCTTGCTGACCCTGCGCCTGTTGACCTACTCGCCGTCGGGCGCGCCGGTCGCCGCGCCTACGACCTCCCTGCCCGAGGACCTCGGAGGGACCCGCAACTGGGACTACCGCTTTGCGTGGCCACGCGACGCCAGCATCGGAGTCGGTGCCTTCCTCGGCAGCGGGCAAGTCGGCGAGGCACGTCGCTTCCTGTCCTGGCTGCTCCACGCCAGCCGACTGGAGCGGCCCCGGCTGCCCGTGCTGCTCACCCTGCACGGCCGCCATCCCCGTCCCGAGCGGGAGCTGGCGGACTGGCCGGGGTATGCCGACAGCCGACCGGTGCGCGTCAGCAACGGCGCCGCCAACCAGCACCAGCTCGATGGCTACGGCTGGGTTCTCGACGCCGCCTGGCTACTAGTATCGGCCGGTCATCACCTCTACCCGGAGACGTGGCGGGCGATGCGCGGCTTCGCCGACGAGGTAGCCCGGCGCTGGAACCAACCCGACGCCGGCATTTGGGAAGTCCGCGGCCCCGGCGCCCACCACGTGCACTCCAAGCTCATGGCATGGCTCGCCCTCGACCGGGCGCTGCTCATCGCCGCCACCCACCGCATACCGGCCCGCCAATCCCATCGCTGGCGCACCCAGCGCGCCGCCATCGCCGCTGACGTCACCACCCGGGGGTACAACGCCGAACTTGGCTCCTATACCCGCGCCTACGCTTCTACTGACCTCGACGCCGCCGTGCTCGTGCTGCCCCTCCTCGACCTCGAGCCGTCCGACTCGCCCCGCGTGCGAGGAACCATCGACGCCATCGCCCACCGGCTCAGCGCCGGTGGGCCCCTCCTCTACCGCTACCCACCCGGCCAGGACCACCTGCCCGGCGGCGAGGGCGCCTTCCTGCCCTGCTCGTTCTGGCTCGTCCAAGCTCTTGCCGCCACCGGCAGGACTACCGAAGCCAGCGACCTCCTGGATGAGCTGGTCGGCCTGGCCAGCCCGCTCGGCCTCTACGCCGAGGAGCTGGATCCCGCAACCCATCACCACCTCGGCAATTACCGCCAAGCCCTCACCCACGCCGCGCTGGTCCAGGCGTTGATGTCACTTCACCACGCGGAGACACATGCGGCGCCAGGGCCGAGAGCTACCGCACTCGATTGCCCTTCTCCGGATACACCGAAGGGCGCCACTTGTATTGAAACCTGGCCGCCACGTTGGTTTGAGGCCGGCTAGTCGAGCCGCGGCAGGTCGCCGCACGCGGGCTCGACGCGCTGCGGTCGGCTCGGCTCTTCCGGGATGGCCACCTGAAGCGGCCTCGGTCGTCATCGCGCACCCATCTGGACATCCCGTCCGGCTGCGCCACGTGACTCTTTCTTCTAGAGGATGCTAGACTTACTCTGTGAAGCCACTGGTGGTCGATCCCGAGTTGGTAGCCCAGGGCCGGGCCCTCGGTGATCCCACCCGCCACCACATCTTTCGCTACATCGCCGAGGCCCACCGATCGGTGGGGGTTGCTGAGCTGACGGCAGACGTCGAGCTCAATCACAACGCCGTGCGCCAGCACCTGGCCGTGCTCGTGGACGCCGGCCTGGTGATCGAGGAGCTCGAGGACCGTAAGCGGCCCGGACGGCCACGACTTCTCTATCGGCTGGCCCCCGAGGTGGAAGGCAGCTGGGGGACCGCCGGTCCGCTCGAGTTCCTGGCCACCGCGCTGGCCGAGGTGATCTCGACCGGGTCATCTCCCTACGAGGTCGGCTTGAGACTGGGCCGGGAGCGGGCCGCCGAGCTCGCCCCCGAACCCGGGAACACCGACCGCCCCGCGGTCCTCGAAGATGAGCTGGAGCGCCGGGGGTTCCGCCCTACAGCCAAGAGGCGAGGCGACATGGTCGAGTTCGCCCTGCACCGCTGCCCCTTCGCCGGCGTGGCCTCCTCAAGCCCCGAGGTGGTCTGCGAGCTGCACCGCGGCCTGGCCGAGGGTATGGCCCAGGGCCTGGGCGACTTGGAGATCTCCGAGTTCACCGCCCGCCGCCCGCCCCGGCAGCCGTGCCGTGTCGTCACCGAGGTGTTGAGCGGTCGATGAGCCTGACCCACCGCAGGCAAGCTGGCCTGGTGCGGCTGTGCTCGCTCGGCGAGATCGCGCCTGGGACCTCACGGCGCTTCGACGTGGGGCAGCATCGCATCGCCCTGGTGCGGATCGGTGAGGACGTCTACGCCATCGGGGATCGTTGTAGTCACGCCAACGTTTCCCTGGCGGAGGGAGAAGTCCTGAGCGAGGACTGCGAGATCGAGTGCTACAAGCACGGCAGCCACTTCGACCTACGCACGGGGGAGGCGCGGTCGCTGCCTGCCACCAAGGCGGTGCCCACCTACGATGTCGTCGTCGATGGCGGCGAAGTATGGGTGTCTATCAGCTGCGCCGACTCCTCGACGGGCGCATCTGATCGCGGCCAGGGCGTGGATCGCAAGGGGTAGTCAGCCCGATAGATGGCGCGGTGGGCGGAGGCCGACTCGGTGTCTATAGCGCCGACTCAATGCCGGGTCGGGATCCTCCGCGCTGACCACCAGCGCCTGGCTACCGGCAGCGTCAATCCGTTGTGGCCGCCCACAGAGACGGCGCACTGGTTATCGCTCGACTCGCACCCGGCGACGATCGCCCGAGCGGTGCTGCCGGCGACCCCGGGAGTGCGCCCTGCCGAGCGGACAGCCCCACGCGTCCCCGCCGGTCGAGGACCAGTCTGGCGGAGCGCGCCAGCGCGGCACACAGACCAGGCTGACGACACGCACCCTCGAAGCGACCAGCGCGCAACAATCAGGGTGGCGCTGACGGAGGCTACTTCACACCGGGATGGGAGACCGCGCCGGTGGCGGCGGCGCGCTCCTCGTCGGGTGTCTGCTTGACCTCGGGCAGGGCCTGGGTCATGCAGCACGGGCATGACTCGTACCACTGCCTAAGGCCGTCGCTGATCTCACCCACTGAGCTGTGGCGGCGATCGGCGGTATGAGGTCCCTCGTGATGAGGGGCTGGCATGACATCCTCCTGGTTCAGATCGGACGCTCGGATGCCGGCGCCGGGTCGCGCGCCGCCTCGGCCAGGGCCTGGGCCGCCGTGTAGCGCTCGTGCATGACCGAGAGCAGGTCGGCCAGCGAGGTTCCCTCAGCCGCCAACAGGGCGGGCAGGAGCACGTCGTTCTCGGCGGCCACGTGGGTGGCGAACAGGCTCGCCAGCGCTTCGGCCCGGCCAGCGGCCTCGGGTCCGTCGACGGTGCGGGCCAGCGCCTTCACCCCCAAGTCGAGTTCGCGATGCTCGGCCACCATCGCCTCAACCTGCTCCGCCAGGCCCGCCGCAGCGGCGGCGGGATAGAGGCTCTGCTCCTCGGCCAGCGCGTGGGTCAGGACGTCATCGACTAGGTAGGCGACCAGATCTGCCAAAGCGGCCTGGTGGGGCTCCCCCGCCGTAACCGTCCCGGCCAGGGAGGCCACCCGGGAACCGACGCCGTCGGTGAGTTCGGCGTGGTGGCGGAGTATCGCCTGGCGAGCCCGTTCATCTCGTGCGGCCATTGTCCTTCCTGCCTTCTCTCGGTATTTCTAGCTACTTTTAGAATAACTCTGCTTGCTCGTTCTCGCACGCGAACCGGGCCCAGGCCCCAGGTTGCCGAGCGCCACCGTGCCAGTGGTGGCCAGGAGGCCGTCCGCGAGCACCAGAGGCGTTCCCGACCCCTGCCATCTCCACGACGGCAGCGGCGACGCGGGCGGTGGCGGCGGCGGCCTCCTTAAGAGGCCAGGAGCGAACCCGAACTCATAGGTCCGGGCCGGCGGCGAGCCCCTGGTGTTCGAAGCCCGGCGAGGCGCGACAATGGCATGCTGCCTAGCTTCCCGAGCATCGAGGTTGCCGCTGATCACGAGCGGGCGAGGAGCTCACGCAGCGGGGGCTCGTAGGCCTCGGCGAACGTCGGGAAGGCATGCACGACGTCGACCAGCACCGAGAGCGGTACCGCCGCCCGGATGGCCAGGGCCGCCTCGCCCAGCCACTCGTCGGCCCGGGGCCCGATGGCCGACGCTCCGATCAGGACTTGGCGGAGCCGGTCGGCCGTGAGCACGAGTCGGCCTACTGGTTCCCCGTCAGTGGACGCCCTGGCCAATTGGGCGAGGTCCATTTCTGCCATGGACACCTCGATTCCTCGGCTTCCGGCCTTGGATTCGGTCAAGCCGACCGAGGCCACCGGCGGATCTGTGAACACGCAGCGCGGGATCGCGCTGTAGTCGGCCACGGCAGATCCACCCAGGATGTTCTCGGCGATGATCCTGGCCTGGTAGTTGGCCGTGTGGGTGAAGGGCGCGGCGCCAGTGACATCCCCGGCGGCCCAGACGTCGGTGTGACCCGTCACCCGACAATCGGCATCGACTCCGATGCCCTGATTCCCTGGCTCGATCCCCAGCGCCTCCAGGCCGATGTCTTCCACGTTGGGACTGCGACCGACGGCGATGAGTATCCTCTCAGCGTCGACGGCTGAGCCGTCGTCGATATGGAGCCGAGCGCCGACCGGCCCGGATTCGGCCACGGTCGCCCGCACGCCGAGCCGGACGTCCACTCCGTCCGAGCGCAGCACCTCCGCCAACAACAACCCGACGCTCGGCTCCTCCTCGTCAATCAGGCGCGGCCCCCTATCGATCAGTGTGACCTGTACCCCGAACCGGGCATACACCTGGGCCAGCTCACAGCCGACCGGCCCACCTCCCAGGATGACCAATGACGCCGGGCGCAGCGGCGACGTCAGGGCCTCGTCGCTGGTCCACGACGGCACGGAATCGAGCCCGGGGAGCTCCGGCCGCCAAGCCGAGCTGCCAGTCGAGATGACCAGGTTGGAGTAGCCGCACTCCGTCCCGTCGACAGTGACCGTGCCCGGCCGCGCGACGTATCCCCTGCCCCGGATGATGGTCACGCCTCGCTCCTGCAACGCGGAGGTTGCCTCGGCATCATCGCCGTGGGCCCGGATCTCATCACGCCGCCCGACGGCGGCCCCGAAGGCGGTGGAGTCGGGGTCGAGCACCAAGCGTGATGCGGTCGCTCCGAGCGTCAACGAACGAGCCACCAGGCGTCGCACCTGAGCGGAGCGCAGCATCGCCTTGCTGGGCATACAGGCCAGATATGGGCACTCGCCACCGACCCGGACGCCCTCCACCAAGGCTACGGATCGTCCGCACTCGGCCACGAGCCCGGATATCAACTCCCCGGCTGATCCGCCACCCAAGACCACAACATCGAAGCTCTTCACGTCGCAGTTGCTCTCGTTCTTATCCAGGGCGCTGATCGGAAGCAGACCCTCGCGTCTACATACTCGACAGCGCCTCCAATTGTGCTTCTAGTCCGGCTTGCACCTCACCCAGGAGCGCCTCATCCTCTCTGGCGGTGCTGGCCGACCGGCGGGCCTCGGCCCACTCGGCAAGCCTGCGTAGCCGGTCCTGCATGAGATCTACTGCCTCCGAGGTGCTGAGCCACCCGTCCGGAACCCAGTTCCAAGGAATGTCCCGGGCGAGCGCACGCACCCGCCCGTCGGGTGGGGTGTCCTGGTGGGCCATGTGGGCCGCCACGCGGTCTGACCAGGCCCGCCACTTGGCGGTGGAGACCGTCAACCAGGCCGCGAACCCGGCCGGGTCGCCTCCTCGAAGCACCCAGCGGACGTGGTCCCCCACGATGGCCAGACAGGCCAGGTCGCGGAGTGTCTCCTGTATGGGATCGATAGCTTCGCTTCCTGAGCGCTGATTCACGCAACACCGCCTTTGCTTGCCCTGGCGCCAGGGCGCGGCGAGCGTCGCCGCAAGATGACTCGCGCCAGCCGGGTAGCCGGATCGAGGTAGCGGGACACGACCCGCTCCTTGAGCGGGATGATCCCGTTCTCTGTGATCTTGATGCCTTGGGGGCAGACTTCGGTGCAGCACTTGGTGACGTTGCAGTAGGCGAGGCCCATCTCCTCCCGCAGCAGCGGAAGGCGGTCGCCAATGTCCAATGGGTGCATCTCCAGCTCGGCGTAACGGATGAAGAACCGGGGTCCGGCGTAGACCGTCTTGTTCTCCTCATGGTCGCGGATGACGTGACAGACGTCCTGGCACAGGAAGCACTCGATGCACTTGCGGAACTCCTGGACCCGCTCCACGTCCCGCTGGCGCATCCGGTAGACGCCGTCAGGGGGCCGAGGACGAGGCGAGAACGCCGGAACCCGTTTGGCCATCTCGTAGTTGAAAGAGACGTCGGTGACGAGGTCCTTGATCACTGGGAAGGCCTGCATGGGCCCGACGCTGATGGGCTCGTCAAGAGCCAGGGTGCTCATGCGGGTCATGCACATCAGCCGTGGCAACCCGTTGATCTCAGCACTACAGGAGCCGCACTTGCCTGCCTTGCAGTTCCATCGCACGGCCAGGTCGTTGGCGACTGTCGCCTGGATCCGGTGAATCACGTCGAGGACCACCTCGCCCTCGTGGCGGTCGATGCTGAAGTCCCGGAAGGCACCACCGGACGCATCGCCCCGCCATATCCGCATGGTCACCGACTCGGCCATCAGAAGAACCTCGGGTCATGGAACACCCCGGCCGCCACCAGGCGGACGTAACCGTCGGTCCAAGCCACCCAGATGAGGCTGACCCAGGCGAAGCCCATGTGATGAGCATTGAGCCACGACACCCGCTTCCAGACCCAGTAGCGGGCCGGACCCTTCGAGAAGGCGTCGAGGTGACCGCCGCACAGGTGGCGCCCGGCGTGGCAACCCCAGGTGTAGCCGAACAGCAGAATGGCGTTGACGAACAGGATCACCCCGCCCAGTCCCAGGCCCCATCCGCCGCCGAAGCGCAGGCCCTTGACGGCCTCCCAAGCCAGGATGACCGGGAAGGGGACGGCCAGGTAGAAGGCGTAGCGGTGCACGTTCTGCAGGATCAGCGGGAACCGGACCTCACCGGTATAGGAGCGATGCCCATCTGGCACGGCGCAGGCGGGGGGAGACAGCCAGAATGACCGGTAGTAGGCCTTGCGGTAGTAGTAGCAGGTGGCCCGGAAGGCCAACGGGAAGGGCAGCATGAGCAGGGCGGCGGAGAACGGCCACCATCCCACCAGACGCCAGCTGACCCCGCGCCCGCAGTGGTCGGTGATGCAGGGCGAGTACAGCGGTGACAGGTAGTCGCGGTAGTCGGCCCCGACATGGCCGGCGTAGTAACCATGCGGAGTGAAGGCGGACCAGGTCGAGTACACGACGAAGCCAGTCAGGACCACCACGGTGAGAGCCGGTTGCAGCCACCACCGATCTGTCCGCCGGTTGACCGGGTGGGCTCGGGCCACCTCAGGAACGACGATGGGCGCGTCACCGACCAGGGTCATGAGCGGACCTGTGTTCCTTCAGCCTGGCTTCGGTCGGGGTCGGCCACCTTCTCAGGCGAGGATCCCCTTGTCCGCCACTGTGAAGCCCGGGCCAGGTCGAAGCCGGCGTCACGCCATCGGGCAGCCTCGGTGGCGGCGAAGTTCCACTGGTGCCAGCGGCAAGCCTCGACAGGCTCGAAGCCGGCCGCCTCCCACCGCCGTCGTACCCGCTCGGCCTCTCCGGGATCGTGAGGTGCGTTGTAGGGGCTATAGCCGTCGTCGCGGGCCAGAGCGGCCTCGAACGCGGCGAAGCCCTGGCCCCCCCACCGCGTGGCCGCAGCATCGTCGAACTCGAAGGCCAGCCACTCTTCGGCGCTA